>Ga0114945_10000031_pt1 | contig 71896 bp, 71 predicted proteins | sample OV2TP3_FD_87194 | JGI IMG/M metagenome (GOLD analysis project Ga0114945, IMG submission 87194) | Hot spring microbial communities from Beatty, Nevada to study Microbial Dark Matter (Phase II) - OV2 TP3 | ecosystem: Environmental > Aquatic > Thermal springs > Hot (42-90C) | place: USA: Beatty... | reverse complement strand
GGGGTCGAAGACGGTGACGGGCCACGGCGCCGACACCGACATCATCGTCGCGTCCGCGAAAGCCTACCTCAACGCGCTCAACAAGCTCGCCTACTGGAAGTCCCGCAAGGACGACGCCCCGAAGATCCACTACATCTGAGAGTTCTCATAAGGGAGACAGGTCCATGGAAGCCTGTCCCCTTATTCTGTCGCCTAACCTGTTGTGAACGTCGTTTCCTGTAGGTTTTTGAGGCGGTGTCCTGTGGATCACCCTCACGTAAAATGAGGACGTCTGTATGAAGACCCTTCTCCGACCATTGTTAAAAGCGATCGCGTGCTTGCTGATGGCTTCTACATCTGCTTGTTCCTCAGGGTCACTTTGGGACATTTATGTTTACGTTGGAGGAAAGGCGTACGACCGCGGGTATTACACCGTGGCAGAAACATTCAGCCTAGCTGCCGTCAAGGAGGCAGAACAGTTTGGATCAGAAGTCCCCAGGTTGGCCCAGAGCCTTTACAGCCTAGCGACCATCTACGATGTGCAGCAGAGGTATGCCGAAGCAATGCCCACCTACCAGAGAGCACTCACAATTCAAGAGAAAGTCCTAGGACCAGACCACCGCAAAGTAGCCTATACCCTCTATGCTCTAGCCAGCACTTACCAAAATCAGAAAAAGTACGTCGAGGCGGTGCCACTTTTCCGGCGCGCCACCGCTATTTGGGAGAAGGCGGAGCTTGGCCATCCCGAAGTAGGCGAGCTCGACAGGCCCTACGTAGCTAGAAGCTATCGCCAACTGGGTGATATCTATCGGGACCAAGGGAAGTATGCCGAAGCCGAGCTACCCTTACAGCGTGCTCTTACCCTCCAGGAAAAAATATCAGGGCCGGACCACCTTGACATAGTCCCAATCCTTCACAGTCTAGGGGCATTGTATGTAGTTGAGGAGAAATACATCGATGCGGAGCCCTTACTCAGGCGTACTTTGGCTCTTGCTGAAAAGGCATATGGGCCGGATGATCCATCCACCACCGCCACTGCGATCAACACGCTAGGCCACCTGTACATTTTAGGGGGTAAATATGCTGAGGCAGAACCACTCTTACAGCGTGCCCGGACGATTTGGGGAAAGGTATATGGTCCAGACTCTATCCCCGTTGCTACCGTGCTCTTAAATCTGGCCGACTTGTACCGTGGTCAGGGGAAGTATGCTGAAGGGGAGCCGCTCTATCGGCAATCCTTGAGTATCGTGGAGACAAGACAAGGGCTGGACCATACCAACGTTGCCTATAGGCTTCATGGCCTAGCGGAACTGTATCGCATTCAAGGGGTGTATGTTTAGGCAGAGCCACTCTTCCGGCGGGCCATCGCTATATGGGAAAAGGCAGCGCCAGACCATCCGGATTCCACTAAAATTTTAAAGGACTATAGCCACTTGCTGCGTGAAACGAAGCGCATTGACGAAGCAACAAAGCTGGAAGAACGAGTGACAGTTATTGAGAGCAAAATCGCCTCTGGGGCTCTTAGCCAGGCCACAAGCCTCAATGACCAGGCGGTATCCTATTTCGACCAAGGGAAATACACTGAGGCAGAGCCACTCTTCCAGCGAGCCCTGGCTATCCGAGAGAAGACCCTGGGATCAGAGGATCCGGCAGTGGCGACAAGCCTCAACGACCTGGGACAGGTTTACCGTTTACAAGGGAAATATAGGCAGGCAGAACCACTCTTGCGCCGTGCCCTAGCCATCAGGGAGAAGACCTTCGGACCTGATGATGCGAATGTGGCAAGGAGTCTTAACAATCTCGCCTTGCTTTATGATACGCAGGGCAAGCATGCAGAGGCCGAACCGCTTCACCAGCGCGCCTTGGTAATTAGAGAAAAAATCCTCGGGTCCGACGATTCAGCCGTCGCGGAAAGCCTCAACAACCTAGCAAGGCTCTATAACGACCAAAGGAAATACGCTGATGCGGAGCCACTCTTCCGCCGATCCTTAGCGATTTATGAGAAATCCGTAGGTCCGGAACATCCCATTGTAGGCATTGTGCTCAGCAGCCGAGGAGGATTCTACCAAGACCAGGGCAAGTATACTAAGGCAGAACCGCTCTTCCAACGCTCTCTGTCCATTCTTGAAAAAGCCCTAGGTCCCGACCATCCAAAGACAGCCCAAGGTCTCAATAACCTGGGAGCGTGTTACAGCGCGCAGAGAAAATACTCCGAAGCAGAGCCGCTTTTTCGGCGCGCATTGGCTGTCAGGGAGAAAGTTCTGGGACCGGAGCATCCAGCTGTCGCCACAACTTTAGAAAACTATGCCGCCCTCCTGAGGCAAACAAAGCGCGATGCCGAGGCAACAAAGATGGAGATTAGAGCGAAGGCCATTCGTGGCAAGGAGGATTCAGAGAAATCATAGGCCTGATTACACCTATTAAGTGTTATGCAACGGGGGTCAGGCCACGAAGGAGCCACACCTCGTTTCTACTTGAACAGCTTCAGCATCCCGCCGAGGACGCCTTCCTTCTGCGTGACTTGTTCCAACTCGCCGGCGTCGAGCCAATACTCCCCTTTTAACCTTTTCCACCTCTCGCGTGTCTCAGAGAGAGGGGAGTGGCGACTTGAAATTCCGACTTGGAATATCAAGTTTGGGCACCAAGTGGGGATATACTTCTTGACAGAAGGTTGTAATCAGACTAGTATAGTCACATTGAATTGACCTGTGAGGACTTCTATGAAAAGCGCGGCTGTTGCTGAACTGAAGGCGACTCTCAGCAAATACCTGGCTCGTGTCAAAGCCGGCGAAGAGGTCGTTGTAACTGAGCGGGGCAAGCCGATTGCTAAAATCGTGCCTCTTCCACGTGATGCGGTGAATGCTACTGCCCATCTCTCGGAACTGGCCCGAGGCGGGCTTGTTCGCATTGGCTCCGGAAAATTGCCGGAGGGGTTCTGGAAGATGCCGCGCCCGAAAGATAGCCGAGGGTCTGCGTTGCAGGCTCTCTTGGAGGAGAGGGCTGAAGGGCGGTGAAATTCTGGGATGTGTCGGCCATCATTCCACTCTGCCTTCAGGAACCCCAGACTGCTCACCTGAAAAGGATTGCGGAGAAAGACGGCGCGATCATCGCGTGGTGGGCTACGCCGGTCGAGGTGTATTCCGCCTTGGCGCGTCGAAGGCGCGAGGGCATTCTCCGCAAGGCCGACGAGGACCAAGCGAGACAGGTCTTAGCCAAACTGGCCGAAAGCTGGACTGAAATCGTGCCAAGTATGAAGGTACGAGAGAATGCGGGGCGGGCGCTGCTCCTACATCCCTTACGCGCGGCGGATTCACTGCAATTGGCTGCGGCACTTGTGTGGGCCGGAGGACATGCCGCCGGACATCAGTTCGTGTGCCTGGATCAACGGTTACGGGAAGCTGCGCACCAGGAAGGCTTTCTCGTCTTGCCTGAGCCCGGCTTCAGCGACGCGGAGATCCGCGCGGCGCGCGAGTACGGCCGCCCATGACCCTCTTTTCTATTTGAACAGCTTCAGCATCCCGCCCAGGTAGCCTTCCTTCTGCGTGACCTGTTCCAACTCGCCGGCGTCGAGCCAGATTCCTTGGCAGTTCATGCAGCGGTCAATCTTCACGCCCTTGAAGTCAAGCTCCGCAAGCTGGTGCCCGCATTTCGGGCAGTGCATGTAGTGGAGCTCCTTGAGGCGCGTCTTCTCTTCCGTGGCCATGCGAGCTTCCCGCTCCGCAGCTTCCTTCTTCATGCGCTCGATGGCCTGCCGGGCGAAATACTCTTCCTCCTTCTCACTGGGTTTTTGCAGCGATCCCATAGGGACTCCTTTCTTGTCAGTGGTCGTGCTTAACCCGGCGTGAACGAATCGCGAGGAAGATCGAACGGCTGGCTTGTACGGCGACATACACAAACAGCCCGACAAATAAGCTGTTCCATCCCATTTCTTGCCAGCGTTGCTGGAGCGGGTCGTGCAAGACCATGCCAAAGGCCACATGACCGCCGACCCCGACGCTCAAGGCGAAAATTATCCATTCTCGGGCGATGACTGCCTTAGATGCGTGCTCCATGCTTCTCCCCTTATCAAGATTCCTGGTCTGAGTCAAGGACTCGGCGGTTAGGGCTTGGTTCCAGACTCGCGCCTGTGGAACCCCACGCAAGATTTACTTTCTTTGAGAAGTGAACTTCCACTTTTTTGTCATCTTCGTTCAAAATTTTCCCCCTTCCTGCCCGATTAAGTAACGAAATTCACTCGAAAAGCTGGAGATTTTGTTCTGGCATCTTGTTTGCGTGACTGCAAGGTAAGACCGGCTTTTCCCGACGCGAATGATGAGCCATGGGAGGGCGGAATGGCGGACCGGTGGGTACGGAAAGCTCGACGGGTGCAAGTGGCGGTTCGGTGCTGGTGGCTCAACCGGCAGTTGGACCACCTCGCCTGGCGCATCGCCTTGAAGAGCAGAGAACGCAGAGCAGGTTGCGTTGATAACTAAGCTGTTGGGGTTAAGGTATTGAGTATCAAGCTCTGTATGGAGGGAGCCATGCAGTGTACACGCTGTCGAGGCTTGATGGTCCGAGACCGATTTTACGATTTGCTCGATGACAGTGGGCATCTCAGCTTCAGTGGTTGGCGGTGTGTCTGCTGTGGGAACGTCTTGGACCCATTAATTCTCAAAAACAAGCGGATCCGGCATTCCTGTCTGGCAAGGGTGTAGCGTCTCGCCATCTGGTTGAAATCCACACCAGGTGGCTGAGACGGCCCAGTTTTTCCTCTACGCTAAACGTCTAACCCTTTGATTTCAGACCTCCCTTTTCTTCCCGGCCATGGCGCCTTTCTTGCTTATTATCTTTCCAGAAACGGTATCATTTTGACGGGCTGACCTTGATTGCGACCTTCCCATAGGTTATCTGAATGTTCATGAAGAATGTGAACGGCCCAGGGGTGTGGTTGTGGGAGGGGGTAGCGAGATGAAGCGAGCAAAAGGTTATGCATATGCGGCTCTGGCCCTCGTCCTTTTGTTACTCGGTCTGCCTGCCCCTGGCGCGGCTTTTCAGTTCGGCCATCTGGTCCAGATCGAGCAGCTCAGCTTCCATCCCGACACCTTGACGGTCCCGGGTGGAACTTTTGCCGTTCTGGTCGTGCAAAACCGGGAAGAGGCGCCGATACTCCATGAGGTCCTGTCCAAGGACCTCTTCCAAGCGGGAACACTGGTATTGGTACACGGAACCGGGCAGATCGAATATAGCGGGAAGAGGGTCTCGCGGGTCCTGCTCAACCCCGGAGAAGAAGCGGTCATCTGGTTCTACGCGGAGAGAGGTCGGACCTACACCTTCCAGTGCAATCTCAACGGACATGCCATGCTGGGCACCATTCTCGCTACCTGACCGCAGTTTGAAACAGCGATACCGACTCAGTGGTGGAAATCGATTCACGCATAGGGTAGGATTGGTGCGGTTGCAATCGGGCTGTTCGGATCCCTGCATTGAGAGGGTTTCACCAATGGACGAGACAACAGACCCCAAGGCCGAGAAGCCCAAGAAGAAGGAACTCACGATGGTTCCACATCCGACTGATGAAGAGGACATCTCCGGCGAGATGACGGACCTGTTCGACGAAGAGACGGTCAAGCACCAGCATGGTGCCGCGGAACCTGAAGGTGAGTAACCGTTCCTTCTATGTTGAAGGAGATGATCGAGGAGGTGACGAGGGCCAATGAAGGGTTTTACCGAGCCTTTGAGAGCCTCGACATCAAACGCATGGATGAAGTGTGGGCCAAGGAGGACTACGTCACCTGCATTCACCCAGGTTGGAACCTACGGTCCGGATGGCCGGCCGTGCGTGACAGTTGGGTCGTGATCTTCAACAATACATTCTTGATGAAGTTTCGGCTGAGCGACGTCATGATCCAGGTCGCGGGCGACCTCGCCTGGGTCCTTTGCATGGAGAACATCACGAATACCCCGGAAGGCGCCGGGCAGGAGGCGCACGTCCTGGCGACGAATCTGTACGAGCGGCAGCACGGGCGGTGGCTCCTGATCCACCATCACGGCTCGCCGGTGATGTAGGGGCACGGCAGATCGCAGGAAAGGTACGGGCACGGCAGATCGCAGGAAAGGTACGGGCACGGCAGATCGCAGGAAAGGTACGGGCACGGCAGATCGCAGGAAAGGTACGGGCACGGCATGCCGTGCCCCTACATGCTTACGGGATCTGGAGCGCCTCGCGAAGTTCTTTCACGATGGCGAGGGCCTCGCCGGCGTCCTTCTCGGTCGGCAGGCTTTCGGCCTGGCTGGTCGGGATGGCGTCGGCGTAGGTCAGCGGAATCAAGAATTTCTCCAGGGCGTAGCAGCGGTTTTCGAAGACCGCCAAAGTATGATCGGCCTCGGCGGAGAGTGTGAGCAACTCGGAGAGATGTTTGGCCTGCGGGATCGGCCGATGGCGTTCCGCGAGGAAGGCTTTCAGCGACTTGGCTGCGGCCTGTTGCGCGTGCAGGCAGACTTGGTTCCAGAGTTTCAGGCCCAGCGCGGCCTCCGCCATCGCGATGTCCTCCGCCGCGAAGGCGGCCCACCTAGTGGCGGTGCTCATAGGCCACGGCTCCCTTATAGATAATCTCGTCCAGCACGAAGACCCGCCGCTCGTCCACCAGGCTCTCGAGTTCCTCGGGCGTATAGACCAGCACGTCCAGCCCGACTTGCGGGCGAACCAGCCGAAGGACTTCCTCGGTCCGCTCCATTAACGGCTTTTCGGTCTTCTTGATCACAACCAGGTCAAGATCGCTCCACTCGTGGATTTCCCCCTGCGCCGCGGACCCGAAGAGAATCAGCTTCTCGGGGTCGTATTCGCGGATCAGGATGTCCGTCATCCGGTGGAGTTCCTGTTCGAGGCGCAAGCCTCGTTGTTCAGCCGCAGGGTTCATGAAGCCGACGCATTATGCCGAAGGGGGAGAAGGGATTGCAAGGCAGGGTCAGGAAGTTTTGACGAACGGCAGGGCGTGGACGGTGGCGGCCTTGCGCTCGCCTTTGACCTCGACACTCAAGGCCGTGCCGGGCGCGGTGAAGTCGCGGAGAGGGAACCCTAATGCGACGACTTTGCCGAGCGCCGGCGATCGGACCGCGCTGGAGACCCAACCCACTTCGCGCTCACCGCTGAAGAGCTTGGCCCCCTGAGGCGGGATGACGGCGTCTTCCAGGACGAGGCCGACCAGACGCCTTCGCGCCGAGCCGTAGGTATCCATGCGGGCGACCACTTCCTGGCCGGGATAGCAGCCCTTGGTCAGGCTGAAGGCCTTGCCCTCCAGGTTGGCCTCCGGCGGGACGATGTTCTCATTGAGGTCCGGGCCGGCCTTGGGGATGCCGGCTTCCATGCGGAGGGTCTCCAGGGCTTGGATGCCGAACGGCTTCATGCCCAGCGACTGCCCGACTTCCCACAGCCGTTCCCATACCTGTGCCAGTCCATCGGCAGGAATGAGAAGTTCGATGTCGGTCTCCCCGGTCTCCTCCGAGCGGATCAGCATGGCGGGACACGTTCCGGTGTCGTGGCTCACGAAGGTGAGCGGCTTGAGAGACGCAAGGTCGGCAGCGAATGCGGTTTTGATCAACTCGACTGCCTTAGGGCCGCTGATCAGCAAGAGCCCCCAGGACTCGGCGCAGTTTTCCATCTTGGCCTTGGTGCCGTAGAGCAGGAACTTGCGCAGAGCCGAGAAGGTCGCGTCGCCGATCTCGCCCACGTCCTCCAGCATCAAGACCTCGTCGAGTTGATACACCCGGAAGTACGAGAGGATCTTGCCTTTATGGGTCAGGAAAGCCGAGTAAACGCCTTCCCCTGGGGCCAACGGCAGGATGTCATTGCTGATCACGCTCTGCAGCCATTTCACGCGGTCCTCGCCGGTGATCCGGATCTTCCCCCGTTGGGAAAGATCCAGGATGCCGACGCCGTTCCGCACGGCCCGGTGCTCGGCTGTCGGGTCTCCATAATGAGCGGGAACGTCCCATCCGGCCTGCTCAAGGAACGTGGCCCCGAGCTTCGCATGATGGTCGTGGAGACGGGAATGTCTCATTTATCGGATCGCCGGTCCCCCCTCCCTCACCCTCCCCCTTCGGAGGGGGGAGGGTTGGGTGGGGTGGCTGCCAGTGTCGCATGGCCCGTGATTTCCTGGACGAGTTGGAGGGTGCGGGCTGAGAATTCGTTGCGGGACACGATCTTCGTGACCCCCATCTGCTGAGCGCGCTTCCAGTTCTCGACTTCTTCATGGTTGGCGAAGGCCAGGACGGGGATGGCCTTGTAACGCTCGTCGTTCTTCAAGGCTGCCAGCGCCTGGAAGGCGTCGAGCGACTCGTCGTTGATGTTGAGGATCACCGCTGCCGGGTGCGCGGCCTCGGCCTTCTCCGTGACCTCCCCCTGCGTCCTGACCTTTTCGAGCGTATAGCCCTGCGGTTTCAACGCGTCCCTGACCTTGGTGTAGAAGAACACGTCGCTCACGGCGACGAGGATGGTTTTGTTATTCATGCTTGAGCTTCTTTTTCACGAGGTCGGCTGCGCGCCGGCCGGAGAGCAGCATGGCCCCGAACGCCGGTCCCATGCGCGGCGAGCCGTCCACGGCGGCCACCGAGAGGCCCGCCAGGAAACAATTGGGATAGACCTCGCGGGTGTTCTCCACCACGAGCTCCTCCGATCGCTCCACCCACATGGCGCCGTTGCCGGGGACCTCCTTGTAGAGGCCTCGCCGGTTGAGAAGGGCCACGATGGCGGCGTCATGGCCGGTGGCGTCCACCACGACCTTGGATTCCAGCGCGATCGGGTCCACATGCACGGCGTCATGGCCGGCGTGCTCGACCGGCGACCAATTCACCACCACGCCCTCCAGGACGCCTTCCCGTCGCAGGATGAGGTCTATGACCTTGGTCAGGTTCAAGACCCGTGTCCCTGCATCGTATGCGGCTGAGATGAGCTTGGCGGTGGCATGGGGCGGGTCAACAATGAACATGCCCTCGCATTCTTTGATCCGCTTCGCGGGAATCTTGAATTCGTCGAGGATCTTGTCGGCGGGCGCGCAGATGGTCGCCTTGTTCATGAGATACCCCCCGGACCAGAACCCGCCGCCCAGATGTAGCGCCTGCTCGATGAGCAGGGTCTTGTAGCCTGCGGCGGCGAGGTCCCGCGCGCAGAGAAGCCCTGACGGCCCCCCGCCCGCGACGATCACGTCGCTCTCGATGAGCCGATCGAAGGCCTGGAAGTGCTCCCTGGCGATCTGCCTGGTGATATCGCGCTCCCGCAGGGGAGCCGTCCATTTGTTCGCCATGGTGTCCTCGTATCAGATGCAGGGGCACGGCATGCCGTGTCCCTACCGGTAGATTTCCAATCCCGCCTGTTTGAACTCCTCTGCCTTCTCTTGCATGCCGACCTGGATGGCGGTCTGCTCGTCCAGCGCCTTCTCCGCGGCATACTTCCGGACGTCCTCCGTGATCTTCATCGAGCAGAAGTGAGGGCCGCACATCGAGCAGAAGTGCGACGTCTTCGCGGCGTCTTGCGGGAGGGTCTCGTCGTGAAAGGCCATGGCCGTGTCGGGATCGAGCGAGAGGTTGAACTGGTCCTCCCAGCGGAATTCGAAGCGGGCCTTGGACAGCGCGTTGTCCCACGCCTGCGCGCCGGGGTGCCCTTTGGCGAGATCGGCCGCATGGGCGGCGATCTTGTACGTGATGACGCCGGCCTTGACGTCCTCCTTGTCGGGCAGGCCCAGGTGCTCCTTGGGGGTGACGTAGCAGAGCATCGCGCAACCGAACCAACCGATCATAGCCGCGCCGATGCCGGAGGTGATGTGGTCGTAGCCGGGCGCAATATCCGTGGTCAAGGGTCCGAGGGTGTAGAACGGGGCCTCGTGACACTCCTTGAGTTGCTTTTCCATGTTCACCTGGATCAGGTGCATGGGGACATGCCCGGGGCCTTCGATCATGGTCTGGACGTCGTGTTTCCAGGCGATCTTGGTCAGCTCGCCCAGGGTCTCCAGCTCCGCGAACTGCGCCTCGTCGTTCGCATCCGCGATGGACCCGGGCCGGAGGCCGTCGCCCAGACTGAAGGAGACGTCGTAGGTCTTCATGATCTCGCAAAGTTCTTCGAAATGCGCATAGGCGAAATTCTCCCGGTGATGAGCCAGGCACCACTTGGCGTGGATGGAGCCGCCGCGCGAGACGATCCCGGTGACGCGGCCGGCCGTGAGGGGCACGTAGCGCAGCCGGACGCCGGCGTGGATCGTGAAGTAGTCCACGCCCTGCTCCGCCTGCTCGATGAGGGTGTCGCGGTAGAGATCCCAGGTGAGATCCTCGGCCTTGCCGCCGACTTTTTCCAGCGCTTGATAGATCGGGACCGTGCCGATCGGGACCGGCGAGTTGCGGATGATCCATTCCCGCGTCTCGTGGATGTTCTTGCCGGTGGAGAGGTCCATGACGGTATCCGCGCCCCAGCGCGTGGCCCAGATCATCTTCTCGACCTCTTCCTCGATCGAGGAGGCGACGGCGGAGTTGCCGATATTGGCGTTGATCTTCACCAGGAAGTTCCGTCCGATGATCATCGGCTCGATTTCCGGGTGATTGATGTTCGACGGGATGATCGCGCGGCCGCGGGCGACCTCGTCGCGGACGAACTCCGGGGTGATCTCGGCCGGGATGCCGGCGCCCCAGGAATTCCCCGGGTGCTGGGAGGCCAGGCGGCTTGCGCTGTTGCCGCGTCCGTTGCCGTTCCCATTGGAATCGGCTTCACGGCGCCGCAGGTTCTCCCGGACGGCAATGAACTCCATTTCGGGGGTGATGATCCCTTTTCGCGCGTAGTGCATCTGCGTGACGTTCCGCCCAGACAAGGCCCGGAGAGGCTTTCGAATGTGGGCGAATCGGATGGCATCCAGCCTCGGGTCCGCGGCGCGGAGGCGACCGTACTCCGAGGAGACGCTTGAAAGCTCTTCGACATCCCCCCGGCCGACTATCCACCGGCTCCGGACCGGCGCCAGGCCCATTCGGATGTCGATCGCCACCTGCGGGTCGGTGTATGGGCCGGAGGTGTCGTACACCCGGAACGGGGGATTCTCCTCGACCTTGCCGTTTCCCAGAGGTTTCGTCGGGGTCAGGCTGATCTCGCGCATAGGGACTCGGACCCCAGGCAGGGCGCCCTCGATATAAATCTTCCGGGAAGCCGGAAATGGATGCGTCGTGATAGACGGTCTGCTCATGGATGAGCCCTTCCTTTCTGATGAGGCGTTAGCTGTGGAGGGAGCGGTGCGGCTCGAACGATGAGGTCATGTGCGCTTCCCTTCGCTGGTATTATCCAGATCAGGTTCGGAGGGTGCGTGGTTCCATTAGACCTTTGGGGACCCTTGGTCTTTGGGGGTCCACGCTCTCAGCCGCAACAGGCTCCCCTAGCAACAGGTAGGGCATCGTACACCCTGGTTTTTTGCGCTGTCAACAGGCCTTTCGCCTCATGTTTTGCGGACCCTAGGCCTTTTGGGCGCGGTCGGAGCCTGTTGGTCGGATTGACAAGGAACCGAAACGCCCCGTACCATGAGCTTCTACGTCGTTTCTCGTGATCTGTCAGGTGGTGGTGGGATCATGAACGGGACGCTGTCTCTGATCGGCCGACCTTCGGAAGTGCAGGCCTACCGCGATCTCTCGCTGGAAGAGCTGGCCGAGCGCACCAATGCGGCCAAACGCACGCTCGGCGACCGCGTGATCGTGCTCGGCCACAACTACCAGCGCGATGAAGTCATCCGCCACGCGGACGTCGAAGGCGATTCGCTGAAGCTCTCTCAGATCGCCGCCGAGCGCTCGCAGCATGAGTTCATCGTGTTCTGCGGCGTCCACTTCATGGCCGAGACGGCTGACATCCTCAGCAAGACCCGGCAGACGGTGATCCTGCCGGATCTGGCGGCGGGCTGCTCCATGGCCGACATGGCCCAGATCGAGCAGGTGGACCAGGCGTGGGACCAGTTGGGGCGCATCCTTCCGGTCGAGGAGACGGTCACCCCAGTGGTGTATGTGAATTCGGCGGCCGACCTCAAGGCATTCTGCGGGGAGCATGGAGGGATCACCTGCACGTCGTCCAACGCGCGCCGGGTGATCGAATGGGCTTGGGCGCGGCGGGAGAAGATCCTCTTTTTCCCGGACGAGCACCTCGGACGCAACACCGCCAACAAGATGGGGATCCCCCGCGAGGAGATCCTGGTCTGGGATCCGTTCCTATCCAACGGCGGGAACACGCCCGAGGCCATCAAGAAGGCCCACCTCCTGCTGTGGAAGGGCCACTGCAGCGTGCACCAGATGTTCCAGCCGGCGCACGTGCGTTATTTCCGCGAGAAGCATCCGGGCATCAAGATCATCGTGCACCCGGAGTGCCACGAGGACGTGGTCAACCCGTCCGACCTCAGCGGCTCCACCGAGTTCATCATCCGGACCGTGTCCGCGGCGGAGCCGGGCTCCGTCTGGGGCGTCGGCACCGAGCTGAATCTCGTCAACCGGCTCAAGCGGCGGCAACCCGACAAGCAGATCTATTTCCTCTCGCCGACCGTCTGCCAGTGCTCCACGATGTTCCGGATCGACGCGCCGCATCTCTGCTGGGCGATGGAAAACCTGGCCGAAGGGCACGTGGTCAACCGGATCTCCGTCCCCGACGACGACAAGCACTGGGCCCGCATCGCCCTCCAGCGCATGCTCGACGTCTCTTAGCCCGGATTATCCAGGAACACCTACTGCGGCGGCTGATCCTCTCGCCCTACCGTTACACCGCACTAAACATGCGGACCTCCCGCTGCGGGAAGGGAATCTGAATACCCGCGGCCCCGAATTGCTCGACGATCGCCTGGTACAGTTCGGCTTGCGCCGGGCCATAATCGGGCACCTTGGCCCATGGCTTGACCGCGATGTTGATGGACGAATCCCCTAAGAGGCTGATGCCTACCACGGGCGCCGGCTCTTTCAGGACACGCGGATTGGCGTCCATGATCCGGCGGACCGAGGCCAACGCTTTGGTGAGGTCCGTCCCGTAGGCTACCCCCACCGTGAGATCAAGCTGGCGGATCTTCCCATGGTTGTGCAGGATCTCGCCGATGATTTTTCGGTTCGGGATGACGACCAAGGACCGGTCCGGGTGGAGCAGCTTGGTTGAAAACAGATCGATCGCCTGGACTTCACCGTGTACCCCCAAGAGCTCGATATATTCCCCGAGCCGAAAGGGTTTCGTGAAAATGATGCTCAGGCCGGCGAACAAATTGAGGAACACACCCTGCAAAGCGAGACCGACGCCGACACCGGCGATACCCAGTCCGGCGATCAGCGGGAATATTTGGACACCGAATTGCTGGAGCACGATGAGGAGGGTGAAGAGGACAACGACCCCTTTCACGATCCGGCTGAGCAGGATCCGGATAGGAGGCTCCATCTCGATCTTGAGCAGCGAGCGTTCCGTATACTTGCCCGCCCAGCGGGCCAGAAGAATCCCGGCAGCCAATATGAGCAAGGCGCTGGTGCCCTGGAGTCCGTACTGGATCAGGAGATCCATGCTGATATTTTCTCCAGACATGCCGGTCCCTCCACTTGATGGTTAATTTTCTCGGCAATTCTGCATATCCCACGCAAAAAAGCAAACGTGAGCGACACAGGAGAAAAAGGGCTTGACGGTCCACCGGATGGCTGCTATATGCCACCCTCGGCAAGGCGCATGGCCAAACCTTCTGACCTCGCGGCATACGGCGCGCTCGTCACGACTGCCCTCGTGTGGGGCGGGTCCATTGTCGCGCAAAAGTACGCGCTCGGCTCGTTCTCGGCAGTTGAGGTGTCGGTCATCCGCGGCCTCGGCGCGCTGGCCATCCTGGTTTCCTTCTGGTGGTGGCAGGAGGGCAGAACGGTCAAGTTCTCTGGCCGGGATCTCGCGATCTTCGCCGCGCTGGGGCTGGGTGTTCTCGGCAATCACCTCCTCACGCTGTTCGGGCTGCGCTACATCGGGGCCGGGGCCGCGGGCGTGATCATCGGCGCCAGCCCGGCCATCCAGGCCTTCCTTGCTTCATTGCTGATCCGGGATGTGCCGTTCCGTCTGGTGTGGGGCGGCTGTGCGGTGTCCTTTGCAGGGGTCTTCCTGGTCGTCGGCCTGCGGGTCGAGGGAGGCGTCGGAGAGCAGCCGTGGTTGGGCGCGACGCTCGTGCTGCTGGCCCAGGTGAGCTGGGCCCTCTACAGCATCGGCGGCCGTCGCACCATGGAACGCTTCTCCCCGCTCACGGTGAACTGGACGACCCTGGGGTTCTCGCTCCTGCCGCAGATCCCGCTTCTCTGGACCGATCAAAAAGTCATGGAGACGGGGATCGCCGTCGTGCCCCCGGCCGACTGGCTGGTCATCGGCTACCTCATCGTGTTCGCCACGGCGCTCGGCCAGCAGACGTGGCTTTACGGTGTCCAGGGGATTGGGCCGGCGCGCGCAGGCATCTTCGTCAATCTGATTCCCGTGTCCGCGCTGGTGCTGTCGTTTCTGCTTCTCGGCGAACGGATCGGCCTGACTGAAGTGGCCGGCATTGGACTGGTGCTGGCGGGCGTGTGGCTGGTCAACCGGCAATCTGCGCGGCAAGCCGCTTCCCCCCTCACCCAACCCTCTCTCCCGCCGGGGGAGAGGAGAAGGTGAGGGGGCATCAGCGCTTCATCAGAAGCCTTTCGATCTCGTTACGGAAGATCTCATAGCGTACCGCGCCGGGGATAAGGAACGGATCAGTGAAGCGGCGGCCGTCCGTCCGGGCGATCAGGAACCCGGGTGTGCCGCGGAAACCCAGTTTGGTCGCCACATCCCGATCGTCCAGGATCGCCTCAATGTGTTGTTGCGAATCCATGCAGGCCGTGAAGAGGTCCGGCTTCAGCCGCAGGTCCTTGGCGATCCGCAACACGACGCCCTTCCCCAGTCGGGCACCCTGCTCGAACAGGCGGTCGTGCATCCCCCAGAACTGGCCCTGCTCGCCGGCGCAGCGCGCGGCATGCGCCGCGACCAGCCCCCAGCCTTCGTCATCCCGTGGGTAGTCCCGGTAGGCGAAGCGCGCCTTGCCGGACGCCAGGTACTCTGTCTTGAGGGTGGGGAGAGTCTCGCGGTAGAAGCGCCCGCAATACCCGCACGTGAAATCGGAGAACTCCACGATGAGGACAGGGGCCTTCGCATCTCCCAGCGTGGGAGTCCCGGGCGGGAGAATGTCGGCGAGCAAGCCGGTGGCCATGCCGTACGCTACCATACTTGCTCGCGGTTCGCTATGCCACCCTGCAATGGGCGAGTTGCAAGCGGCCAGGTGTTGTTGATTTGGCGGGTAGTGGATGTTACGATGCCCATTCGTGACAATACCGATGGACTACAAAGAGACCCTCAATCTCCCTCGAACCGACTTTCCCATGAAAGCCAATCTCCCGGAGCGGGAGCCGGAGATCCTCGCCCGGTGGGAGCGCGAACGCCTCTATGAACGCATTCAGGAAGCCGGAAAGGGGAAGCCTCTCTATATCCTGCACGACGGCCCTCCCTACGCCAACGGCCGCATCCATATCGGCCATGCCCTCAACAAGATCCTCAAGGACATCATCGTCAAATCCAAGACGATGGAGGGCTTCCAGGCACCGTATGTGCCCGGCTGGGATTGCCACGGGCTGCCGATCGAGCATCAAGTCCTGAAGGAACTGGGCGGTAAGAAGAAGTCGTTGGGCAAGGTTGAGATCCGCAAGCTCTGCCGCGAGTACGCCGAGAAGTATTACAAGATCCAGCGGGAGGAGTTCCGGCACCTCGGCGTGCTGGGCGATTGGAACGATCCGTACCTGACTATGAGCTACGATTACGAGGCCGCCATCCTTCGCGAGGTCGGGAAGTTCGTGAAGGGCGGAGGGGTCTATAAGGGCAAGAAGCCGGTCCTCTGGTGCCCGGTGGACGAGACGGCCTTGGCCGAGGCCGAGGTGGAGTACGAGGACCACACCTCGCCCTCGATCTACGTGAAGTTTCCATTCGAAAAGCCGCCCCATGAGCTTTCGAACTATTTGGGGATCTCTCTTCCTCCGCAAGCCACACGGGTGTCTGTGGTGATCTGGACCACCACGCCATGGACGCTTCCGGCCAATCAGGCCGTGTGTGTCCATCCGGACGAGCTTTATGCTCTTGTCGAAATTGGAGACGAGGTCTTCGTCGTTTCGAGGACACGTATCAACGACTTCCTGAAGGTTCTAGGAGTCCCGAAACATGGATATCATGGGAACGTGCTGGGCCGTGATTTGGAAGGACTGCTCTGCCGCCGACCCGTGACGGAGGGCACGTCGCCGATCGTTCTGGGCAACTTTGTGACCCTGGATCAGGGCACCGGATGTGTCCACATTGCCCCCGGCCATGGCCAGGAAGACTATGAGTTGTCGCTGAAGGATGCTTCACTGAAAGTGTTTGCTCCGGTCGACAGCCGCGGTCGTTTCACGGAGGAAGTTCCGGAGTTTCAGGGCCTCAAAGTCTTTGAAGCGAATCCGCTCATTACTCAGAAGCTGAAAGAGAAAGGGCTGCTTCTGAATCGAGTTGACGACAAGGAGACGCACTCCTACCCGCATTGCTGGCGGTGCAAGAGCCCGGTGATCTTCCGGGCAACAGACCAATGGTTCGTGTCCATGGAGACCAACAATCTCAGGGCACGTGCGCTGGAGGAAATCGACCGGCGCGTGCGGTGGATTCCGAAGTGGGGCCGCGACCGCATCTACGGCATGATCGCGAACCGACCGGACTGGTGCCTCTCCCGCCAGCGCGTCTGGGGCGTGCCGATTCCCGGATTCTCGTGCCGGAAATGCGGCCACGTCCTCATCACGGAGGCCATTGTTGAGCACGTCGCCAAGCTCGTCGAGAAAGACGGGACCGACGTGTGGTTCGAGCGGGACGCGACGCACCTGTTACCGCTGGGCACAACGTGCCCGCATTGCGGTGGACGGGACTTCGACAAAGAGCAAGATATTCTGGATGTCTGGTTCGAGTCCGGAGTGAGCCATGCGGCGGTCCTCAAGCCGCGAGGCAAAGCCTACGGACAGCAATGGTGGCCCCCTGATCTCTATCTGGAAGGGTCCGACCAGCACCGCGGCTGGTTCCACAGCACGCTGCTGGCGGGTATCACCACCGACGGGCGCGCGCCGTACAAGGCGGTGCTCACGCACGGCTTTGTGGTGGACGGCGACGGCAAGAAGATGTCGAAATCGGCCGGCAACGTCGTGGCGCCACAGGAGGTCATCAAGCAGTACGGCGCCGAGATCCTGCGTCTCTGGGTGGCGGCCCAAGATTACCGCGAGGATATCCGCATCTCCCCGGCCATTCTCTCGCACCTCGTGGATGCGTATCGGAAGATCCGCAACACGGTGCGGTTCCTCCTGAGCAATCTGGCCGACTACGATCCGAAGCGGGATGCCCCTCCCGACGACACACTGTCTGAGCTCGATCGGTGGGCGCTCATGCGGCTGCACGATCTCATCGCCCGCGTCCGCCAGGGGTATGAGGGCTTCGAGTTCCATCTCATCATCCACGCCCTGAACAACTTCTGCTCCGTGGACATGAGCGCAATCTACTTCGACGTGCTGAAGGATCGCCTCTACACCTTCCGCAAAGATTCCCCGGCACGCCGGGCTTCCCAGCGGGTCCTCCACGAAACCGTGCTGGCCCTGACGAAACTGATGGCGCCGCTGCTGACTTTCACGGCCGAGGAGATCTGGCAGAGCATTCCCGAGCGGCAGCGGGACGCCCCCAGCGTCCATCTGGCGCAGTTTCCCAAGCCGGAACAGAAATGGATAGATCCTAAACTTGAGCAGGATTGGGAAAGACTACTAGAAGTTCGGGAGAAGGTTCAGGCGGAGCTTGAGCGGAGGCGCAGGGACAAATTCATCGGGTCTTCACTTGAAGCCAAGGTCGTGCTCTACGCCCAGACAGCTTCCCCTGGCATGTACGACTTTCTGAAACCGCACGCGGCCGATCTGCCGAGTCTGTTCATAGTCTCACAGGTTGATCTGCGGGCTGTTGACCAAGTACCCACTGGTGGCGACGTTTCGGAAGACATCGGAGCAGGATTTGCTGTTCAGGTGGTCAAAGGCGAAGGCGACAAGTGCGCCCGCTGCTGGAACTATAGGCCCTCCGTCGGGGCGAACGCCGCGCATCCCACGATCTGCGATCGCTGTGTTGAAGCGATCGCCTGATCCGGCTTGAGCATGGACAGGCCCATCCCCAGCGTCGAATCAGCCGAGCCGACGGCACGCCGCTACGGTATGATGACGTTGATCGTGTCCACCGTGATCATCCTCGATCAACTCACCAAGTGGCTGGTGACCAGTACGATGCGGCTGCACGAATCCGTTCCCGTCGTCCCTGATCTCTTCAGCCTCACGTACATCCGGAATTCCGGCGCCGCGTTCGGGATCCTGGCCGGCAGCCAGGCCGGTTTTCGCATGGTCTTTTTCGGGCTCACGTCGGTGCTGGCCCTTGCCCTGCTCGGCACGATCTACGCGCGTCTGACATCCAGTGATTGGATCGGCCAAGTCAGCGTGGCCGCGATCTTCGGCGGGGCCATCGGCAACCTGATTGACCGGATCCGCATGGGCGAGGTGATCGACTTCCTTGATTTCTCCCTCCTGGGTCACCACTGGCCGGCCTTCAATGTGGCGGACGCGGCGATCACCGTCGGCGTCTGCTTTCTGATCGGGCATTTCTTCAGGCGCAAGCCGGAGGTCCCCGCATAGGTGAATCGCCTCGTCACGGTGTCCGCGGGCGAGACCCCGAAGCGCCTCGACGTCTTTCTCAGCACCCACGCCCACGGCCTCTCGCGCGCCGCCGTCCAGCGTCTGATCGAGAAGGGCGCCGTCACGGTCAACGGGAAGCGCCCCAAACCCGCCCAGAAGATCCGGCCCGGCGACGAGATCGCGTGGGATGTGCCGAAGCCCGCCCCGCTGGAGATCGGCGGAGAGGCGATCCCCTTGGAAGTCCTCTACGAGGATGATGCGCTCCTGGTGCTCAACAAGCCGGCGGGTATCGTCGTCCACCCGGCGCCCGGGCACTGGAGCGGGACGCTGGTGAATGCGCTGCTCTATCACATGCAGAAAATGGGGACAGTCCCCATTTTTAGTCAGGGGGACTGTCCCCTTGGGGGAGAGGAGAGAGTGAGGGGTCTCGCGAGCATCGGCGGGCGCGAGCGGCCGGGCTTGGTCCATCGCCTGGACAAAGGAACGAGCGGCGTGATGGTGATCGCCAAGACCGATGCGGCGCATCAGGGCCTCTCGAAGCAGTTCAAGACACATAGCATCCGGCGGGTTTACCTGGCGCTCGTCATCGGTGCGGTGAAGGGCCGGGCCGGCCGCGTGGAGCTGGCCATAGGCCGCGACACTAAGAACCGGAAAAAGATTTCCGCCCGCACGACGTCGCCGCGAGAGGCGGTGACGGAGTTTCAGGTCGTCGAGCGGTTCGGCGGCAAGCGCGCAGGGTTCGAAACGACGCTTGTGGAAGTGCGCCCCCAGACTGGCCGCACGCATCAGATCAGGGTCCACCTCGCCGCACTCGGCCATCCGCTGCTCGGCGATGAGACTTACGGCGGCCGCAAGGTCTGCGCAATCGGCGATCTGTGCATCGAGCGACCGATGCTGCACGCGCGGACGCTCGGGTTTAGCCACCCCACGACCGGCAAGTATCTCGAGTACACGGTCCCGCCCCAGGCGGATATGGAGGGGCTGTTGCGGACGCTCAGGCAGGCGTCGTAGGGCGCACGGCCGTGCGCCCCTAACACGATTCATGCGGGCAGGTTCGCGGCCGTGCGGAAGGCCGCCTTTAGTTCTTCGTAGGTTTGCGTCACGGGGAACTGCGGGAACTGCGCGGCGATGGCGGCGGGGGGGCGGAAGAAGATGCCGGCGTCGGCGGCCAGGAGCATGCTGGTGTCGTTGTAAGAGTCGCCGGCGGCGACGACGCGGAAGTTGAGGTTCTTGAGGGCCAGCACCGAGGCCCGCTTCTGATCAGGCTGGCGCAGGTGGTAGTTCATGATCCGGCCGTCCGGCGCGACTTCCAGGGTGTTGCAGAAGAGGGTCGGGTAGGCGAGCTGCCGCATCAGCGGCGCCGCAAACTGGTCGAAGGTGTCCGATAGGATGACCACCTGGCACCGCGCCCGGAGCCATGCCAGGAAGTCCTGGGCCCCGTCAAGCGGGGCCATCGCGCCGATCACCTCCTGGATATCCTTCAGGGTCAGCTTGTGCTCGTCGAGAATCTTGAGGCGCCGCTTCATGAGCACATCGTAGTTCGGCTCGTCCCGCGTAGTCAGGCGGAGCGCGGGGATCTTCGTCCTCTCGGCGACGTTGATCCAGATCTCGGGGACCAGAACTCCTTCGAGGTCCAGGCAGGTGATGACGGGTCGGATCGGCATGGCGGCCCGAGAATAGCGGCGAACGCAGTGCGGGTCAAGAACATTACCACTGTGCCCTCCAGGCTTCTCTGGCGTCCTACGGGTGTTCCGGGTAAAATCGCCAGCTCGGTTGGGATGAGGAGGGGGTGGACGTGCAGCAGTGGGTCGGGGTCTGGTTCCAGTGGGTGCACGACTGGGGCTATCCGGGCATCATTGTCCTGATGGCGATGGAGAGCTCCGTGGTCCCGGTTCCCAGCGAGATTGTCATTCCGCCCGCGGCGTACTGGGCGACCCAGGGCCGGTATAGCCTGGAGGGAGTGGTGCTTGCAGGGACCCTCGGGAGCTACCTTGGCGCGGCGGCGACCTACTGGATGGCCCGATGGCTCGGACGGCCGTTGCTCGTGCGGTACGGGCGGTATCTGTTCTGTCCCGAGGACAAACTGCTCCGGGCCGAACGCTGGCTGGCGCGTTATGAAGCCGGGGGGGTCTTCTTCGCCAGGATGGTTCCGGTCGTTCGGCACTTGATCGGAATCCCGGCCGGCCTCGTGCGGATGCCCTTCGGGCTCTACAGCGCTATGACCGTCGTCGGGGCGGGCTTGTGGTGCTGGATTCTGGCCTGGTTCGGAGGGAATCTGCTGGGCGACCGGCCGGACCTCATCAGCGATCCGGCGCTCCTCGTGCAGGTTCTGCGCGAACGCTCATGGTGGTTCGGCGGCTTCGCCGTCCTGCTTTGCGCTCTGTACGTCTTCGTCATGCGCGTGACTTCGCCTCGCTCACCTTCGCCCCTTGTGGGCGAGGGTGGGGGTGAGGGGTAGCGCAGCGTAATTGCATCGGCCCTGCAGGTGTTGGTAGAATTTCATTCGCGAGCACTCGTGATGAGGGAGAGCGGGCTATGGGAGGAATATCGGACGCATCGTGGTTAGCGTGCAGGGGAGTGGCCATCGTGCTGGGCTGTGTCCTCGCTTCGGCCCAGCCGGTCTTGGCCCAGACTCCGGATGTGAAGGTCCTGGACCTACCGCCCACCGGGTTCTTTACGAATCTCGCTCTTGCTCACGGATACAAAGAAGTCAAGGATTCCTTCCAAACCGACCGCTACAAACCTGTGAAACCCGCCACCACGTTCAAGTCGGACGTGGAGGCTGTGTACATGGTTTTCGATATTCTTCCGAGGGAGAATCCGGCGCACATCATGGGTCAGTGGTATCTGGAGAAGGGCGACAGCCGGCCGACCGACACATTGTTGTTGGAGGAGGAAGTCTACCTCCAGACCTCCCAGGACAGCGGCTTCCTGGAATTGCCGCGGCCGAAAGACGGCTGGGTCCCCGGCAACTACAAGGTCAGGATTCATGTCGGCGAGAAGATCACCGAAGCCAGTCAGCTTGGGACGCTGCGGTTCAAAATCGTGTCGGAGAAGTAAAGGGACGCTGCGACGATGAACGGGCGTCACATTTTCTGTTGGATCTCGTCGGCGATTTCCTCGATGGTGCGGCCGTCGGTCGGGATGATGTGGTCGCAGGCGGCCTTGTACAAGGGGAGGCGCTCCTTCAACACCTCCTCCACTTCCTCGACATAACTCTTCTTGCCGGTGAGTGAGGGACGCTCCGCGCTGGCCTTGATCCGCTCCATGATGGTGGGCACTTCCGCCGTCAACCAGAACACCCGGCCGCGCTGGCGCAAGGCCTCCACGTTTTCCTTGCGGAGGATGGCTCCCCCGCCGGTGTCGATGATGGTCCGGTCCTTCGCCCCCACCCGCCGGCAGATCTGGGATTCCACGTCGCGGAAGTAGTCCCAGCCCCTTTTTTGAATGATGGCGGGGACACCCATGCCGGCCTTGTTGACGATCTCCGCGTCCGTGGAGACGAGGGGCCACTTCAATCGCTCCGCCAGGAGCTTGGCCATGCTGGTCTTGCCCGTTCCGCGATAGCCGATCAAGATGATATTCACGTGAATTGTCTTTCCAAGACGGATCGCATGACGTCGAGGGGCGCCGGTTGCTGGGTCCAAAGCTCGAACTGCCCGACGGCCTGCTGCAGAAACATCTCGATTCCACGCACCGTCCGGCACCCCGTCTGCCGAGCTTCGGACAACAGGCGTGTTTCCAACGGATTATACACAATATCCATGATGGTCAGACGCGGCGCCAGAAGATGCCTGGGGACGCATGTCTCGCCGACCTGCGGGCTCATCCCGACGGGGGTGCAGTGGATCAGAGTCTGGGCCTCGGGGATGCACCGCGCCAAGGTCTCCGGAGTGAGCTGGAAACCGGAGACGGCGGCGCCGGTTTTTTCGCGGAGGTCACGTACCAGCGTCTCGCGTTCCTGGTCAATGACTGCCAGGATCGTCAGCGCGGTGACCTTTGCCTCCAGACAGAGAGCGAAGGCGATGGCGCGGGCGGCGCCCCCTGACCCCAGCATCAGCACCCGGGCTCCGTCCGCCGGCCCACCGGACGCGCGGAGGGCCGCGAGCGCGCCGGAAGCATCGGTATTGTACCCTGTGAGGACACCACTTTCGGAGACGATCGTGTTTACGGCCCCGATGTTCCGGGCGGTCGGCTCGATCTCATCGAGATAAGGGAGGACCGCGAGCTTATGCGGAATGGTGACGCTGACGCCTCGAATGCCGGGCAGCGCGCGAATGCCCCGCATGGCCCCTTCCACGTCGTCAACCTTGAAGGCGACATAGACGAAGTTGAGCCCCAGGTGCTGAAAGGCCGCGTTGTGGATCGCGGGGGAGAGCGAGTGCTCCACGGGGTTTCCGATGAGCGCGCAGAGGCGCGTCTTGGCGTCGATCGGAGGCATAGGCGTTACAGGATAACGGGCGGAGGTTTACGGGTCAAGGATAGCGCACCATGCAAATTGTCGCGGACGTGAATATTCCGAATGTGGAGCAGGCCTTTGGAACTCTGGGGGACGTGCAGCTCCTTCCTGGGCGCGCGATCGGGCGGGATGAGGTGCGGGAAGCCGACCTCTTGCTCGTGCGGTCCGTCACGACGGTCGGCCCTGCCTTGCTGGACGGCAGCCACGTTCGGTTCGTCGGAAGCGCGACGATCGGCCTGGATCACGTGGATGAGGCCTATTTGCGCACGCGCGGGATCAGTCTGGCCTATGCGCCCGGCAGCAACGCCAATTCGGTCGCCGAGTACGTGATTGCCGCGCTTTTGGAGCTGGGCCCCCTTCGGTATGAGGGGCGCACCCTGGGGATCGTCGGATTGGGCCGTATCGGGACGTTGGCGTGTGAAAAGGCGCGCGCACTGGGCATGACCGTGCTGGCGAACGATCCTCCGTTAGAACGGGCCGGGCGTTCCGAGCTGATTGCTCTTGATGACCTCGTGCGGCGGAGCGACATCGTGACCCTGCATGTCCCGTTCACCAGGGATGGGCCGGATGCCTCCTATCATCTGCTCGATGAGTCGAGGCTGTCACTGCTCCAGCGGCATGCTGTCGTCGTCAACACGGCCCGCGGCGCTGTGGTGGACAATGAGGCCCTGCTCCGGGCTCTACGGGATGGTCGCCTAGGAGGGGCGGTCCTCGATGTCTGGGAGGGCGAGCCGGAACCCGATCCCTCCTTGGTCCAGGCCGTGACGCTGGGGACCTCCCATATCGCCGGGTACTCATTCGACGGTAAGGTCACCGGCACCAAAATGCTCTACGAGGCGGCTTGCGCCTTCTTGAATCGCCTGCCTGAGTGGAGCCCTCCGGCTCTCCCATCAGACGCGAATTGCCTGCCGGTTGAGATTGATCCCAGCCGGTCGCTCGATGAAATCCTGTGTGACCTAGTGCCCCGATCTTACGATATCCGCCGCGACGATGCGGCGCTTCGGGCGATCGCTGAGTTGCCGAGCCCTGAGAGGGGATGGGCATTCGACCGGTTGCGGGCGGAGTATCCGCGGCGGCTGGAATTCCGGAACACGGCGGTTGTGGTCCCCCCGGACCGCCCTGAGCTTCGGTCCCCTCTGGCCGGCCTGGGGTTTACGGCGATTATCTCCGGACGAAAGGGTTGAATCGGATCTCGAAGCCGATGGTGGTCTCCTCCCCGTGGCCTGTGATCACGCGGGTGGCTTCGTCAAGGGTGTAGAGCCGATCCCTGATGGAGCGCTCGATGGCCTCCGCGTCGCCTCCCCAGAGGTCGGTCCGTCCGATACTCCCGTGGAACAACGTGTCCCCCGCAATCAGCATCTTGGCGCCCTCGAAATGAAAGCACATCGAGCCCGGCGTATGCCCTGGGGTATGCAGGGCGGTCCCTCGGATATCTCCTAAGGACAATTCCTCGCCGTCATTCAGCCACCGGTCGGGGGGCGGAACCGACCTGTACGGGACCCCGAAGGTCCGGCACTGCACGTCGAGATGATCCCAAAGTGTCTGATCGGCCTTGTGCAAGCAGAGGGGCGCGCCCGTGGCCTTTTGCATCTCGCCCGACGCCAGGAAGTGGTCGAAGTGGGCATGCGTGTGGACGAGGCAGGAGACCGTCAGACCAAGTTCCCGCAGTTCATCTAGGATGCGTTCGTGGTCCCCGCCAGGATCCACGACGATTGCTGTCTTGGTGATCGGGTCGCCGATGATCGAGCAGTTGCAGCTCAGCGGGGGAACCGGGAAGGAGCGGAAGATCATGAGGTCTCCTTCTTTGGTTCCGTCCACGACTGGCCGGCCGAATCCCAGGTGGACTTGGCGACGACGATCCGGGCCTTGAACAGAACGGCCAAGGCGATCGCGTCGGAGGAACGGCTATCGAACACCCAGGTCCGGCCGCCCATCGTCACGGTCAGGTCCGCATAGAAGGTCTTGTCTTTCAAGGTGATGACCGCCCGGGTCACCTTTGCCTCGAACTCCAAGAGCATGAGGCGCATGAGGTCGTGGGAGAGAGGACGGGGCGGGGCGCTCCCGGAAAGCGCGCTGTGGATGGACACGGCGACGGTCGGGTCCACATGGATGGGCACGAACCGATCCCCGACAATGAGCAACACGACAGGGCTCTCGTTCACGATCCTGACCTGAACTTCTTTGACTTCGATCCCGGCGTCGTCCGCCTTTTGCGCCGGAGCCGCCCGGGGGTTGAGAGTCAGAATGAGCGCCAGGCACAACGCGCTAGTGATTGTCCGACGTACCCTTTCCATGGTGTCTCCTCCGAACCGAGCCAAGCCCCCTGCACCCGCACGCCGTCTACCTTTTGAGATTATCTCTCCCGATGCGTTGCGTCAATGGGGCTAAAAGTTGGGCAGATGCTGAAATAGGGTCCGGGCTGCGTTAAAATAGTCGTCATGGCGAGAAACTTGGAGAAGCAGGTCGGCAAGGGTTCCTTCCTGATCGCAAGCCCTCATCTGCGAGACCCCAACTTCCGGCAGACCGTGGTGTTGATTTGCGAGCATGGGCCGGGCGGTTCCTTGGGGCTGGTGGTCAACCGCCGCACCGACCAGCACATTATGGACGTCCTGCCGCAGGCCACCGGTCTGCATGAGAAGGCAGGTCTGGTATATAGTGGAGGGCCGGTGCAAAAGGACAATCTGTTAATTCTGCACCGTATGAGCGGGGAAGTCCCGGATTCACAGCCGATCTTCGACGGGGTTTGTCTTGGGGGAGACCTGGTGGTGCTGGAGAATGTCTCTGCCCAAGACGAGCCGGGGGACCTCATCCGGGTGTACATGGGCTACGCGGGCTGGGCTCCGGGGCAACTCCAGTTTGAATTGGCGACGGGATCCTGGCTGGTTATCCCGGCCGACCTGAAGCTGGTGTTCGCGCGGGATCCTCTCCAGAGCTGGCCTACGATCCTTCGCTCTCTGGGCGGCACGTACGCCGTCTACGCGACCATGCCTCCCGATCCCTCCCTGAACTGATCCCGAGGTCTCTACGGATGGGGAGTTTCCGTTGGAGAGGCGGAGGGTTCAGAGTCCGAAGTATCTCCCAAAAATTTGATCGGTTTCCGCCCGCGCAAGTGGTCGGGCGTCAGAATGTAAGTGCCGCCCATCGCCGAGTGCCAAATCTCTTGAGCGGGCTGTTTCTTGCCGCCCGACCAGGCATATTCAAGACCGCCTGCCAGAGCCCCCGTGAGAGCATACCCGATCTTGGCGACCCCATACGGAATTGTCGCCAAGAGGCTGGCAACTCCAAGGCCGGCTTCGGCCACGAGACTTTCCGCAGATCGGGTGCCAGGCGGGGGATCCGTTGCTGTGACCTCATGGGCATAGCCCAGTACGAATCCAACCAGGAGCAGCCCTACGAGGCTCCTCTGGACCAGTCGTCTTGGCTTCGACATGATTGTGCGCCCTCCCAAGCGGTGTCGTCTTCCGGCCGGATTACAGCTTTTTTCGTGCCCCTTCGCTGTGGCTCAAGACAGTCTGCACCAACAGGTCCGCGCGGTCGTCTTGTTTCTGCTCACGATACACCTCGTTACAGGTATGGCCCCAATCGAGCCGTTTCTTGATATCGGCAAGATAGGGCTGATACTCACCGAGGGCGGAAGCCGCAATGCTCTTCTCCAGGACATTGTGGGGCGTAAATTGCGCCACCGCTCGTTCGGCTTCGATCAGTTGCCCGACGGCGAAATTGCGATAGGCGTCGCTCACCTTTTGCCACCCGGTCGGGTGTTCGCGTGGATCCGAGGGCGTGATGGCTTTGACTTCATTGCCGGCGACCTCCAGCCGGATGAGGTCGCTGAGCAGCGAGAGCCTCACCACCCCCTCAGGAACTTTTTGCTGCTCCCGATCGTCCGTCCAAATCGCCGCGTTTCTGATCGGAGCGGTCCCATTGGCGACGCGAAGGCCGTGAACCATCTGAGAAGCGAACGTCAGTTGCCGCCCGATGAGGCTTTCCAGGTCTTCGTTCGTGCACACGATCTTTTCGGACGGCAGACGGCCGCTGACGACCAGTTGCAGGAGGGAGCGGTCTTTGTGGATGTTGTCGCCGATGATGGAGACGCTGTTGGGAAAGACGGCGGCAAAGGTTCGTTGCCCGATTCGAATATATTGGGCGGCCGCCATTTCGCCTAGGTCATTATGGAGCAATTCGGGCTCTCCCCTCCCGCGTGTCAGTTGGAGTTTGACGGCCGAGGCGATGGCGGCCGGTCGTGGATTATAGAGCACGGACCCCACCATGCCTCCCGGTTGACTGGCCGCTTGAATCCTCGGGGAGTGGTTCAGGAATCGTTGAAGGAACGCGTTCGGCGCCTCTATGCCGCGGGCAACCAGGGCACGGGCGTCTTCAACCCTGCCCACTTTGGCTTCGAACTGCGCCGGGGAGAGCGCCGCACCGGGGTTGAGCTGCTGGTCGCCAAGTTCTTCGAAGCCGCGCCATGGAAAGGACCCGCAGCCGTCCAGTATGATCGCGATCCCCATGAGGCCCAGTCCCTTGCAAATTTCTCTGCGTGAGAGATTTGCCGGGCGCCCGCCGTCTTTACCGCAACCTTGGACACGATCTTGCTCTTGAACTTCCCACGCTGGTACTGACACGGCTAGTCCCTCCTCGTCTTTGTCTCTTGAACCCTAGTATACCATAATTGCGCACTCTGCACCCAAGCTAGGTCCGTGTCGGATGAATGTCGAGGATCAGCAAGGAGCCGTCTCGGCCGCGTCCGCTCCAGATCTCGCTCGACGGAGGCGGATCGGTTCGTTCGTATCGGAACCCGATCCGTTCCAGGGTGTGCCAGTAGGTCTGATAATCGGGGTCCGCCACGACCTTTACCACGATGTCTATGTCATGCCGAGACTGCTTTTTAGCTGCGAGCGATCCCACGATCTCTCCCGCCAGCCCCGCCTGTTGCAGGGCTTCAAGGATCCACTCGGCGTCTGGACGGGTCATCATGGAGAGACTGAGGCGAATCTATTTGCTGCGTTGCTACGGCGCATCTTCTTCGGTTGGTCGCAGGCTCTCCAGGGTGCAGGTCACCACACGGTCGAACCCCAGCAGTCCCCGGACGAGAGGCACTGTGACCCGTGAGCCCGTGACCCCGCAGAAGGCGTTCCGAAGACGTATCGTCCGTCCGTCGTCAAGCCGAACGACGGCATAGCCGGCGACCGCGCCCGACTCCGAGCCGGTTCCGAGGCTGGTTCCGGGAATCTCCTTCACCGTGTTCGCCGAAAGGGCGTTCACGATGAGCAGCGCGGTGGCGAGAAGTAAGCCGGCGGCTCCGCCGAGCAGGAGGCGCGCCCAGACAGGCGCAGGCCGTTGCCCCTGTGGCGGCGGCCGCCGCTCCAGGAGCCACACCGAAACGAAGCCGATGGGGAGGGCGATCAGGAGCAGGCCGTGGCCGGCGGTCGTCTGGTAGGGAGCGCCCGTCGCGGTCTCGAAGAACACGGTGTAGACGATCGGCGCGGTCAGCGCCAGGAGCGCCGCGACGATCTCACGGGGGGTCATGGGTGTGTTACTGTACGAAGTTGCGGAGCCGGAGTCAATGAATCGCATGGCAAACTCCGCTTGCCCCCGACCCGGCTGATACGGATAATGAGAGCATACGGTGCCAAGAGAGATTCGGATGCGGTTGACGGATCAGCTGAGCTGAACATGGCCGAGAGGAAAATCCGTGGCCCATCTAAGTAACGGGCGGCTCCCGACGACTGTTGCTCCGGAACGATACGACCTGACGCTGGCCGTCGAGCCCGACCAGGGCCGGTTCTCCGGCTCCGTCGCCATTCAGGTAAACGTGCGCGAGGCGGTCCGCAGCGTCACGCTGCATGCGCTGGACCTGAAGATCCTCGAGGCGACGGCGGAGGCCCGCGGCATGCGGTACGCCGTCGAAGTGTCGTCGGACGCCGACGCTGAGACGATCACCCTCGTCCTGAACCGAGAGATACCGGTCGGTCCTGCCGTGGTGGATCTGGCGTTCTCCGGCCGGCTGAACCAGCAGATGAAAGGCCTGTACGAGGCCCAAGCCGGGACGGAACGGTATGCTTTCACGCAATTCGAGGCCACCGACGCCCGCCGCGCTTTTCCCTGCTTCGACGAGCCCGCGATGAAAGCTTCGTTCCGGATCACGGCCGTGATCCCCGACCATCTTAGGGCCCTTTCCAACATGGGTGTGGAAGCGGAGTCGGTGGATGCGGCGGTGCGTCGCAAGACGGTCACCTTCGCCGAAACGCCGCCCATGTCCACTTACCTGGTGGCCCTTGCCGTGGCGAAGCTTGGCACCGAAGCGATGCTGATAGACGGCACGGCGGTGGCCTTTCACGCGACGCCCGACCGCATCGCGCTGACGGGGTTCGCCAAGGAGGTTATGGCGGCCTGCCTCCCGCGATTGAATGACTACTTCGGCCTGCGTTATCCGACGCCCAAGCTCGATCTCGTCGGAGTGCCGGACTTTGCGATGGGGGCGATGGAGAACTGGGGCGCGATTTTCTTTCGCGAGAACCGCTTGCTGGTCGAGTCCTCGAAGGCCTCCGCGAGCACCCTGCGGGCCGTGGCCAACGTCATCACGCACGAGGTCGTCCATCAATGGTTCGGCAATCTCGTGACGATGTGGTGGTGGGACGATTTGTGGCTCAACGAGTCGTTTGCCACGTGGCTGGCCTGCAAGATCGTGGATGACTGGCGGCCGGACTGGCAGCCCTGGGTCGAGTTCGCCCGCGACAAGCAGGTGCCGCTGGCGGTGGACGCCCTCCTGTCGACTCGGCCGATCAGCTCCAAGGTCCGCACCGCCGCCGAAGCGGAAGAAATGTTCGACGCGTTGACGTATGAGAAGGGCGCGTCGGTGCTGCGGATGCTGGAGCAGTTCCTGGGCGAGGAAGCCTTTCGCCGCGGCATCCGGGACTACATCGCGGCTCACCGGTACGGGAACGCGGCCGCCGCCGATCTGTGGGAAGCGCTGGGAAAGGCTTCGGGACAACCGGCCTCGGCGATGGCGAACGACTGGTTCACAAAACCTGGCTTCCCCATGGTTTCGGTCCGGGTCGCCAACCGAGACGGCGATGAGGACTTCCGCACCGTGCAGGTCGAGCAGACGCGCTTCCTGGCCGATCCTGAGGCGTCCGTGCCTCAAGGAACCCCGTGGGCCATCCCCTTGAGCCTGTCCTTCGAGGACGATATCGGGGTGCAGCGACACCGTGTGCTCATGACCGAGGCGCGCGCGGTCATCCCTTTGCCTGCAAATGGTCGGGTCCGGTGGGTGTACGCGAACGCCGGCGAACAGGGATACTACCGCACGGACTACGATCGGGCGCTCAGGGAGGCGCTGGCCGCGTCCGCGGCGCGGCTCTCCCCGGAGGAGCGCTTCGGCCTGCTCGACAATACGTGGGCGATGACGATGAAGAGCGCCGTGCCGATCGGTGCCTTCCTGGATCTGGTCCTGCGGTTCCGAGGGGATGCCACGCGCATCGTGGTCGAAGGGCTGACCGGCTATCTGGAGACCATCGGCGACCGGCTTGTGTCCGACTCCGACCGGCCTCGGCTCGCCCGGTTCACCGCCGATTTCCTGAAGCCGCTCGCCGATTCCCTCGCCTGGGACGCGCGCCCGCAGGAGGGGGATGAACCGAAACTGGTGCGCGCGGCGGTACTCTGGGCGCTGGGGAGCATTGCGAGGCCCTTCGCGTTGGTTCACGAGATGGCAGATCGGCTCGAGCGCTACTGGGCCGACGCTTCGTCGCTCGACCCGACATTGGTCGCACCCGTCATGCGTGTCTGCGCGCGCGCCGGCAGCCCAACCGGTTCCCAAGGCAGATTCGAGCGCTATGTCGAACGGTACCGGGCCGCGGCGACGCCCGAGGAGCGGGACCGCTACCTCGTCGCCTTCGGCGACTTCGCCGAGCCGACGCTCACGGCCGAGATCTTGGCGCTGACTCTCAGCGAGGCGGTCCGCGGGCAGGATATCTGGAAACCGTTGCGGGGGTTGCTGGCGAATCCGGTGACTCAGGCGGAGACGTGGACCTTCATCAAGACGAACTGGCCGGCGATCCGGCAGAAGGGCGGGACCGTGGGCGCGCAGCGCATCATTGCCGGAACCAAAGGGCTCTGGCGGGACGACTGGCCGGCCGACGTGGAGGCCTTCTTCCGCCATCCGGCGAACCGCGTGGCCTCCGCCGAGCGGACGCTCACGCAGTCGGTGGAGTTCATCCGGCTGGGTCTTGTGTTCCGACGCCTGCAGCAGGACACGCTTTCCGCCTGGCTGCGCAGCGCGTGCCCCGACGCGATCACCGTTTAGGCAGAGTTAGGTAGCAATCAGGCGGCGCCGTCAATTTTTCTTGGGTTCTTCCGGGTCCTTGGCGGCAGGCGGTGGGGTTTTGTCTGGCTCATCGGGGATGATGACGATCTTACCCTCGGACGGCGCGCCGGCCGAGTCCGGGCCCGTGATGATGTCGTACTCCGGCTTTGGCTTTTGAATGGGGTTCGGATCAATCCGTTCCCGTTCGCGATGAAGTTGGGTGGGGTCGGTCTTGCCGCCATCCGGTGCAAGCGGTGGAGCCTGAGCAATTCCCTCAGCGGCGAGCGCCAGGGTGGTTCCCAGCAGAATGACCCCCCGGCGCAAGGTTCGAAGGATGCTCATGACCGGTTCTCGATTGAATTGACGGTATACCCAGCGGCCGGCTTCGTCAAGGGGAGGAGAGGAGTAGGATGACTTGCGCCGTGCCGGTCGGGCCGGTATGCTTGGCTGTGTGATGGGGTTACAGCCTTTGCGGAGGAGGAAGCCATGAAGCGAGTCTGGTGGGTCGGCCTTGGGGCCGGAATGATTATGGTGTGGGGAGTGCTGGGATGCGCGACGAGCTTGCTTCCGCCATCCGAGTCCACCATGGCCATACTCCGTTCCTACCATGCTCAGCTAGAGGCGCGGGTGGCCTCGGGACACCTGTCGCGGGCGCAGGCGCGTGACCTGTTGTACATCAAGTTGGGCGAGATCCGCCCCCCCTTGCCCGATCTCGGCGACCTGCTGGAATTTCGTAAGCAGGTGGCGGCGCAGGTCGAAACCAAGGCCCTCACGCCTGAGCAAGCCGAGGCCCGCCTGCAGGCCCGCGAGTCGGACACGCTGGCGCGTTGGGAAATGATGGCCGCCCGTTATGCCGCCGAACAGCGTGAGATCCAGCGGCTCCGGGATCAATATGAGCGGGGGTACTGGGAACAGAAACAAATCGAGCAAGGGGAAAAGGTCTTCCGGGATCGCCCGCGGTTCTAGTCCTCTCGTCGTCTTCCGTGAAAGCCATGGTCCTCAGACAGGCAGCCGAGGTGGGGAGCCGGTCGCTCCTCTTGGAGGACGTGCCCTGCCCTGAGCCGGGACCTGACCACGTGCGCGTGCGGGTGCAGGTGTGCGGGGTCTGCCGGACCGACCTGCATATCGTGGAGGGGGAGCTGCCTCCTGCGAAGCGCCCCCTTATCCCGGGACATGAAGTGGTCGGCAGGGTGGACCAAGTGGGCCGGAATGTCCGAACGGTCAAGGAAGGAGACCGGGTGGGAATCGCCTGGCTCCAGGAAACGTGCGGGCGGTGCGAGTTCTGCGTCGGCGGGCAGGAAAACCTGTGTTCCCAAGGACGCTTCACGGGCTATCACGTGGACGGGGGCTATGCCGAGTACGCGGTGGTCCCGGCGGCGTTTGCCTATCCGATTCCGGCGGCCTTCAGCGACGAGGAGGCCGCACCGTTGCTGTGCGCCGGCATCATCGGGTACCGCGCCTTGCGGCTCAGCGCCGTGAAGCCAGGTCAGCGGCTCGGTCTCTACGGATTCGGCGCGTCGGCGCACATCACGATCCAGGTGGCCCGGCAATGGGGCTGCTCGGTGTTCGTCTGTTCCTTGCGGGAAGCCCACCGGGCCCTGGCGCGCGAGCTGGGGGCGGTTTGGGTAGGGGGCGCGGCCGAACCCCCGCCTGAAAAGCTGCATGGCGCCATCATCTTCGCGCCGGCCGGCGAGCTGGTCCCGCCGGCGCTGCACGCGCTCCAGAAAGGCGGCACGCTGGCGTTGGCCGGCATCCACATGTCGCCGATCCCATCGCTCGACTACGATCACGATCTTTTCGGGGAACGTACCATCCGCAGCGTGACGGCGAACACGAAGCAGGACGGCTTGGATCTGCTGCGGGAAGCCGCGGCCATTCCCATTCGCCCCCATACCCAGCGGTTCGTGCTGCAAGACGCCAACGCAGCCCTTCAGGCGCTGAAGGCCGGCACGATCAAAGGGGCTGCGGTCTTGCGCATCGAGTAGAGGATAGAACCGGGGACAAAACCCCTCGCCCCTCCTGGCACTTTTTTCAGCCTACTCTGTCATTGCGGGCAACCGATTTTGTGGTCTAACGCCGAAGTTAACCGGCGCGAGCCACTTTGGCGCGCGTCCGGGCTGAACGCGATGTTCGGCGAGCCGAGGATCGCGCAAGCTCCATAAGCCCGCGCAGGGCAACATTCACCGCTTCATCATTCGGGAAGACTTTTGCTACTTGAGGGTCGAGAACAACAACGTTGGTAGAGGCACGAACGCGGTCAGCATATTTCCCGCGAACAAACTCTCCGAAATCAGAACGCTTATATTCCGGTCGCAGCCAGTCGTGTAATTCAGACTTCCTCTTCTTCATAAATTCTTCGCTCCTGTTTTGTAGCAAGTCGGGCACTGATTATTCGGAGAGTGCCACCTCGCTCATTGTGAGAAATAACAAGTACCCTTCCTTGCGTTGATAGGCCAAAGGTCACGAACCGAAGTTCGTCACCGGAATGATCGGGATCGTGAGCCGTAGCCGAAAGCGGATCGCGGAATGCCGTTGTTGCTTCTTCAAAGGAAACGCCATGCTTCGCGAAATTCAGCGCGGCCTTACGGGGATCCCACTCGAACTTCACACAGACATTATAACCCTTTAGTGTTCAGACGCCTAACGGCCGGGCTGAGCGGCCGGCGCTGCACGGCGGGACTCGGAGAGGCGTTTGGTCGCCGGTCCGCTCCAGCCAGGGGTTAGAGCGCTCATTGACCCGGTTCCGCCTCGGTCGTCGTCTCCTCAGGGGTACGGGTCTCGCTCGGGAAGTGTTGCTGGTCGACATCGTGTAGCCACTCTATGCCGGACGAGATCGCCTCAGCGGACACTTCGGTCGACGGTGGCCGCAACTCCGCGATCAGGTCTGCGTCGGGAAACGCATCAAATCGCGCCTGGAATTCGTCAAGCGTGAGGGAACCTGCAACGGCGATGTCTTCGTCCTTGAAGTGCGCTAATCGGTTCCGCAGTTCGAAGACCCTCGCCAGAGCACTGGATACGCGTCGGGCGCGCTCAGCGTCAGGACGCTTAGCGAAAGCGGACACAATATCCAGCTTGGCGTGAAATGTGCCGCGCTTGAGCGCCTCCCAGGCGGCTTCAGCGACGGCCGACGGCTTCATGGAGGCGCGCAGAAGTTTTCGGAGTGTTTCGTTGCATATGGCTTCGAGCCAGAAGCATCCAAACACGATCAAGCGGATGCCTGCCTCGATCGACGGATCGGGCCGCCTCAATTCGGCTCTAGCGGCTTCGAAAAGACGCTCGTAGGCGAGATCGAGGCCGGCATTCACCGAGACCACTCGAATCTCGCCTGCCTCAAATGTGATCGTAAGCCTACCGTCCCTCATCCACGCACCTGCTCTTCTGTCGGTCTAACTATGGATTATCTGGTTCCGTATAAGACCCGGGTCTTTGCTGGCTGCAGTATAAGCGCCTCTGATTCTCCTGACAAGGAAGCGGCGTAAGGTGGCTTGTCTCCACTGTTTCCATCATCTGTGCTTCGCCCACAGAATGTCATATACGGTTCCGTATAAGACCCCCGGCCCTTCCGCGGACTCACAGCGAATCGACGGGACTTCGCACGCCTTTGCCACCCCGGTTCAACACGTGGGTATAGATCATCGTGGTCTTCACGTCCGTGTGGCCGAGCAGTTCCTGGATGGTTCGGATGTCATAGCCGTCTTCAAGCACATGCGTGGCAAACGAGTGGCGAAAGGTGTGGCAGGTGGCATGCTTGGCGATCCCTGCCTTGCGGACGGCTTCCTTGACGGCACGCTGAACGGCTGACTCATGGATGTGGTGGCGTCCTTCGTTGCCCGTCTGTCCGTTCACCCACCGATGGTCGGCGGGGAAGACGTATTGCCAGCGCCAGTCGGCCGCGGCGTTCGGATACTTGCGGGCCAGCGCATCCGGCAGGTACACGCGCCCCCATCCCTCCTGCAGGTCACGCTCGTGAATCGTCCGGACCCGCTTCAGATGCTCCTGGAGCGGCCTTTTGACGGCCTGGGGAAGCAGAGTGATTCTGTCCTTGGCTCCCTTGCCGCCGCGTACGGTGACCTGGTTGGCGTCGAAGTCCACGTCTTGTATACGCAGGCGCAGGCATTCCATGAGGCGGAGCCCGGCGCCGTACATGAGGCCCGCCATCATCCGATACTCGTCCTTCAGCTCACCAATCACGGCCCGCACTTCGTCTCTTGTCATTACCACCGGTAGGTGGCGAGGCTTGCGGGCTCGAATCAATCCCTCGAGTTTGCCGATCTCTCTACCCAGGACGAACCGATAGAGGAACAGGATTGCACTCAGCGCCTGCGTTTGCGTGGAGGCGCTCACCCGTTCCTTCAGGGCTAGGTGGCTGAGGAAGGCGTTGATATCCGCTTCAGCCATCTCCTCTGGAGGATGTGCATGATGAAGGATGAACCGCCTGACCCAATGGCAGTAGGATTGCTCGGTCCGGCGGCTGTAATGTCGGGAGCGCAAGGCGTCGCGCAGGCGGTCCAAGCGCTTGGAGTGTAAAACCGCCAGCGGGAGCGGACGATCGTCTAGGTCCTGGACCGGACGAAGTCAATTATCCATCTCGACCGGCTCTCCGGCAAAAAGGGCCCGCAGGCGGGCGAGAGCCTCATCGGTGCGGGGAACCGTCCAATGTTTCTCTTGCTGATGCCAGCGGCGGCCGGCCACCGTCTTGATCTTCGCGACGCGCTCCGGCGTATAGGGCAAGAGCACGATGAGCCTTCCCGCCTCCCCCGGCTTGATCTGAATCGGCTCCGCATGACGATCCGCCATGCACTATGAGACACCTTGACGCGCCGGAAGGTTGAAAAGGTTGAAGAAGTCCCCCTCACCCGCGCCCTCTCCCTCGGTGGGGAGAGGGCGCGGAGGAACGGTGTCAGGCCCTGGTCGGAAGGGGGCCGGACAACAGGCTCATCTGCCGCTTGACTCCTCAGGGCGGTTTCTACAGAATCCGCTCATGCGCGTTCAAAAGCTCTTGCACACCCGGATGCGGGTCAGCAACATGGAAGAGACGATCCGATTCTACGCCGAGGTGCTTGGGCTGGAGGTGCTGGAGCGCAAAACCTCGCCGCGCGGCTCGCACCTGGCGTTCCTGAAGGTCCCAAACAGCGAGGAATTGATCGAGCTCTGCAGCTTTCCGGCGAGCGGGCCCGTGAAGGTCCAGGAGGATCTGGTGCACCTGGCGTTTCAAGTCGAAAGCCTGGACGACACGATTCAAGCGCTGAACGCCAAAGGCGTCAAGATCACCGACGGCCCTACCAGGACGTCCTCCGGTAGCCGCTTCATCTTCATTGACGCGCCGGACGGCTATGAGATCGAATTGATCGAACGTCCCGCTGGCGTGGCCATCGTGTGATGTCGTTTGAAGCCCGACTGACGGATCTCGCGATCACCCTGCCGCCCGCGCCGAAGCCGGTCACCACGTATATCCCGGCCGTGCGGGCGGGCGATCTCCTCTTTTTGAGCGGGACCGGCCCGTTCCAAGACGGCAAGATCGCTTTTACAGGCAAGTTGGGCAAGGATCTCACGGTGGAACAAGGCTATGAGGCGGCCCGCGTGGCCCTGCTGAACGCGCTCGCCATGGTCCGGCAGGAACTGGGGAGCCTGGACCGGGTTGTCCGCATCGTGCGGCTCACCGGTCATGTCGCATCCGCCGAGGGCTTTACCCAACAACCGGCCGTCATCAACGGCGCTTCTGATCTCCTCGTTCAGATTTTCGGCGAGGCAGGACGCCATGCGCGCTTGGCGCTGGGCGCCGCCGAACTCCCGCTAAACATGGCCATCGAGCTCGAACTCATCCTTCAAGTCCGTTGATGTCATTCTAAACGCCGTTCGGCCAAGACCTCACGGCTACGGAAGCCGCAGGCGCCCCTCGCTTCCTTGACACGCCGAAATTTCGCTTGTTATAGTGCAAAACCGTTTAAAATTTTCGCGCGCATGAAGAACATCCATCTATCTGTAGTTCTCGTGGTGGTGATGTCGGTACCGGCCTGGGCGGCCGCAGCGATCGCGCCCGACTCCGGACCGATCAGCACGACGGTCACGATCACCGGTGCCGGATTCGGCAGGTTCGCCTCAACCAAAGACAACGTGGTGGTATTCGGCGACGCGCCCGGCCTCGTGGAGCACTGGGACGACGCTCGGATCGTCGCCAGAGTTCCGCTGAAGGCGTCAACAGGCCCCGTGACTCTGAAGCAGGGGAAAAAGACGAAGCGGGTGGGCGTCTTCACCGTCGCGGCTCCGTCCGTAAAAGAAGTCTCGCCGGCTTCCGCTCCGCCGGGGCAAATCGTGCACGTCATCGGCCGGAATTTCGGTCCCACCGTGGGGCACAAGGACACCCTGATGCAGTTCGGGGTCAATGAAGTGCTCTTTAACGGCGTGCAGGCGGAGATCGTTCGCTGGCGGGATACGCGGATTGAGGTGAAGGTGCCGTCGAATGCGACGAGCGGGCCCCTGCTGGTCCGATTGTCTGCCGTGGATCCTTTGCCGGACGGGTCCTGTTGCGCTCCTGTCGGCTACAGTGCCAGCCAGCCGGTGCAATTTACCGTCATGGCCTCCATTTTGATGGAGCCGACAGAGGGACCTTTGGGCAACCCGGTGGTGCTTTCCGGGATCGGGTTCGGCCAACGGAAACCTGGCGAAGACGCCGTTCTTTTCAACGGGGTTCCGGCGCCGATCCTCGAATGGGCGAATACCCGGATCCGCGTGACGGTTCCTCTGAAGGGGACCACCGGTCCGGTGACCCTCAAGAAGGGCACTGAGAATCGTTCGGTCGGGGAGTTTCGAGTGACGCCTCACCGTGTCATCGGGATTCACCCGGACGCCGCTCCGATTGGAACGCTCATCACCATCAGCGGGGAGAATTTCGGAATCTTTTCCGATAGCGGGCCCAACCAAGTCTTCTTCGGCGGTGTCCCGGCCCGCGTCTTTCGATGGTCGGACCGATCCATTGATGTGTGGGTCCCGATCAGCGCGAAGAGCGGCACGGTGATCGTCCGTCGAGGAGCGGGGGCAGCGAAAGCGGATGGGTCCTGCTGTGCGGAGCGGGGTGTTGCCGTCGCTGAGGCCGGTGACTTTACCCTGGTCGTGCCCAAGGTCACGGCGATCACGCCGTCATCTGGAGAAGTGGACAGTCTCGTGACGATCGTGGGGTCGGGCTTCGGGGACTTCATTACATCCGACGAGCGGACGCAGGACAACATCTCCCGCGAAGGCCACCTCCATCAGTTTCAGAAATTCAGCGAGAACATCGCCCGCACGGCCGTGTTGTTTAGAGCGAAAGGCGATATAGTCAAGGCGAGCCACGTGGCCGGCTATGTGCAGAGCTGGAGCGACACCGAGATCAAAGTCCGTGTCCCGCGAGTCGCCGAGACCGGCATGGTCGTGATCCGGCGGGGTTCGTGGGATATGCTCCCGGATGGATCCTGCTGCAAAGATAAGGAATGGGTGGAGACCGAAGCCGGGCTCTTCACTCCGACGGGACTCGACAAGATTGACGAGGAGTACCGAAAGAATGTTCCGAAGGTCGGTGGGGATCCCGGTTCCTAAGACTGGGTCGGGTGGCGGGATGCGGCGATGGAATAAGCTCAGATTCCGAGGTCTCGTCATCGCGAATATCTTCTGGCTTCTCTCTGGGGCGCTTCTGTGGGCCGCCGGTCCAAGGGAGCCGGTGCATGCGGTGAAGAGTGGGACCACGATGACGCTCTTTGGGGTGTCCTTCGCATCCCCCGCGGCCGGATGGGCGGTCGGCAATGCGGGGACGGTTCTGGCGACCACCGACGGCGGGCTCTCCTGGAAATCCCAGAAGAGCGGCAGCCAGGAGATCCTCTATGATGTGGCCTTTTCCTCATCGAAGGTCGGCTGGATGGTCGGCGCGAACGGGACCATCCTTAAGACGACGGACGGCGGCGCCAAATGGACGGCGCAGAAGAGCGGGACCACCGTCAGCCTCTATGATGTGATGTTCCGTGATGCGAAGCATGGCTGGATCGCCGGTGCCGACGGGACGATCCTGTCCACCGAGGACGGTGGTGCGTCCTGGCAGGACCAGGCGACAGGCAGCCGGGCCATTCTCTACGGCGTGCAGTTTTGGGATGCCCAGATCGGCTGGGCGGTCGGGTCGGTGGGTACGATCTTAGCGACCAAAGACGGTGGCCGGACATGGACAGTCCAGGAGAGTAAGACCCCCAGCACGCTGTTTGACGTTTCCTTCACGGACCCGCTGAATGGGTGGGTGGCCGGGATCGGGGGAGTCCTCCTTCAGACTTTCGACGGAGGAGCGAAGTGGGAGGACCGGTCACTCGCACAGCCCGTGGACCTGACCGGCGTGATCTTCACGGACATCCGGTCCGGCTGGCTCGTCGGCGACCGAGGAACCATTCTCCGGACGACCGATGGCGGGTTCACATGGGCGCCGTACGGCCGTGCGCCCCAGACCACCTTCTACGGCGCCGTGTTCCCCAATGGGAAGACGGGCATTGCGGTGGGCGATAAAGGCGTCATCGTAAAGATCACCGCTCCCTGAAACGGCAGTAGGGGGCGTACGGCCGTACGCCCCTACCTGTCGCCCCACTCATACTGCACGATCGCGAGCGCCGCGGCGACGGCGGTCTCCGTCCTCAAAATCCGAGGCCCAAGCGACACGGCCTCGAAACCATTACGCACGGCCAGGGCGATTTCGCGGGTTTCAAATCCGCCTTCCGGTCCGATGACCACCGTCACAGAGGCCGGTCGTGGCTGCCCACGAAGGCGGTGACGAAGTGGTTTTGCGCTGGAGTCCTCCCAGAGGATCAATCGGCATTCCCCGCGGTCGGCGGTAGCGCACCACGCGTCAAACGATGCCGGGGCCGTCACGACCGGGATCTCCCAACCCATACTCTGTTGCGCGGCTTCGAGCGCGATGCTTTGCCAGCGACTGGTCTGATGGTTCGTGCCTTCCGGCCGAGGTCGGACGACACTTCGGGCGGTGATGAGGGGGACCATATGGGCCACTCCGAGTTCGGTGGCCTTCTGGACCGCCCAGTCCATGGGGGTGCTTTTGATGAGCGCGAGCCCCAGCGTGATGCGGGGGGCTGTGACCGCAGGGGGAAGGGACTCGGAGACGATCTCGGCGGTCAGTCGGTTCCGGTCCGCGGTGGTGATGCGGACGTGATAACGCGGGCCTCCGGCTTCCCCCAGCCAGATCATCTCCCCTGATCGTAGGCGGAGACTCCCGCTCAGGTGGCGGGCCAGTTGGCCGGTGATCGTCACCTTCCCGTTCTGGGCGGCGCCCCGCTCGACGAAGAAGACGGGCATGAAACGTTATTCAAACATATTCTTCATCTTGTCAAGGATCCCGGCACCCTCGGCGTCCAGCGCTTCAGCGCTGACCTTCGCGTATTCTTCCAGGATTTCTTTCTGCTTGGGGGTCAGCTTGGTCGGAATTTGGACCTTCACGCGGATGAGCTGATCGCCGGTGCCGTTACCACGCAGGCTAGGGGCGCCCAGCCCCTTGATCCGAAAAATCTTGTCATGCTGGGTGCCCGACGGAATCTTGATGACCGTCTCCGTGTCTCTGAGCGTCGGGACTTTGATCTTGGCGCCGAGCGTAGCGGCGACGAAGCTGATGGGGACTTCGCAGACGATGTCGTTGCCCTTGCGGGTAAACGTGTGGTGCGGGGAGACGTTGATCTGGACATACAGGTCGCCGGGTGGGCCGCCGTTCTCTCCCGGCTCACCCTCATTGGCGAGGCGGAGCCGGCTGCCGGTCTCGACGCCGGCCGGGATGTGAACGTTCAAGACCCGTTCCTTCCGTACCTGTCGCGCCCCGCGGCAGGTCCCGCATAACACGGTGATGACCTGACCGGAACCATGGCAGTGGCCGCAGGTTTTGTTAATGGTGAAGAAGCCTTGCTGGAAACGGAGCTGCCCGGCCCCCTTGCAGCTCGGGCAGATTTTGACATGTTCGGCGCTTTTGGCCCCGCTCCCGCGGCAGTCTGCGCAGGTCTCCAAGTGGGGGATGTTCAGCGTGGCTTCTTTCCCGTAAATCGCATCATCGAAAGAGAGGGTGAGATTGTACTCGAGGTCCGAGCCACGGGAGGTTCGCCGTCCGCCCTGCCGTCCTCCGAAGAAGTCCTCGAAGATGTCGTTGAAGATGTCGCCGAAACCGCCTTGTCCGAAGCCTTCGAAGCTCTGAGCTCCGTCGGCATGTCCGAACATGTCGTATCGGCGGCGTTTCTCCTGGTCGCCGAGGACGGCGTAGGCTTCGTTGATTTCCTTGAATTTCTCCTCGGCCGCCTTTTTGTCCTTCTCGCCGGTCTGGGTGTCGGGATGATGCTGTCGGGCAAGCCTCCGATAGGCTTTCTTGAGGTCTTCCTCGCTGGCGTTTCGCTCGACGCCGAGGATCTCGTAGTAGTCGCGTTTCACCGCATTCACTTCTTATCTTTGTCAACTTCCGTGTATTCGGCATCCACTACTCGGTCGTCGCCGTCGGCCTTACCGCCGTCCCCGGTCTGGCCGTTGCCGCCGCTCCCGTCGGCCCTTGCGGCTCCCGCGGCTGTCGCCTCGGCCGTCTTCTTGTACATCTCCTCGCCGATCTTTTGCGAGGCCTTGACCAGGTTCTGGGTGGCGGATCGGATGGTGTCCAGGTCGTTGCCCTCCATCGCCTTCCGGGCCGCGGCAATCTCGTCCTGGATCTTCTTCCGGTCCTCCTCTCCGATCTTGTCGCCGTGCTCGGCAAGGAGCTTCTCGACGCCGTAGATGCGGTTGTCGGCCTCGTTGCGGACTTCCACGAGCTCGCGCTTCTTTTTGTCCTCCGCCGCGTGGGCCTGGGCGTCCTTGACCATCTTGTCGATTTCATCTTTGGACAGGCCGCTTGAAGCGGTGATCCGGATCGACTGCTCCTTCTGCGTTGCCAGGTCCTTGGCCGACACGTGGACGATACCGTTCGCGTCAATATCGAAGGCGACTTCGATCTGCGGCACGCCACGGGGCGCCGGTGGAATACCGACGAGATCGAAATGGCCGAGGGACTTATTGTCGGATGCCATTTCCCGCTCTCCCTGGAGGACGTTGATCGTCACAGCCGTCTGGCCGTCGGCCGCCGTGGAGAAGACCTGGCTCTTCTTCGTCGGAATGGTCGTATTGCGCTCGATGAGGCGCGTGAACACGGCTCCAAGGGTCTCAATACCGAGAGTTAAGGGGGTCACGTCCAGCAAGAGGACATCCTTCACCTCGCCCTTCAGCACGCCTCCCTGTATGCCTGCGCCGACCGCCACCACCTCGTCGGGGTTGACGCCCTTGTGCGGCTCCTTGCCGAAGAAGTCGCGCACCAATTGGATGACCTTAGGCATGCGGGTCATGCCGCCGACCAACACGACCTCATCCACGTCCTTCGCCGTAATGCCGGCGTCGCCCAGCGCTTTCTTGCATGGCTCGACCGTGCGCTGGATGAGGTCATCCACCAACTGCTCGAGTTTGGCTCTCGTCAGCTTGATCACGAGGTGCTTCGGCCCGCTGGCATCGGCCGTGATAAAGGGAAGATTGATCTCGGTTTCCTGCGAGGAGGACAGCTCGATCTTGGCCCGCTCAGCCGCTTCCTTGAGCCTCTGAAGGGCCATGCGGTCCTTTTTGAGATCGATCCCCTGGTCCTTTTTGAATTCCTCCACCAGCCAGTCCATGACCCGCTGGTCGAAGTCGTCGCCGCCGAGGAACGTGTCGCCGTTGGTGGACTTGACCTCGAACACCCCGTCGCCGATCTCCAGAATGGAGATATCGAACGTGCCGCCGCCCAGGTCGTAGACCGCGATCCGCTCGTCTTTCTTTTTGTCCAGGCCGTAAGCCAGGGAGGCGGCCGTCGGCTCGTTGATGATCCGCAGCACGTTGAGGCCCGCGATCTGGCCGGCATCCTTAGTGGCCTGCCGCTGGCTGTCGTCGAAGTAGGCGGGGACGGTAATGACGGCCTCCGTCACCGGCTCGCCCAGGTAATCTTCGGCGGTCTGCTTCATCTTTTGAAGGATCATGGCGGAGATCTCGGAAGGGCTGTACCGCTTGCCGCGGACCTCAACGTGCGCGTCGCTGTTTGCGGCTGGCACGACCTTATAGGGAAGCCGCTTCGTGGCCTCGCGAACCTCCTTCGACTCGAACTTCCGTCCGATCATGCGCTTGATCGAGTAGATGGTATGTTCAGGGTTGGTGATGGCCTGGCGCTTGGCGATCTGGCCCACCAACCGCTCGCCCTTCTCTGTCACGGCCACGACGGACGGCGTCGTGCGGTTGCCTTCAGCGTTGGCGATCACGACGGGATCGCCTCCCGACATGATGGCCACGCACGAGTTCGTTGTTCCGAGATCGATCCCGATTACCTTACCCATGTCGTTTCTCCTTCTGTTCTGACCTTCGACCTGCTCAAGCAGTCCTCCCGCTGATCCGCGGCGGCTACCTGGATCGGCCCTTTACGACGTTTCCGATGCGTCCCGACACCCCTCCGTTCCATTCGCGGCCACGGTGACCGTGGCTGGACGCAAGACGCGATCATACAGGTAGTAGCCCCTCTCGTATTCTTCCACGATCGTGTTCGGCGGTTGGGTTTTGGATTCCACGGTGGCGACAGCCTGGTGCACGGCCGGGTCAAACGGTAACCCCACGCTCGGGATCGGTCTGACTCCGAACCGCGAGAGGATGTCCAGGTACTGTTTGCAGGTCAGTTCCACACCCTGGACCACGCCGTTCGCGCTGTCGCTCTGACTGTCGGTCTGACTGGTGTGCTGGAGGGCTCTTTGAAGATTATCCAAGACCGGGAGCAGTTCCTTGAGCAAGCGCTCATTGGCGTACTTGGTGTGCTCATCCAGGTCCCGCTGAGCAAGTTTTTTGTAGTTCTCGAATTCGGCTGCCAAGCGTAGATACCGATCTTGTGCGGCTTTGGCCTCATCGGGTGGGGCAGGGTCCTTCGCATCCGCGCTCTGAATTGTTTCACATTCAATTGTTTTCTCAGGCGATTCTCTCTCTTCTGCCATCCAGACAGTCCTCCAACGTTGTACAAGTAGCCATGAGGAGGACGGAATCAAGCCAACGAGCAGGTTTCATCGGGAAAAATTCTTTTCTCCACGATGCGGGTCGGTTCAGCTCGGGCCGTTGAGCGCGTAGAGCAGAGCGAGGCCTTCGAGAGTCAGGTTGGGCCTGACCTCGCGGATCATGCGGGATTCCGGAGCGATGAGCCCTGCAAGGCCGCCGGTCGCCAAGACGAAACAATCCAGGCTCAACTCCCGTTGGATCCGCCCGACGATCTCGTCCACCAAGCCGGCGTATCCGAAGATCAGACCTGCTTGCATGCTCGAAGCCGTGTCCCTGCCGATGACAGATTTGGGTCGGCTCAGTTCAACCTTGGGTAGCTTGGCAGCCCGAGTGAAGAGGGCCTCGGCTGAGATCAGCAAGCCGGGCGCGATGGCCCCGCCCAGATACTCGCCGCGGGCTGTAACCGTGCAGAAAGTGGTGGCGGTCCCGAAGTCCACAATAATGAGGGGTCCCCCGTAGAGCCGGTACGCCGCCGCCGCGTTGACGATCCGATCGCTCCCGATCTCGCGTGGGTTCTCATAGCGGATGGTCAGTCCCGTTTTCAACTCGAGGGACACCGTCAAGGGCTGGCAATGCAAGTACCTCTCGGCGAGTTCCTCGAAGAGCGGGGTCAGCGGCGGGACGACGCTCGAGAGGATGACACCGTCCACGCGATCCGGCAGGATGTTGTTGGCATGCAGCAAATCCAAGAGGAGGATCGCGTATTCGTCCGTGGTTTTGGCGAGGTCGGTGCCCACGCGCCAGTCGGCGACGAGCGTGCCGCCCTCGAAGATCCCCCAGACGATGTTCGTGTTCCCGATGTCGATCGCCAACAGCATACGATTTAAACGCTGCTCAGCACTTCCGTAACCCTGCGGTCTTGGCCGCAGGGCGCTAAGATAATGTGGATACGGAAGCCACAGGCGCTTATCGCAAGTGTACTACATCGCCGGCGCGGATTTCGACGACCGTCCCGTCACCGGCACGGAGACACAGTGCCCCGTCGAGCGCAATGGCCTCTGCCGTTCCCTCCGTCTGTCCGCCGCCGACCAATTCGATCCGGACCTGTTTCCCCAGGGTGTCGCTCAGCGGAAGATAGGACTCCCTGATGCCTGCCGTGCCGTGCGTGCGCAGGTGTGCATAGAGGTGTTCGAATTCCAGCAGCAACGTGGCCAGGAGCCGGATTCGATCAACCGGGTGTTCGGTTTCGATGAGCAGGGAGGTGGCGATAGGACTTAAGTCTTCCGGGAACGACTCGAGCGGCATATTCGCGTTGATTCCGATCCCGACCACGATCGCGCGGATATCGTTCGGGTCTCCTCCGGTCGCTTCAGCAAGAATGCCGGCGACCTTACGACCGTGTCCGTCCCGGTAGGCCAGCACGTCATTCGGCCACTTCACCCTGGTGGAAAGCCCGGTCACTTCCTGGATTGCGCGGACCACGGCGACAGAGGCCAGGAGGGGAATCCAGGTCATGATGCCCGGAGAGTTGGTGCCGGTCAGGATGACGGAGAGATACAAGTTTCCACCAGAGGGCGAAAACCATTGCCGTCCCTGCCTCCCGCGGCCCGCTGTTTGGGATTCGGCGACCACCACCGTGCCGTCAGGGGTCCCCGCCTGCGCCAGATCAACGGCAAGGCGGTTCGTCGAATCCACCTCGTCGTGCACGTGGAGGGTCGCACCGATGACACGAGTGGCCAAGAGTGCGCGGATGGTCTCGAGAGATGGGATCGGACCGGGGGGCGGACTCACTGGGCGACGATATCCATGCTGAGACCGACGGCCGGTGCCGAGTGTGTGAGTGCGCCGACTGAGATGAGATCTGGTCCCGCAGCGGCGATCTCGCGGACGTTGGCCAGGATGACGCCGCCGGAGACTTCGATGAGGGCTCGCCCCTTGATCAGAGCAACGGCCTTGCGGACTGAGGGCACGTCCATGTTGTCCAGAAGGATGATATCGGCGCCGCCGTCGAGAGCGGCCCGTACTTCATCGAGCGTCTGGACTTCGGCTTCGATTTTCAGGCCATGCGGAGCCCTTTCACGGGCCAGCCTGCAAGCTCTCGCGACATCCCCACTGGCTAGTGCAAGATGGTTGTCCTTGATCAGAATACCGTCCGCAAGGCCCTGCCGGTGATTGGTGCCCCCACCGAGCGCCACGGCCCATTTCTCCAGAACCCGCAGGCCGGGTGTCGTCTTCCGGGTGTCCACGATTTTCGTCTTGAAGTCCTTCACCGCCTCACAGAATTTCGCCGTCAGCGTGGCGATCCCAGAGAGCTGTTGCAAAAAGTTCAAAGCCACACGCTCGCCTTTCAGCATCAACCGTCCGTCTCCAGTGACCGTAAGGACTGTGGCGCCGGCAGAGACCCGGTTGCCATCAGTGAAAGAGGGGGAGCATGTGAGCGACGGGTCCACCTGTGCGAAGACCTCGACCGCGACGGCGAGGCCGGCCAGGACGAGACCGCCGGTCTCCTCGACGATGATTGTGCCAATGGCCGGGATTCTCGTGGCAAAAAGTGCCTGGGTCGTGACGTCGCCGGGACCGACGTCTTCGGCCAGCGCGCGCGACACAACCTCTCGGATGAGGGCAGGCGGCGGGCCAGTGGGTGCGCTCACGTCGTGCCTCCGGCAAGTTCCCGTAGGCGCTGGAGATCCTCCGTCAGTTTCTCGATCTCGAGGCGGAGTTCCTCGTGCTCGGCCTGGGTCTTCTGGAACACCTCCCGCGGCACTTTGGCGACGAAGTCGGGGTTCGCAAGCTTCTTCGCCTTCTGCTCCTTCCGCGTGGTGAGCTGGTTGAGCCGCTTCTCTTTTCGGCTCCTTTCCTTCTCGAAGTTGATGCTGCCTTCAGAGCGCCAGTAGTAAAAGTCCACTGGCGAGGCACTCAGTATGACCCTATTTGAGGAGACGGCGCCGGACGTGTTGATTTCTTTGCCGATCTCAATCTCGGCCACGCGGGTGAGAAATTTGATTTTATCCAAATGCGCATTGAGGAAGCGTTCGCATTCGTTACTGGGGACGACTATACCTAGACGACCTTGAGGAGGGCGTATGTTCAGTGAGCTGAAGGTGCTGTTCACATTCATCACGATTGTCTGCTCTTGCTCGTGGGCGCTTTCGATCGCTTCGTCTATCAAGTTGGGGTTCTGGACCGGATAGGTGGCCACCATGAGGCTCCCCCCTTTATGCGGGATGGACTGCCCGATCTCCTCAGTGATGAACGGCATGAATGGGTGCAGGAGGCGCATGAGGGTCTCGAAAGTGTCAACCAGGGTCTGGCGGGTGACCGCCGCCTCTTGTGACTGTTTCTGGGCCAGGGCCAACTTGGCGCGCTCGAGGTACTGGTCGCAGTACTCATGCCATATGAAGTGATAAAGCGTATTGGCGGCTTCGTCGAACCGATACGCCTCCAGGGAGTCGTTCACCGTGCCGATGCACCGGTGCAGCCGGCTCGTCACCCAGCGGTCAGAGAGGGAACGATCAGCCACGGGGGATTCCGTGCGAGGGCCGTCCGAGTTCATCAGGATGAACCTGGCTGCGTTCCACAATTTATTGGCGAAGTTTCGGTAGCCTTCAATCCGCTCCTCCGAGAGCTTGATATCCCGGCCGGGCGAGGCCATCGCGGCCAGGGTGAACCGCAGGGCGTCGGTCCCGTATTTGTCCATCACAACCAGTGGATCAATGATGTTGCCCTTGGACTTGCTCATCTTTTGGCCTTCGGCATCCCGCACCAGCGCATGGATGTAAACGTCCTTGAATGGAACCTGCCCCATGAACTTGAGGCCCATCATGATCATCCGGGCGACCCAGAAGAACAAAATGTCGAATCCGGTGACCAGCGTCGTGGTGGGGTAATACCGACGGAGTTCCGGTGTCTCGTCCGGCCAGCCGAGCGTCGAGAACGGCCAGAGAGCCGAGGAGAACCAGGTGTCCAAGACGTCGGGGTCTTGGATCAGCGGGTCAGAATGGCCGCAATCAGGGCAATGCGAAGGTGCTTGCTTAGCGACGATTGGCTTTGCTTCTGGATTAGCATAATGGAACGTTTTGTGACAGCAGATAGCGGGCCTCCCTCAGCGTTTGCACCAACTCCATGACCTGTTTCGAGGATGGCGTCTTCGTTGCAGTGCTTGCAGTACCAAGCAGGTATTTGATGCCCCCACCAGATCTGGCGCGAGATGCACCAGTCTTTGATCTCGCGCATCCAGCCGAGGTAGTTGTTCGTCCATTGTTCGGGAATCAGGCGGATCTGCCCGGCCTCGACGGCTTTGATAGCCGGCCCGGCAAGCGGGGCAATCTTCACGAACCACTGCGGGGAGAGGTAAGGCTCCACCACAGTCTTGCACCGGTAGCACTTACCGAGCGCCATGGCGTGGTCTTCGACCTTGGTCAGGAACCCGCCTTTCTCCAGGGCCTCTACCACCAGAACCCGTGCCTCCTTTGTGGACTTGGCGGCAAGTCGTGCTTGGAGGTCATCTTGCACCTGGGCCTCACTGAGACCCTGGGGATCCAAGCGGGCGCGTTGATCGAAGAGGGCTAACCGAGCGAGGTTGTGGCGAAGGCCGGCTTCGAAGTCACTGAAGTCATGGGCCGGCGTGATCTTGACCGCACCGGTGCCGAATTCCCGATCCACGAGAATGGGGTCTCCCACGATAGGAATCCTGCGGTGTGTCAGCGGCAGCATGACATGCTTTCCGATGAATCGGTTATACCGAGGGTCTTCCGGGTGCACGGCGACGCCGGTGTCTCCCAACATGGTTTCAGGCCGTGTCGTCGCGACGGTAAGGTGTGTGGCCGGATCGTCCGTAATGGGGTACTTGATGTGGTAAAGCTTACCCGTCGTTTCCTCGTGCTCCACTTCGATGTCGGAGAGGGCCGTGAGGCATCGGGGGCACCAGTTGATCAGCCGTTTCCCACGGTAGATAAGCTTGTCTTCATAAAGACGTACGAACACCTCGCGCACGGCTTTGGACAGCACGTCATCCATCGTGAACCGCAGCCGGCTCCAATCGCAGGATGAGCCGAGCCGTTTGAGTTGTTCGATGATGGTGCCGCCGGATTGCGCTCTCCACTCCCAAACTCGCTGAATGAATCGCTCGCGGCCGAGCTTCTCGCGGGATATCCCCTCTGCGAGCAACTGTTTCTCCACCACGTTCTGCGTGGCGATGCCTGCGTGGTCGGTCCCCGGCACCCACAGGGCGTTTCTACCCTGCATGCGACGCCAGCGGATCAGGATATCCTGGAGCGTGTTGTTCAGGGCGTGTCCCATGTGGAGCGAGCCGGTGATGTTGGGAGGAGGAATGACGATCACGTAGGGACGGCCTTCTGCCGCCACGGAGGCATGGAAATAGCCGCGTTCGGACCAGGTCTGGTACCAGCGGCTCTCGACTTGTTTGGGGTCGTAGGATTTTTCCACAGAGTGGTATCCTAGCACGGCGGCGGAAGAGGCTGGAAGGGGGAGGAACTGCGGCGCGGGGGCGGGGATTATGTTTCGACGGAGAGTCGTTCGAGTTCTTTCTTGACTTCGGCCTCAGCCTGAGAGGGCACGACTTCCCAAACCACCTTTTCGATGACCTCCTTGGCGGTCTGGCTGACGAGCTTGCGAGCCTCTTCGCGGATGATGTCCTTGGCGGTCCCGCTGACGAACTTGCGAGCTTCCTCCAGGAGAAGGTCTTTGGCTACCCCTTCAATGATGGGTGTCATCAAGCCCGGCAGTGCCTGACGAGCCATTTCCTGGGCGGTTTCTTTGATCAGGACCTTCTCTTCGGCGACGGCGTTCTCGATCAAGCCCGGCACCATGGACTTCAGCGACTGCTCCACGTGTGGTTTTATGAGCGAGGGGACGGTGTCTGCCACGAGTTTCCGTAAACAGTTCTCTGCTACCGTCGCGATGGCGGCCGTGAGAGCCTGGAGATCCGCCTCGGCGGCTGGCGAATCCACGGACACGTGGATTTCGGTTTCAGATTCCTTAGCCATTCGGATGATCCTTGACGAAGGTGCAGCCCTTCCCCCGGCTGCAATTTGGCGGGAACGCTAACAGAGGCTGACCGCATTGTCAAGATTTGGCGGATTGACAAGCCTTCTCACAAGTGAAAGAATTCGAGATTGAACAGGTCGTGGACTCTCGGGCCGAGGCGGGCAGTTCAGGAGGAAAAAGGGCGGTCATGAAACAGGTGGTGGTGCCTCTCGCTCACGGGTTTGAGGAGATTGAGACCGTCACGGTGGTGGACATCCTGCGTCGGGCTGGGATTTCCGTCACGCTTGCCGGCGTGGAAGCAGACGCTCCGCCTACGGCAATCGAGGGCCGGACGGGGATCAAAGTGGTGCCGGACAGAAGCATCCGTGAGGTGCGTGCATCGGAATTCGACATGATTGTATTACCGGGTGGGCTTAAAGGCACTCAAACCCTTCAGAACGATCCGCACGTGGCCCGCCTTTTGCTTTCCATGGAGGAAGACAAGCGATACATTGCGGCCATTTGCGCAGCACCGACGGTCTTGGCTGCCAACCGGATGATCGCCGGCCGGAGATTGACCAGCCACCCATCGGTGAAGGATCAGCTCGCCGGCGCGGTCTATGACGAAGGGCGTGTCGTGGTTGATGGTAGGTTGGTGACCAGCCGCGGTCCGGGAACCGCTATGGAGTTCGCGATGGCGCTTGTGGAGATCCTTGTGGGCAGACAGAAGGTGGAGGAGGTGAATCAAGGGGTGCTGGCTAAGCTGTAAGCCAGGGAGGGCAGTCAACGGTTCTGTTGTGGGCCAATGTCAGTTTAAGGAGGAGCTATGGACACGTTGAAAAGGATCTTGGGCGTGGGTCTTGCTGTGGCATTGATGGCTGGAGGAGCTTCGGTGACGGCTGTCTCAGTGGCGCAGGCGGCGGGAGAAAAGGCCACGGAGGCCGGCAAGCCCAGTGCGGAAGGTGAAAAGAAGGCTATCAAGCAGGGCGAGAAGCCGGCTAAGTCCGCTGGAGAAGAGAAGAGCCGTGGGTTCAAGAAGGGCGAGAAGGCGGTTGAAACCATGGGCACGATGGGGAAAGAGAAGACCAAGGAAACGACGAAGCCCTAACGGTTCGACCTCTCCTGACGACGGCGCCGAGCGTCTCTGTACAGCCGGCGCCGTTCTTTTTTAAGGAATCCGACACCTCATTTGAGGCGGGACTCCAGGAGATCAACAGAGGCTCCTTCAAGGTTTTCTAGAACCAGATGCGCAGCCGTCAACTGGGGCGGGGGGTATGTGGTGGCCACCGCCACCACTTTCATGCCGGCGTTGGCGGCGGCCTGGATTCCGGCGAGCGAGTCTTCGATCACGAGGCACTCCGCCGGCTCGATCAAAGGGTTCGGTCGGGGCTCTCGTGTGTTGATCTTCTCAAGCACCTGCCGATAGATGGCTGGATCGGGCTTCCCGACGGGGACGTCTTCGGCGGACACAAGCACCGAAAAGGAATTTTCGATCGGCGTATCCCGAAGCGCAAACTCGATCTGCTCACGTCTTCCTCCCGAGGCGATCGCCAGCCGATAACATTCGCCGGCTTGCCGGACCAAGTCCACCACACCCGGAAACAACGGCGGCTTGCGCGTCGCGGTCAGGGACGTGAACACGGCCGCTTTTCTCTCCGCAATCCGCCGTGCGCGCACGGGGTCGCTCTTGCCTGTAGCCGATTCCAAGAGCGCGGCAGTGCAGGTCCGCTCATCCATGCCCAGGTAGGGGCCGTAGTATTCCTCCTTGGTGAGCGTGATCCCCTCCTCGGCCAACGCCTGTTGAAAGGCAAGGAAATGCGTGCTCTCATCGTCGGCAATCACGCCGTTGAAATCGAAGATGAGGACGCGAAGACGCGGAGGGTTCATGATCCAGCAGGCCGCCTTCGACGCGTGGGAGTCGTCCGCATGCGGAAGCGCCAGGGCTTCGCGGCCCAGGGTCCGGCATAGTCCACGCCGATGCGGGGGGAGGTTGCGATCTGCGCCCGAAGGACTCGCTCGCCGCGATCTTCGATCCACAACCCCTGGCCCCTCGTCAGATCATGGCGATTGAGATCCAGATCGATCTCGAAGAAGCGGCACACTCGTCCCGGTCCGTCCACAAGTCCCGACTCGTGTTCGACCGCTCGAACGAGCACGGCGGCCGGATAGTCGAGACGCTCCGTGACCACGTTCAAGCAGTGATACATCCCATAGACCAGGTAGACGTAGGCCCGACCGGGCGGCCCGAACATCACGTCGGTTCGCTTCGTGCGTCCTTTCGAAGCATGGCAGGCGCGATCCTCCGGCCCCACGTACGCCTCAACTTCGATAATGCGGCCGGCGCGGCGGCCCGTTGCCGTCTCCCGCACGAGGTAACGGCCGAGCAGGCTCCGGGCCACCAACAAGGTGGGTCGCTCATAAAACGTGACGGGAAGGATGGTGCTGCTCACATTGGCAAGTCCCGTCGGATCTTCGCCACGAGTTGATCAAACGCGGGATTCGATCCGGAAACCGATTGCGCTACCAGGTCGAACCCGCTGGGTCCGCTCACACCGAGCCCTAACTCGATGGCGCGTTTGATCTGACGCTGCTCCCAGATCCCCTGCTCGGTCACCTTCGGCCACGCGCCATACGTCCGGATGATCGCAACGGCCACGGCGTCCAGCGCGATCCGGTCCCCGCTGAGCAACAGCACGTTGGCCTGGGCCGAATCGCCGCTCGTCGGGCCGCCGGCGATCATCAGGGTCGTCCCGTCGGCAATCGTGAGATGGGGGTGAACCGCGAGGTTCAGCTCGGCTATGCGTTCATGCCAGTCCGGCGAGAGGAAAGTTGCGGACGGCCGGTACCGCGGATGGATGACGCCCACCAGGTTCTTGAGACTGCATGAGTAGTGCGCGAACCTGTGGGTCTTGATGACCGGCAGGTTGATGAACACGTCCGCGTCATACACCGGCTTGGACACGTAGTAATGAGGCAGGGCCTTGGCGCCGGCCGGTTCGACACGCACCCAAGGCTCATCTTCTAAGGCGAGGACCCGTGCGCCGGCTGATTCAGCCGCCTGCCTGATGCCGGTTGCCACAAGGTTTTCAGAAGTGGGGAATCGGATGATGCCGGAACTGTCGGCTACGATGATCTCCGCGGCTCCCGACTCCAGTACGAACCTGACCACCGCCGCAACCACCCGAGGACTGGTGGTGGTCGGCGGGGGGCGGTCGTTCACGACATTCGGTTTGATCAGCACCCGTTTGCCTTGCAAGGCCAGCCGGTCAATCCCCCCGATCAGCCGCAACCCCTCTTTTAGCATGCTATCAGGATTATCGCCGTGGATCACGGCCACCAGCGCCTTGCCGTTCCGCACAAAAGGATTGGCGGGAATCGGCTTGGCCGGAACCCGTTCCCCCTTCGGTTCAAACATGAACGTGCCGAGGATCGAGCGTGGCGCGAATGCCAGTGCCGGGAGGAAGGTCAGGCCCAGCCGGAGGCGGCTGAAGAGATTCCGACGCGAAAGGAACATCGTCGTCCATCTCCGGGTTAAGTTGGCATGGTAGGAAAATCTCGAAGTTCTTGCAATCTTTTGGTCTCTCTGGTACCCAATGGTTCGGGTTCCGCTGAATCCTTTGGGCATGACACTGCCTCCAAGGGAGCAGAGAGGCCTGACAGGAGGAGGCCATGACTTTTCGGACGGTCGGTACAGTTCTGACGATTGCCTGCATGGCCTTGCTTGTGCCGGCCGTGAGCGGCGCAGGCCCCTCCTTGCCGCCGGAACCTGATGAGAACACGCGGATTGAGGAATTGTTCGATAATGACGCGCGGCTGTACCTGCTGCTGTATTCCCTGACAGGCGACGGCAGGGTGGATTATGTCACCGGCCGTCGGGTGCACGAGCAGGCCCGCAGCGAATTCGGCAATCCGATCTACTATGCCGCACGGTATCCCCAGTTCTATTGGTGGAACCACACCTTGTGGATCGATTCCGAGCAGGATGGATTGAGCGGGAACGAGGTGGTGTACCAGGAGAACGTGGAGTTCGATCGGTCTCGATACAAGCCCTGCCAGTTCAACGGCCAACCATGCTAGAAGGCCTATCCTGAAAAACCGGCAGGGATCCTTCAGGTAGCAGCACCGCCCGACGATAGAAACGCTTCGGTTCTCTGACATACTGCTTCGGGACTTCTCCTAATCCTGAAACAAGGGAGGCGCGCCATGGCATGGTGGATTATGCGGCTGATGGTTTTCATGGTGGCATGTATCCTCGGAGAGTGGGTCCCGCCGGCCGAGGCCGCTCGGGAATTGACTTTGGAGCAGGCTCTGACGTTGGCCGGCCAACATAGCCCGTACCTCAAGGCCTCGTACCACGAGACCGTCGCCGCCGAGGCCCAACACGACATCGCCGCTGCGGCGTACCTGCCGCGGGTCGAGGCCAGCGAGAGCTTCACCAACACCAATACGCCGTCGCGGGTCTTCGGCACGCTTCTCGATCAGGGACGATTCACTCAGGCCGACTTCAGCACGTCCAAGCTCAATCACCCCAGCCCCCTCGAGAACTACAAATTCGGCGTGACCATGACGCAACCTATTTACAACGGAGGCCGCGAACGGCTCGGGGTCGCAGTGGCCCAGATCGGGCGCGAGGTGGCGGGCGAGACTTTGGCGGCGACGCGCCAGCGTGTCTTGTTCACCGTGACGCAAGCTTATCAAGACCTCGTCCTGGTTAAAGCGTTGGTCAGCGTGGCCCGGGATTCCGTGCAACTCGCTCGATCCACCGTGAAGCAGGTGGAATCACGTTATCGAGGCGGCCTGATCGTGAAGTCCGAGGTCATGGAAGCAAGGGTCCGCGTGTCGTCCCTGCAGGAAGAAGTCGTGAGGGTGGAACACCGCAGGCGTGTTGCCGCCGTCGCCTTGCAGCACGCGATCGGCCTTGATGAAGAAGCGGATGCGGCGGAGTCGCTCCCTTCAGAAGTTTCCGGCGCGGACTCTGTGCCCGTGCCTGGAGTGGAGACGGACGTTGCCCTGGAGCGTCGTCCCGATTACCGCGCGATGGTCCGTGAAGTGCGCCGGGCAGAAATCGGAAGCCGCCTGGCCCGCTCCGCCCTGTACCCCAATATCAATTTACAGGGGAGCTACGAATTGAACGGCACGGCTCCGATCAGTTCGAACGGGTCCAGCGGCTATGCCGCGCTGGCCGTGGTCAGTCTCAACCTGTTCAACGGTCTCAGCGACAGCGCGAACATCAGGAAGGCGCGGGCCCAAGAGGAGAAAATGCGTGAGCAGGCGGCCGCCAAGCGCCGCGAGATCGAGGTGGAGGTTACCGACGCGCTGGCCGGAGTGGCTGGAGCCGCCGAACGGATCAAGGTAGCGGAGGCCGCCTTGGCGCAGGCCACCGACAGTCTCCGGGTTGCGCGGAATCGGTACGAAGCCGGACTCTCCCCTTTGCTCGATCTGCTGGCCGCTGAGCAAGTCCTCAACCAGGCCAAGCAGGCGCGTCTGCGGGCGAGCCACGACCGGCAGGTCAGCGAGGCCCGGCTGGCGCTGGTGACCGGGCGCCAGTGAGACTGATTGGGAAGGCAGGGCATTGAGGGCATAAGCACTGCCATGGGGCAACGCTGGTTATGGTGGGTCGGTGCCGCCATCGCCGTTCTTGGCGTTGCCGTCTTTTTGCTGACTCAGGAGGGAACCCCTCCGGATCCGGGTCATGTTCCCTCGGTCATCGCCGATCGCCCTGTTTCGCCTGGGGGGTCCCCGGCCGGTGCCCTTGGTCGAATAACGGAGGTCGTTGCCGAGGTGATTCCGATCCTGACTGAGGCCACGGGGCGTGTGGCTTCGACGCGGCAAGCGCTCCTTTCTTCCAAGGTTCAGGGTCGGATCGAGACGCTCTCCGTACGCGAAGGGTCCGTTGTGGTAGCGGACCAGACGCTCCTCACACTGGACAACCGTCATATCATTGCCCAGCTCGCCGCCGCTGACGCCGAATTGGAAAACGCGCGGGATCGCCTCCAGCGGATGGAAAAACTCTTTGCCGAGGATTCCGTCGCGAAACAGGAACTGGAGAACGCGCAGCGGACCTTTAAGGTCACCGCGGCCAATCGGCAAGGGCTTGCGGCCCAACTGAGCGACACCATGATCAAGGCACCATTCGCCGGCCTCGTCACCGAGAAGCGAGTGGAGGTCGGGGAGATGGCCTCCCCGGGCTTGCCCTTGCTCAAGGTCGAGGACGTCACGCACCTGCGCCTGGAGGCCACCATCGCTGAAAGCGACCTCCGTACGATTCGGATCGGCGGCACGGTTCCGGTCGTCGTGGACGCGTTGGGTTCCGGACCGCTTAAGGGGACCATCGCCTTGGTCCTCCCGACCGGTGATCCCAGCACCCACACCTTTCTGGTCAAGGTGAATCTCCCTCCCACGCGGGATTTGAAGATCGGGATGTTCGGCCGCTTGCAGTTTCAGCAAGGGTCGGTCCGAGCGATCCTCATTCCAAGAAGCGCGGTGGCGGCGAGAGGGGAACTGACCGGCGTGTTCACCGTCGGCGGGGACAACATCGCCCGGCTCCGGTTCGTCAAGCTCGGCCGAACGCTTGGCGATCGCGTGGAGGTTGTGTCGGGGCTCGCGGCCGGCGAGAAGCTTCTGGCCGACAGCCCACGAGGCGCTGACGGGGCTCCGGTGCCGACTCCGAGTCACTTAAAATGAGACGCGGGATCGGCGGGCGGATCGCCGCGCTCTTCATCGGCAGCAAGCTGACGCCGCTCATCATGCTGGCGGCGCTCCTGTCGGGCGCCTTCGCCGTTGTCTTCACCTCCAGGGAAGAAGAGCCGCAGATCGTCGTGCCGATGGCGGATGTGTTCCTGCCGTTCCCCGGCGCGTCCGCCAAGATCGTCGAAGAACAACTGACCAAACCCATCGAGCGCAAGATCTCCGAGATCAAGGGGGTCGAATACGTCTACTCCGTTTCGAGGCCGGGCGGCGCCGTGATTATCGTCCGCTTCTATGTGGGTGAGGACCAGGAGAAGTCGTTGGTAGATCTCTACGACAAGCTCCTGTCGAACCAGGACCTGTTGCCGTCCGGAGCAGGTCCCTTTGAGGGCACGGGAGGGGCGCGGGTACCCGGCTTTGCGGGTGATGGGACCCCTCCCGCTTTTATGGTCAAACCCCGCGACATCAACGACGTTCCTATCGTCACCATCACCCTCTCGAGCGACCGCTACGGCGAATTCCAATTGCGCCGCATGGCCGATCATGTCCTGGAGGAGGTGAAAAAGGTGCCCCGTACCTCGGGCGGTTTCGTCGTGGGCGGGAACGTCCGGGAGTTGCGTATCCAGCTCGATCCCATACGCCTGCAAGGATATGGCCTCACTCCACTGCAGATTGCCGAGGTCATTCAAGCAGAGAACCGGGCCCTGCCGTCGGGACGTTTTAAGAGTGAAAACCGTGAGTATCTCCTGGACACGGGGACGTTCATCCGCGCGCGTGAGGATTTGGACGCCTTGGTGGTGGGGGTCAGGAATGCGCGACCTGTCTATCTTCGTCAGGTGGCCGAGGTCGTGGACGGACCGGCGGAGGCCACGTCCTACGTCTGGCTCGGCTATGGGTCTGGACATGCCGATGGAACGGGGGCGGTGGGTTCGGATAGGGAGTCGCCGGCGGTCACTGTGGCGGTGGCCAAGCAGCCAGGGTCCAATGCCGTTTCGGTGGCCCGCGCGGTGATCGAGAAGGTGGAGTCGCTTAAAGGAACCGTCCTCCCGGCCGACGTCAACGTCACGATCACGCGGGACTATGGCGAGACCGCCAACGAAAAGGCCAACGAGCTGCTTCTGCACCTTGGTATCGCAGTGGTGGCCGTCGTGGTGTTTCTGGGCCTCGCCCTGGGGCCGCGGCCGGCGTTGGTGGTGTCGCTGGCGATCCCCCTCACGTTGGCGCTGACCCTCTTCGTGTCGTACCTGATCGGCTACACGATCAACCGGGTGACGCTCTTCGCGCTGATCTTCTCAATCGGAATCCTCGTGGACGACGCGATCGTCGTCGTCGAGAACACGTATCGCCATCTCCAACTGCGGCAACTCCCGCACCGTGAGGCCTCTATCTTTGCGGTGGACGAAGTCGGCAACCCTACGATCCTGGCTACCTTCACCGTGATCGCCGCCCTTTTGCCGATGGCTTTCGTGTCTGGCCTCATGGGGCCCTACATGCGGCCGATCCCCATCAATGCCTCGATCGCCATGCTTTTCTCGTTGTTGGTGGCCTTCGTCGTGATCCCTTGGTTCTGCCAAACCTGTTACACTGAGGATGCCGTCGTGCGCGGCGTGGCGCCCCATGCTTCTCCTGCAGGGAGCTGGTCCTACCGCCTTTATGAAGCGGTGCTCACCCCGCTCCTTTCCCATCCGATTGTCAGCTATGCGTTCCTCGGAGGCGTGGCCCTCCTGCTGGTCGGCGCGGTCTCCCTCTTTTATACCCGCCACGTGGCGGTGAAAATGCTCCCCTTCGACAACAAGAGCGAGCTCCAGCTTGTGATTGACATGCCGGAGGGGACCACGCTGGAGGAGACCGCCCGAGTGACGCGGGCGCTCACCCAGTATGTGCGGACCGTCCCGGAGGTGCGCGACTACCAGGCATATGTCGGGACCGCCTCGCCGTTTAATTTCAACGGCCTTGTCCGGCACTATTTCCTGCGGGAGGGTCCCCACGAGGCGGACATCCAGATGAGCTTGGCGCCGAAGGAGCGGCGCGCCGCCCAGAGCCATGAAATTGCACGGCGCGTCCGGCCTGAGATCCAGGCCATCGGCAAGAAGTTCGGGGCCAACGTGAAAGTTTTGGAAGTCCCGCCGGGGCCGCCGGTCCAGTCCGTCCTCGTCGCCGAGATCTACGGTCCTGACTATGCTCGGCAGATTGACGTGGCCCGCATGGTCCGCAAGGTCTTCGAAGCTACGCCCGGGGTCGTGGACGTGGACGATTCTCTGGAAGCGGACCAGGTCAAGTACACCTTTTCGGTGGACCGAGCCAAGGCCGCAACCGTCGGCGTGCCGTCGGCGGAAATCGTTCGGACGGTGCGGATGGCTCTGGAGGGCACCAGCGTGGGGCTGGCGCACATTCAGGAGGAAAAGGCCCCGGTGAAGATCACGTTGCGGCTTCCGCTCTCAGAGCGCACCGGCCTCGAACCACTCGGCACGATCGCCTTGCGCGGGCACGACGGATTAATCCCTCTCCAAGAGCTTCTCCGGGTGAGCCAGACGGTCCAGGAGCGCGCCATTTACCACAAAAACCTGAAACCGGTGGTGTACGTGGTCGGGGATGTGGGCGGGAGAGGCCATGAAAAGGCCGAAAGCCCGGTCTATGGCATGCTCAATACCGGGAAGCGGCTTGCATCACTTACCCTTCCCGAAGGCTACAGCCTCGTCCAACATTATGCGAGCCAGCCGGAGTCCGAGGCCACCTTCGCCATGAAGTGGGACGGCGAGGTCCATATCACCTACGAGACCTTCCGCGACATGGGCATCGCCTTTGCGATGGCCATGCTCCTGATTTATCTCCTGATCGTAGGGGAGTTCCAGTCCTTCGTTACTCCGCTGATCATCATGGCGCCGATCCCCTTGACGCTGATCGGAATTGTGCCGGGTCACTGGATTACCGGCTCGTACTTCACCGCCACCTCTATGATCGGCTTCATCGCCTTGGCCGGGATCATCGTGCGCAATTCCATCCTCCTGGTGGATTTCATCCAGCACCAGCAAGCCGAAGGCCGGCCCCTGGCTGAGGCCGTCATCGCGGCCGGGGCTATCCGTACCAGGCCGATCTTGTTGACCGCCGCTGCTCTGATGGTGGGCGCGTTCGTGATCATCCTGGACCCGATCTTCCAAGGTCTGGCGGTCTCGCTGCTCTTCGGGGTCGGCGCGGCGACGCTCCTGACGCTGGTGGTCATCCCGGTGCTCTACTATCGGGTGTATAAGACGTAGGAAAGGGGTGGTTTGGGCCCCTAAAAAGCGTACTTGACACCAGTTGAAGGATTGGGTTAAAAGAAGGCTTCCGAAGATCCTCAGATGGGGAACACTCATGCCGGGCCTGCCGCGGGTCATCCGTACCCCAACCCCATAGGATTAAGTAATAGTAAGGCCCAAAAGGATCGTTAGCTTTGATCAACCTTTAAGATAATCGGGGTCACGTTATTTCAGGAGGCCAGTCCATGAAAACGTCACACTTCCGTAATCTGCTTCTCTCATCGTCACTCTTTCTAGCGGCTATTCTTGTCGCTCCTACGTATGTCTTAGCCGCTGATGCCGATGCCCATGAAGGGCATGGTGTGAACCATGCCGCGATGGGCATGGTTGATAACTCCAATGAGCCGTGGGCGCAGAAACTCAAGGGCCAGACCATCGTGGAGAATGCCATCGAAGGTCGGGCCAATCGCTCCGCCATGGTCGAGATGCAACACAACCGGCTCATGGAGCAGATGGCTCGACAGGTCCAGACTGGACAAGCGACAAATACCGGCCTGTTCAACGGCATGTCCACGATGCATCAGTACGACGGCCAGGGCTACCTGCTGACTTCGCAACCGAACGTGGAGCCCGTGGTTGCGGCGGGAGGGCGCTGTCCTTCGACTGCCCCGGTCAAGAAGTACGACATCTCGGCGATCAACGTCGAGATCACGTTGAACCAGTGGCTCGACTTCTATCCCGGTTACATGTACGTCCTGACCGAGAACCTGGAGAAGGTGCGGGCGGAAGAGGCCAAGAACAAGGCGGCCCGCGAGAATGAGAAGGATCAGTACGACCCCGGAGCAGTGACCAACGGCATCCAGGGCGACTATATCCAGCCGTTGGTCATCCGTGGGAACCAAGGCGATTGCATCCGGATCACCTTGCGGAATGGCCTCGAAGGGGGTGAGACGGTCAGTCTCCATATCCATGGTTCCAGCATGATCATCAGCGCGACCGGGAAGCCAGCCACGACGACCAATCCTGATTCGATTGTGGCAAAAGGGAAGAGCGCGGACATGGAATGGTACATCCATCCTCAAACCCAGGAAGGAGGCCGGCAGTTCCATTCGTACAGCAATGACCGCGAACTGACGGTCCTGGGGATGTTCGGCACCTTTGTCGTGGAACCCAAGGGCTCCAAGTATCTCGATCCCATCGGGAAGGGGGATCCCACCGAGATGCGGAGCGGATGGCAGGCGATCATTCAGAATGGCGCGGGGCCCGACTTTCGCGAATTCGTCATTATCTACCACGAGGTGGGTGATGAAGCCTTCCGTCCGGTGAACAAGAAGGGGGACTTCTTGCCGCAACGGGACCCGCTGACGGATGCCTATCGGCCTGGAGGCCGGGCGCTCAACTACCGGAGCGAGCCGTTCGGCATCAACAATATGCACGTCCAGCATGAGTACTTCGGCTTCGAGGACGAGTCCATGGGGTACAGCTCTTACACTTTTGGAGACGCCCCGACCACGATTCCGAGGTCTTATATGGGCGATCCTGCCAAGTTCCGGCTGATTCACGGTGGCTCAGAGGTGTTTCACTCGCACCATCCGCACGGCGGGACGATCCGCTGGTTGCGGAGCCCGCGGTCCAGCGACGAGATGCCGCTCTGGTTCACGGCCAAGAACGGGCCGGTCAAGTACCCGGTGGTTCGCACCAAATCGGATCGGGTGGACGTTCAGGTGATCGGGCCGTCGGAGGCCTTCGACCTGGACACCGAATGTGGCTCAGGCCTGTGCCAGCAGTTGGCTGGAGACTTCTTGTTCCACTGCCATGTGGCCCACCACTATGTGGCTGGCATGTGGGGCTACTGGCGAGTGTACAACACCATGCAACAGGGTGAGCTCCGCACTGATGTGATGCCGGACCTCCGTGAGTTGCCGGATCGCAAGGGCCGGATGAAGTTCGGCGTGACGTCGGACAAGCTGATCGGCAAGACAGTGGACTGGTTTGGGAAGACCTTCCAGATCGTTGAGAAGGGGAAGACCAACTGGAAGAGCAATCCGGCCGTCGTCACGATCAAGGACTGGGTGGAGATGCAACTGCCGACTCAGGGCAAGCCGGGTCACAAGGATGATGAGAAGGGGCAGATCGTCTCGTACGATGCGACCGTGCTTGATTGGACTTGGAAAGCCAATACGGCGATGACCGAAAAGGAGAGCACCATCGCCAATCCGAAGTACAAGTCGCCGAAGCCGGGGGAGCGGCTGCCGGTCCTCTTCGAACCCACGACCGGCAAGGTGTCCTGGCCTCATTTGAAACCGCACTTCGGAAAGCGCGTGATGTTTTCGCCGAACCATAACGGTGCGCCGTGGCTGGAGATGATCCATCAGAATGAGGATGGAAGCCGCAGTGTGGATCCGCCCAAGCCTGGCGAGAACGGGGTGTGGAGCCTCTGTCCGGAAAATGCGGGGCGGAAGTATTACAACATCCACTTCATTCGCTTGCCGATCGAGATCAGCAAGGGGCACGGCAAGGAGCCTCCGATCGTGGACCAGAACGGCCTCATCTACGTTTTGCATGAAGAGGAAGAGGCTGTCCGCAAGAACAACGATCTCAAGTATCCGCTGGTGTACCGGGCGAACGTGTACGACTGCGTGGACTGGATGCTCACCAGCGAATGGACAGACGACGACTTCACGAACTTCCAGTCCTCCAAGATCAATATTCACCCCCATTTCCTCCAATTCGATAACCAGTCGTCGGACGGGGTGATCACGGGCATGTCCTATGAGCAGTCGGTCCGCCCGTTCACCATGCTGGAAAAGAAGGAGAAGAAGGGGTTGCCGCTGCCCATGAACACCGTGCTGACCGCCCCGGCCAAGCGCGGGAGCAAGAGCATCACGGTCAAGAATGCGGCCCAGTACCATGTAAAGACAGAACTTCTGGTGGGCGCGGACAATGTGAAAGGCAATGAGATCCAGCGCATTGCCTCGATCTCGGGCAATACGATCACCTTCGAGAATTCTCTCAAGAACGACCACCCGAGCCGCGATATCGTCACGGTCGAGTTCATCAGGCAGCGGGTCTGGGTGGATGCCGATGTGGGAACTGTGTTCTGGCATGACCACGCCTTCGGGGCCACCACCTGGCCGCACGGCGGGTTCGGGACTCTCATAGTTGAGCCGGCTGGTTCGACCTATCACGATCCGAAGACCGGGAAGCCGATCCGGAGCGGACCGGTCGCGGACATCCGCACGGTGGAACCGGTGGGCTATGGCGTGAACGGGAGCTTCCGGGAATTGATGGTGCAGGTGCACGACACCGTGCCGCACACGGTGAATATCGTGACAGCCGGGAATCCACCGGGTCAGCCCGTAGAGGTTGCCTTGGAGGGCGGCAAAACCGTGTCTTTCATGATGCCGGAGAAAATTGCGATGACCCCCATGCCGTTCCTGAACGGGGGGACGCATACGACCGGCAGCGGCTTGAACTTCAGGGCCGAACCGGTCGCCAAGCGATTGGCGAACAATCCGGATGCGTCGAAGATCTTCAGTAGCTTGGTGCATGGCGATCCCTCGACGCCGTTGCTCAGGGCGTATCTGGGGGACACTGTGGTGTTCCGGTTGCTGCATACCCTGATGAATGAGAGCATGGATTGGGTCCTGTCCGGCCACACCTTCCTTACCGAACGGTACGCGGGCGATGCCAATCGGAAGAACTCGATTCATATCGGCATTGCAGAGCGGTACGATCTAGTGATCCCACAGGCCGGCGGTCCGCAGTTGATGCCAGGCGATTATCTCCACTTCAATGGGCGTTCGTCGAAGTTCTCGGAGGGTGCATGGGGCATTCTGCGGGTCCTGGACAAGGAAGTGCCGGACCTTCAGAAGTTGCCGGCGGGGTTTACCGGGCGGAACGAGATTCCGCCGCCGCCGAAGTCGGTCTGTCCGGAGGACGCGCCGGTGAAGTCGTTCAATGTGGTCGCCATGGACCATGACCTCAAGTTCAATCCGAAAGCTCCTGACTTGATTGAGGTAGACTTCGAACGGAAGATCATGACGAGAAATCCGGAAGGCAAGATCTACACGCTCGAGGAGGAAGCGTCCAAGGTGGCGACGGGCTTGACGCCGAGTCCTTTGACGCTCCGTGTGAACGTGGGCGATTGCGTCAAGATCAATCTCAAGAACAAGATGGCGAACAGCCGAGCCTCGTTCTCAGCCTTCTCGCTGGCTTTTGACCCGAAAGACTCGCTCGGGGCGAACGTGGGGAACAATCCGGGCGACCAGACCATTGGGGCAGGCGAGAGTCGGACGTACACCTATTATGCGCATCCCTTCAATGGGGAAATCACATCCCTGGTCTGGGACTTTGGGAATGTGATGCTCAACCCGAGAAACGGATTGTTCGGCGCGATCGTTGTGGGAGCGAAGGGCTCCAAGTATCGGGACCCCAAGACCGGCGCGGATCTTTCCCAAAAGAACAGTTGGGTCGCCGATGTGATCGTGGATCGAACGATTCAAGGGAATGAGGGTCGCACCAACTACCGTGATGTGGCCCTGTTTTTTCAGGATGAAGACAATATCATCGGCACGAGCTTCATGCCTTACGTGCAGAACGTGGCGGGGCTCACCGGCGTGAATTACCGGAATGAGCCGTACAAGGCCAGGGAAGAGCAGGGATGTGACCTGGGTCATATGTTCCAGCCCTGCAAGGTGGACAAGCCGGAGGACCCGGCGACGCCGCTCATCGAAGCCCATGCCGGCGACCCTGTGCGGATTCACATCCTGGGCGCGAGCAACGAGCAGAATCAGATTTTCGGCCTGGAGAAGCACGAGTGGCCGATCGAGCCGTTTATGCGCGGAGCTGACCAACTCAGCGCGGTGCAGTTCTCCGGGGCCGAGGTGCTTGACGCCTTTATCGTATCGGCGGGTGGTCCCTATAAGCTGCCGGGTGATTACGTCTGGGGCAACCAGCGGTTGCCGTATTCGCAATCCGGGCAGTGGGGTTACTTCCGGGTTCTGCCGGCCGGGGATTCACGAATTCTGCCGCTGACTAAGGGCGATGTCGGCGTGCAGAAGGCGGACGGGCAGCCGGCTCCGGGGCAACCTCTGCCGACTGCGATGAAGTAGGCGGCGACTAAAAGAATGTAGAGAAGCCGGCGGGGGAGCTGCATGTGGTTTGTGGCTCCCCCGCTTCTTTTCAGAGGAGTGTCGAGAGTAAGGAGAATTCGATGGCAATCGGAATGGAGCGAATACAGCCGCCGCGCTGGGCCTGGAACACGGTGCTGAGTGTGAGCGTTATCACCCTGGTGACGATCTCTCAAGCAAGGGCTTACCAAGAGGTGCCTGTGGCAGACGGCGGGAAGATCAGTGGTAAGGTGGTGCTGAAAGGAGGGAAACCTGTACCACGTGGGTTCAACCTCGTGACGTTTCCCGATCCGGTGTACTGTGGACGGATCTCCAACGGCCATGGGTTCCGGCTTCTCAAAGAATTCACGGTGGCGGAGGATCGGGGCGTGAAGGATGTAATCGTGATGCTGACGGGAATCGAGAGGGGAAAGCCGTTCAAGTTTCAGTCTCCCCAAATCGAAGCAAAGGATTGTCGGTTCCTGCCTTTTGTGAACGTCGTGCAAGATAACAACACGGTCTCGATCGTCAATATGGATCCGGTAATGCATGATATCCAGGCCTATGAAACCTCCGAGTTGGGACCTCGGGTCTTGTTCAATATCCCCCTTCCGATGAATCCCCACCATCCGAAAACGGCCGGGAGTGATGCCGAATACCATAAGCATATCCCAGGGCATCCCATGACTCAGGAGATCCACATGACGAAAGGGCGTCGGATCTTTGTGATGCAGTGCGGGTTCCATGCGTATATGGAAACCTGGGGCATGGCGGTGGACAATCCGTACTATGCGCTCACGGATGAGTCCGGGCAGTTCACGATCAGCGATATCCCACGGGGTACCTACAAGCTCGTGGTGTGGCATCCCCAGGAGCGGTTCCTTGTTGAACGGGAGGTGACGATTACGGCCAAGGGATCGGTGACTGCCAATTTCGAGATTCAGCCCAAGTTTGGAGCTCGAGCTGGAATGGAAGCGGTGGAGAATCCGCACTTCGGATTAGGGGTCCTCGGCTCGCGGGTAATCAAGCCCACTCTCGAACTGCAGCAGCCCTAAGCAAATGCGGAGCTTCGATAGCCAACGACCCTTGACTTTTGAGGCGGGCCTGTGTATAAGACGTTCCTCTTGAAAGCGCGTCTGTGTTAGAATAATTCATAGAGTAGGGGACTGAGAGTTTCCTGCCGGGGCGTAACTTTTTAGTAAGGAGGTTTGGGTCATGAAGAAGGTTGGAATATTTACAGCGGTCGCCATTGGCGCGATCGCATTTCTGGCCGCTCCGATGACGTCGTGGGCGGGCGGGACGGTCGAAGGGAAGGTGTCGTTTTCGGGCAAAGCCCCGGCGCCGAAGGAGTTCCTCTTCTCGAAGTTCCCTAATCCGAAGTTCTGCGTGAAGAACGTGAACAAGGACGCCAAGGGCGAAAAGCGGCTGCTCAAAGAGGTCGAGGTGGGCAAAGATGGCGGCCTGAAGAACGCGGTCGTGGCCGTGACGGGCATCAACGATGAGAAGTTCCAGGCGGACTTCAAAGGCGAGGACATCACCGCCAAGCTATGCGAGTTTCTCCCTTATACCGGGGTGGTGGTCGCGACTCAGTCGTCCTTCCGTGTGATGAACACCGATGCAGACCCGGACGATCCGGGACCGAAAGGTGATTTTCCTGGCAAAAAGGGTGTGCTCCACAACCCGCATTCATTCGAGGTGGCAGGACCCAGCTCCACCACGATCTTCAACATCGGTCTCCCGGAGAAGGACAAGGGGCTGGACAAGCCCATTAAGCTGCGGAAGGCGGCCCAGGGGTCCGTCTTCAAGCTGATCTGCGACCAGCACGAGTTCATGCAGTTCTGGGCCCTCCCCGTTACCAGCCCGCACTACGCCGTGGCAAGTGCGGACGGGAAGTTCGAGATCAAGGATGTCCCGGCCGGCAAGTACAAGGTGGTGGCCTGGCATCCGGCGTTGAACAAGGGCAAGCCGATCGAGCAGGAAATCGAAGTGAAGGACGGCGCGGCGGCGGCGGCTAAGTTCGAGTTCAAGCCCTAAGAGAGTAAGCCAAAGCGAAGAACCGGAGGCGGCGGGAGAGAATCCCGTCGCCTCTTTTTTTGTCACTCCGTCCTCGTCAAGCGTGGCCCAATCAGTTCCTTGCCTTGTGCACAAAGATTGAAATAGAATCAACCAATTATCTGTGAGGAAGGAGGTGTTGTGGGGAGGAGTCTGTCACTCGCCGAGATATTTCAACTCGGTTACTACTGGGAGGGGAAGATCCTGCTCACAGCGGTCAAGCTCGGGGTCTTTGGAAGCTTGGCCCAGGGGCCCGCGACAGCCGCCGATGTTGCCCGCCGGCTTCGCGCCGATCCGAAGGCCGCAGAGCTGCTGATGAATGCCCTCGTCTCGATCGGGCTCCTTTGCAAGGAAGGCGAGCAGTACGCCAATTCGCCGGAGGCCCAAGCGTGTCTCGTCAAGGGAAGTTCCCAATACGCCGGCCATCTCTTGCTGTTGCAGGATGCCGAATGGGACAATTGGGGAAAGCTTGAAACGGCGGTCCGCACCGGGCAATCACCCGTCAAGGACCATCTCTTCAAGACGGATCCCCGGCTGGCCGAGAATGTGTTGCTGGTGCTGCACCGTGTCGCGCTCCAGCTCGCGCCGACCCTCGCCAAGCAAATCAACCTCAGCGGCTCGCGAACGCTGCTGGATCTGGGCGGCGGCGCCGGAACCCACGCCGTGGCGTTCTGCCAGGCGTATCCGAATCTAACCGCGTTCATCTTTGATCTTCCGGAGACCTTGACGACGACCGAACGCCTGGTCAAGGAAGCGGGGTTGGAAGGACGCATTCGCCTGATCCCCGGCGACTTTAATCGCGATGATCTTCGTGGGCCCTATGACGTGGTCCTCATGTCCGATATCCTGCACTATCAAGGGCCGGAGGCCAACGCGGCCCTAGTGAAGAAGGTGCACGGGGTCCTGGCTCCTTCGGGTCGCCTCGTCATCAAGGATCGGTTCTTGGATGAAGGCGGAACCAGTCCGGCCTGGACCGCCGTGTTTGCCGTCCACCTTCTGGTCAACACCGAGAGGGGGCGGTGTTACACCATCGCGGAGGCCACGCGGTGGATGGAAGAAGGCGGGTTTCAAACAATCCATGAACTCGAACGATCGTCGCTGGTCGAGGGGGTCAAATGAAGGAACTGCTTACGCAACCGGGTTTCCTGGGGACCGCCGCCACGCTGGGAGGCGACCTCAGCCAGCTCATGGCCATGTTGTTCACCACTTTGTTTATCATCGGCTGGGTGCAGGCAAGGAAAAAGCTGGGCAGTGTGCATCACTGGCTTGTTCTTGGAGGGATGGTGGCGATGCTCGGGTTCTTCACGAGCTATTACCTGTTCCGTCAATTGGGAGTCTTGGCCTTTGAAGGGAAAGAAGGGTTCGGCGGATCGGACTTCATGTATCACCTGGTCTTCATTCCCATCCTGACGGTTCACATCATTCTGGTCATCATCGGGCTGATCATGGCCATCTATATGATCATTCTCGGCTTCCGTGCGCAGCAGGTCATTGGCGGCAAGCGGGACCTCCGGTCGGGCGACCTCAAGGTTCGAAGAGACAAACTTCTCACGATCTTCTTAGTCAGCGGGGCGGTTCTCATGGGGCTGTATGCGATCGTTGGGACGAGGCTGGGGACGGATTTCTCGCTCCGACGGTTCATCGTGTACCTGTCCGGCCTGCTCGTCGTCGGGCTCGTGCTGGGTGTGGAGAAGGCCATTGAGCGATTCTGGCCGGATGGAGCGACCCGGCATAGGACACTGGGCCGCTTCACGATGGTGATCTATTGCGTTCTGTTCGTGACCGGCAGTATCACCTATACGATGCTCTATATCTTATATCCCGGGAAAATCGGCTGAGCGGGGGCTCGCATGAATGTGCGCTGCTGTTGCGGGGCTCTGCTGGAAGCGAAGTCGGTTGAAGAAGCATCGCCACTCCAGTACCAGCTCCAGCTCGGCTGTTCAAGCTGCGCGAACTGGGTGATGGAGTCGGGCCGGTTGGAGGAGGTTGCGCCGCTGGTCGAGCGAAGACTCTGGTCCAACCAGGCCCGTCACGAGCTCGATCGCCTGCCCCCTTATCTCGGGCCCTTGGTGCGGGAGGAAGTCGAGGCCTATGCCGAGAAAGAGGGACGTTTGTTGATCACCCTGGCCCTGTACCGAGAGGCCCGCAATCGCGGCAAAGTTTCCTGGGCGCAGTCCGCGCAGAACCGGTTGTCTAATATCCCGGCGTCTGTCCGCTCCATGGCGAAAGTCGAAATCGAGCGGATGGCGATCGAACGGGGCCTCTCGGAGATCACGGAAGCTTTGATGGACGAGGCGAAGGCCAAGTTTCTCGGCATGAGAGGCTAGCCGGCAGGAGCGACGATGTTGCATCGGATGACCATGCGGGTGGTGCCGGCTCTCACGGTGGCCGTGACCGAAGAGGAGTTCCGCAAGCGAAAGCGGATTCTGATGCTGGTCCCGGGCCTGGTCGCTTTCGCTTTGTACCGGGCTCTCAAGATGATGGCCTGGCATTCCGATATCGTGGCCCTCTTGCTTGCGAGCGGCCTGTTTTGCGGCGTGGTCGCGCTGGCTTCCTACGCCTTTGGTCGGGAGCGGCAGGTCGTGGAGCTTATGCGGGTGGACGGCGCACGGGACCTGGCTTGGATTGCTCTTCGAATAGGGTTTCTCTACGGAATCCAACTCTCATTGATGGTCCTGGCCTTGGTGAAAGTCGCCTCGCTGGGCTCCTATGGCTACCTCCAGCATCCGGATGGCCCGGCGATGATGGCGCTGATTATCGCCTCCACCTCGGTGGCTCGTGACGCCTTTGAGATCGGGCACCTGCGCCTACTGCGACTGCAAGGCCGGCCATTCGTGACCTTCCCCGACGGGAAGGCGCTCTGGGCGCTTGTAACGGGACGTCTCGACCTATGGGCAGCGCCGGTCGCCCTAGCAACCGGCGCCGTCGGTCTTGCCTATGCGGGATTGGCGGCAGTCATCCCGCTCGCGAGGACGGACCTCGGGCATCTTGCGACGATCGGGATTCTGGCTGGCGGCGCGGGCACCCTGGCCTTCTTACAGGGGTTCCATCCGGAGGCCGGGGCTTGGGAGATGCTCACAAGATATTCGTGGCGGGAACTGCTCCGGTTTTTCTTATGGCCGGGCCTGACCTTCGGCTGGACCTACTATTTGATCATTCTCGGGATCACCAGCTTCATCGCAGTTGTTCCGGATCCGCCGTACTGGTGGCAGATCCTCGTGACGGCAGGGGTCGGCGGCTTGATGAGCCTCCATTGCTATTATCTGGGCCGGTCCCGGTGGCAGGAAGAAAAACTCCATGCTACAATTCGTTCCTCTTTGCTGCGGTGCCCGTTCATTCTGGGGATTCTGACCTCAAAGAAAACCTGATTATGGGATCTGCTCGCGATAGGCAATCTCAACGATGTGCTGCGCCGCTACGCGTCGCGGCTTTCGTGCTGGCGATCCTGCTCGTTGGGAGTGCCACCCCTTCCTCCGACGCGGTCGAGCTTGAATCGTCGGTTCCGTCGGACTCCGGGACGGATATCTACTATGGCACGCCCGGCCAGGCCCAGAGCGAGCCGGCGCCGCGTTCCACGGCGACAGACTATCCGCGCTATGGAAACGTGGACAGCCGGATGGCGATCTGGGTCATCACCCAGCAGCACACCTATTTCGGCGGGTTCGTGCTGGCGTTGCCGATCTTTTGCCTAATCATCGAGGTCATGGGCCTCATGGCGCGCGATCGCGTCGCGGCGGCCCGCTACGACCGTCTTGCCCATGACTTTCTCCGTATCAGTCTGATCGCCTTTTCCCTCTCGTCCTTGCTCGGGGCCGGCTTGGTGACCGCCTTCCTCCTGCTCTACCCGACCTTCTTCGCGTACATCGCCGGGGTGTTCAAATCCATGATGTGGATCTACGCCCTGGTGTTTTTGGCGGAGAGCTGCGCCTTGTACCTGTATTACTATTCGTGGGACCGGCTGCGGTTGGGCGCGCTCAAGTGGATCCACGCTTCAATCGGAGTGATCCTGAATGTCTTCGGGACCGTCCTGTTGTTCCTGGTCAATTCGTGGGTGTCGTTCATGATGTCGCCGGCTGGCGTGGACCAAGCGGGGCGGTTCCTAGGGAACGCCTGGCATACCCTTCACACGGCGCTGTGGAATCCCTTCAACGTCCACCGGTTCTTGGCGGACATGATGACCGGGGGGGCCGTGGTGCTGGGCTACGCCGCGTTCCGGTACCTAAAGGCCAAGAACCAAGACGAGAAGGGGTATTACGACTGGATGGGCCACGTCTTCATGTTTCTCACGATGGCGGCGCTGATTCCGATGCCGTTCGCCGGGTACTGGTTGATGCGGTCGGTGTATGAGTTCCGTCAACAG
>Ga0114945_10000029_pt1 | contig 72893 bp, 67 predicted proteins | sample OV2TP3_FD_87194 | JGI IMG/M metagenome (GOLD analysis project Ga0114945, IMG submission 87194) | Hot spring microbial communities from Beatty, Nevada to study Microbial Dark Matter (Phase II) - OV2 TP3 | ecosystem: Environmental > Aquatic > Thermal springs > Hot (42-90C) | place: USA: Beatty... | reverse complement strand
GGCTGGAACGCATCTCGATCGTTGCCGGCTCGAAATCCGGCGCGTCCCGCAGCACGATCTCCATCACCTGCTGGGCGAAACGCCCTTCGCGCCGGCCCATCACCTTGATCGGAAACTCGCATGGGTACGCGAGCGTCGTCCGATCGGGTTCCACGACCACGCCCCAGGCCGCGGCGCCTACGCGGCGCGGACCGCCGTCTCCTTGCGGCTGCCGGCGCGCATCACGGTCTGCTTGAACTCCTGGTAGAGCCAGTACATGCGGCGGAAAACCGGCCCGGGCCGCCCGTCGCCGACCGGCCTGCCGTCCAGCTTCACGATCGCCAGCACCTCCTTGGAGGAGGAGGTGACCCAGATTTCCTCCGCGGTCCGCGTTTCGGCCTCGCTCACCTCGCGGACCTCGAACGGGATCGCGGCCTCGCGCGCGAGCTCCAGCACCACGTCGTAGGTGATCCCGGGCAGGATGAGGTTGGATTTCGGCGGGCACTGGATCACGCCGCCGCGCACCACGAAGACGTTCGCTGCGGAGGCCTCGGTGAGCTTGCCGTCGCGAAACAGGATCGTCTCCGCGGCGCCCGCGTCGGCCGAGAGCTGCCGCAGCAGGCAGTTGCCGATGAGCGAGATCGACTTGATGTCGCAGCGCAGCCAGCGGTTGTCGGGGGCGCTCACCGCCTCGGCGCCCTGTTCGATCCATTCGCGCGGCGGGTTCACGAGCGGGTTCGACATGATGAACACGGTCGGTTCGACGTCCTGCGGAAAGCCATGGTCGCGCTTGGCGACGCCGCGGGTGACCTGGAAGTACACGCCCTGGTCCTCGTACGGCTGGCGGGCGACGAGTTGCGCGATGATCTCGCGCCATTCGCCGCGCGCGTACGGATTGCGGATCCTCGCTTCTCCGAGACTACGCTCCAGTCGCGCAAGGTGTTCCTCGAGGCGGAACGGCACGCGCGAATACACCGGCACCAGCTCGTAGACGCCGTCGCCGAAGATGAAGCCGCGATCGAGCACCGGCACCATCGCCTGCTCGAGCGGAACGAACCTGCCGTTCAGGAAGACCATGGCGTCCCCGTTCATTGCAGCCACAGTCTCAGTGTATCCCAGGCCCGGCCGAGGAGGCCGGCCTGCGCGATGTTCTCCAGTGCATGCACCGGAAATTCGCCGAGCGGCTTGCCGTCGAGCGAAACCCGCAGCGCGCCGACGCGCTGCCCGCCGGAAACCGGCGCGACGATCGGCGACTGCGTGATCAGCTCGGCCTTGATCCTGTCGGCCTGTCCCTTGGGCACGGTGAGGACGAGGTCGCGCTCGAATCCCGCGCTCACCTCGCGTTTCTCGCCCTTCCACACCTCGATCGCCTTGACCGCCTGGCCTTTTTCGTAGAGCTTCACCGCGTCGAAGAACTGGAATCCCCAGTTGAGCAGCTTCTGCGATTCCTGCGCGCGGGTGGATTCCGAAGTGGAGCCGAGCAGGACCGAGAGCAGCCGCCGCGCGCCGCGCCGCGACGAGGCGATCAGGCAGTAGCCGGCGGCTTCGGTGAAGCCGGTCTTGACGCCGTCCACGGTCGGATCGAGCCACAGCAGCCGGTTGCGGTTGGGCTGGTTGATGTTGTTGTAGCGGAATTCCTTCTGCGAGTAGTACTGCGCGTACTGCGCGGGAAAATCGCGGATCAGCGCCGCGGCGAGCAGGTACAGGTCGCGCGCGGTCGAGTAGTGCTGCGGATCGGGAAGGCCCGAGGCGTTCATGAACCGGGTGTTCTTCATCCCGAGGCGCGCCGCCTCGCGGTTCATCATCTGCGCGAACGCGTCCTCCGAGCCCGCGACGACTTCAGCGAGGGCGATGCAGGCGTCGTTCCCCGACTGGATCACCATCCCGCGGACGAGTTCCTCGACGCTCACCGGCGTGCGCGGCTCGATGAACATGCGCGATCCGGCCGCCCGCCAGGCGCGCTCCGAGACGGTGAGCTGCTGCGTGAGCGAGATGCGGTTCTCCTTGAGCGCCGAAAAGACCAGATACGCCGTCATCAGCTTGGTGAGCGAAGCCGGTTCGAAGCGTTCGTCCGCGCGTTCGGCGGCGAGGAGCTGGCCGCTCGCGAGGTCCGCGAGCACCCAGGCGCGGCCGATCACCGAGGGCGGCTGCTGCGCCGGCGCGGCGCCGCTCGCGAGCAGAAAAAGCGACACGAGAAGCAGGCGAATCATCGGGGATTTGCTGCGGGAAAAGCGTCCAATTATACGCGCGGCGCGCCGGCTAGCGCACGACGAGGAGCGGCGAGAGGCGGATCTCGGCGCGGATGCGATCGGCAATCGCGCGCGCCGCGTCCTGCGTGCGATACGGCCCGAGATGCAGTCGGTACAGCGCCTCGCCTGCAACCACGTGAATGGTTTCGGCGAGCCAGACGAACTCGCGCTCGATCCGCGCGCGGAACGATTCGGCGTTTTCGCGCACCGCGAAGGCGCCCAGCTGCAGATAGACCCCTTGCGCCGGCGCCTCCGTGACCGGCGCCAGGCGAGGCGCGTCCGAAGCCGGGCGCGGCGCCGCGGCGAGCACCGTCCCGCCGGGAACGATCGCTTCGACTTCGACCGGCGCGCTGCCCGCCTCGACGAACCCGAGCTTGTACGCCGCGGCATAGGACAGATCGATCGCTCGCTCGGCGTGAAACGGCCCGCGGTCGTTCACCCGCACCACCACGCTGCGGCCGTTCGCCACGTTGGAGACGCGCGCGTAGCTCGGGATCGGCAGCGTCGGATGCGCAGCGGTCATCGCGTACATGTCGTAGCGCTCGCCGCTCGAGGTGGTGCCGCCGTGAAAGCGCCTGCCGTACCAGCTCGCAACGCCGCGCTGGCGGAACGGACCGACCGCCGCGAGCGGCACGTACTCGCGGCCGAAGACCTGGTAGGGCCGGTTGGCGAAGCGATGCAGCGGCTCGGCCCGCGGCACCGGATCGGGAATCGCGGCAAGGTCGCGCGGCGCGGCCTCGCCGGGTCCGTCATCCTTGTAATAGCCGCCGCGCGCGGGAACCTCGGGCGCCGTTTCGCGCTTCCCGAGCAGTCCGCAGCCCGAGACCGCCAGTGCAAGGAGTGCGGCGAGCAACCTCACTTCTGCTCGAACACGACGTTTCCGGCGACGATCGTGGCGCGCACGCGGCCGGCCAGTTCGTAGCCGAGAAAGGGGGAGTTCTTGCCCTGGCTGCGGAGCGCCTCGGGCGTGACGCGGAACGGCGCCTCGGGATCGAACACGATCGCATCGCCCGGGGCGCCCGGCTCGATGCGCCCGGAGGCAGCGCCCAGTACCCGCGCCGCGTCCACCGTCACCCGGGCGAGCGACTTCGCCAGGGGAAGATTTCTTTCCGCGCCCCACTTGAGAACGAGCGGCAGGAGCAGCTCGAGCCCGGTTGCGCCCGGTTCGGCTTCGGCGAACGGCAGCTGCTTCTGGTCCTCGTCCACCGGTGTATGGTCGGAAACCACGCAATCGATCGTGCCGTCGGCGAGCGCGCGCGACAGCGCTTCGCGGTCGCGCCGGCTGCGTAGCGGCGGCTCGAGCCGGCAGTGCGAATCGAAGTAGCCCAGGTCGAGCTCCGAGAGGTGCACGTGATGGATGCCGACGTCGCAGCTGACCGGCAGCTTCTCCTTCTTGGCGGCGCGGATCATCTCCACCGCGGCGGCGCTCGAGAGCCGGCACACATGCAAGCGCGTGCCGGTGGCGCGCACCAGTTCGAGCAAGGTGCCGAGCGCGATCGTCTCGGCGAACGGCGGGATCGCGGACAGGCCCAGGCGCGTGGCGACCTCGCCGTCGTGCGCGACCCCGCCCTTGGCGAGCCACGGGTCCTCGGCGCGCAGCCAGACCGAGTAGCCGAAGGTGGCCGCGTACTGCAGCGCGCGCCACAGCACGAGCGTATCGGCGATCGGCGCGTTCGCCTGCGAAAACGCGACGCAGCCGCTCACCGCGAGTTCCGCCATCTCGGTCAGGCGCTCGCCCTGCAGCTTCACCGTCAGCGCGCCCACCGGATACACGCGCACGCGCGCGAGCGCCTTCGCCCGGCGCCGCAGCATGTCCACCAGTCCCGGCTCGTCGAGCGGAGGATCGGTATCCGGCATGCACGCAAGACTGGTCACGCCGCCCGCGACCGCGGCCTCCACCTCGGATTCGAGCGTCGCCTTGTACTCGTATCCCGGCTCGCGCAGCCGCGCCGCAAGGTCGATGAGGCCGGGCGCGACCACCAGGCCCTTCGCCTCGATCACGCGGTCCGCGCTGCCGTCCGCCGCAGCGAATTTCCCCTCGGCGATGAACACGTCGCCGATCGCGTCCCGCCCGCTTGCCGGGTCGATGACGCGGCCGCCGCGGACCAGGAGCCGCATCAGTTCCCCGCCACGATCGACATCACCGCCATGCGCACCGCGATGCCGAACGTAACCTGCGGCAGGATCACCGAGTGCGGGCCGTCGGCGACCGACGAGTCGATCTCGACGCCGCGGTTCATCGGCCCGGGGTGCATCACGATCGCGTCGGGCCGGGCGAGCGCGAGCTTTTCCGCCGTGAGGCCGTAGTTCATGAAGAACTCCTGCGCCGAAGGCAGCAGCGCGCCGGTCATGCGCTCGTTCTGCAGCCGCAGCATGACGATCACGTCCACGCCCTTCAGTCCCTCGCGCATGTCGTGGAACACGTGCACGCCGAGCGATTCGACGCCCGCCGGCAGCAGCGTCTGCGGGCTGATGACGCGCACCTCGGGCGTGCCGAGCGTCGTAAGTCCGTGGATCAGCGAGCGCGCAACTCGCGAGTGCAGGATGTCGCCGACCACCGCGACCGTGAGGCGCGCGAAATCCTTCTTGTAATGGCGGATCGTGTAGAGGTCGAGCAGGCCCTGGGTCGGATGCGCGTGCCGGCCGTCGCCCGCGTTGATCACGTGCTCGTGCGGCTTGACGTGGCGCGCGATCAGGTACGGTGCGCCGCTCGAAGCGTGGCGCACCACGAAGAGATCGGCATGCATCGCCGAGAGATTCGCCACCGTGTCGAGCAGCGATTCGCCCTTGCTCTGCGACGAGGCGGCGATGTTCAGGTTGATGACGTCCGCCGACAGGCGCTTGGCGGCGATCTCGAACGTGGTGCGCGTGCGGGTCGAGGGCTCGAAGAACAGGTTGAACACGCTCTTGCCGCGCAGGAGCGGCACCTTCTTGATGTCGCGCTCGGTGACGCCGACGAACGACTCGGCGGTGTCGAGGATCTGCAGCAGGATCTCGCGCGGCAATCCCTCGATCGAGAGCAGGTGCTGCAGCTCCCCGTTGGCGTTCAGCTGCGGGTTACGCTGCACGTTCCAGCTCGAGCCTGAGCGCGCCCTCGGGCGTGCGTTTCAGCCGCAGCCGCATCCCCTCGGGCACCTGGACGGTGGCACCGCAGTGCTGGGCACAGATCGGCAGCTGCCGGCCGCCGCGATCGACGAGGATCACGAGCGCTATGCTGCGCGGCCGCCCGTAGTCGAACAGCTCGTTCATCGCGGCGCGGACCGTGCGCCCGGTGTAGAGCACGTCGTCCACCAGCAGCAGGTCGCGGCCTTCGACGTCGAACGGAATCCGGGTTCGCTTGGGATCGTGCTTGAGGCCTTCCTGGTGATAGTCGTCGCGATAGAAGGCGATGTCCATCAGCCCGAGCGGATCCTTGAGCCCCAGCAGGGGGTGCAGCCGCTCGGCGAGCCAGGCGCCGCCGGTGTAAAGCCCGATCATCGCCACGTTCGGCGTCACGCGGGGCCGCAGCTCCGCCGCGAGGCGCGGCAGCAGCGCTTCGGCGTCAGGCAGCTCGTTCGCCAAGGAATTGCTCCAGGATGAGCTGCGCGGCCACCGAATCGACGGCAACCTTGCCGTGCCGCCTGCCGCGCAGCCGGCTCTCGGCTTCGACCGACGTGAATCGCTCGTCGACCAGCTCTACCGGCAGCCCGAAACGCCCCCGGAGCTGGCGCGCAAAGCGCTCGGCGCGGCGCGTCAGCTCGTGCGCCGTTCCATCCGCGCCGAGGGGCAAACCGACCACCAGGCGCGCGGGCTTCCACTGCGCGAGCAACCGCGCCACTGCCGCGAAGCGCGCCTCACCGGTGAGGGCGATGCCCGGCAGCGGATGCGCGGCACCCACCTCCGGCTCGCCCACCGCTACACCGATACGCCGGATGCCGAAATCGAATGCGAGGACGGTGCGGCCGGCCCTCTCAGGCATGTCCCGCTTCGTCCGCGAGGCGCGCGTAGTCCAGGCCGAGCAGCTCCATCGCCGCCGCCAGGCGCTCCTCTGCGGGCGTGTCAAAGATGATCGCGTCCTTCGCCTCGACCGTGAGCCACGCGTTCTGCGACAGCTCGTGCTCGAGCTGCCCCGGCGACCAGCCGGCGTAGCCGAGCGTCACCAGGATCTTCGCCGGCCCCTCGCCGCGCCCGACCGCTTCCAGGATGTCCTTCGACGTGGTGAGGCCGATCGCGTCGCGCACCCGCAGCGTCGATTGCCACGCGCCGGCCGGCGCGTGCAGCACGAACCCGCGGTCGGTCTGCACCGGGCCGCCGAAGTAGATCGGCGCATCGCGCAGTTCGCGCTCCTGCAGGCTGAGCGACAGGCGCTCGAACAGCGCCTGCAGGGTCATGTCGATCGGGCGGTTGACGACGATCCCCAGCGCGCCCTGGTCGCCGTGTTCGCAAACGTAGGTGAGGGTCCTCGTGAAATACGGATCGACCATGTTCGGCATGGCGATCAAGAAGTGATGCGTCAGATTGATCGAGGACATGCTTGGTGCAATTCTACTCCTCTGCCTTCGCCGAGCCGCTAGATCTCCACCATCTCGAAATCGTCCTTGCGCGCGCCGCACTCGGGGCAGGTCCAGTTGATCGGCAGGTCCTCCCAGCGCGTGCCCGGCGCGATCCCCTCCTCCGGCAGTCCCTTTTCCTCGTCGTACACGAAACCGCAAATGAGGCACATCCAGGTCCTGTACTGCACTTGATTCTCGGTCATGAACGGTTGCACGAGGGTCGGCTAAAATCGACCGGCATCTTAGCGCATAGCTGCACTCGCGTTCGCGCACGCGGCGGGCCGCGTGCCGCTCCGTGCGGCACATCCACCTCGCCATGCACCCTCCCATTGCAATGGTCTTTGCCGCGACCGACCCCACGGGCGGGGCCGGTCTGCAGGCCGATGTGCTCACGCTCGCGAGTCTCGGTTGCCATCCGGTTTCGGTCGCGACCGCGATCACGGTGCAGGACACGCACGGCGTGCGCGATGTCTTCGCGCTGGACGCGCGCTGGGTCGAACTGCAGGCGCGCGCGCTGCTCGAAGATCTGCCGGTCGCTGTAGTCAAGATCGGTGTGCTCGCCTCGGCCGAAACCGTCGCCGTGGTGGCGGCGCTCCTCGCCGAGCACGCGAAGGTGCCCGTCGTTCTCGATCCGGTGCTTGCCTCGGGGCGCGGCGAGGCGCTCGCCTCGGAGGCGGCCGTCGCGGCCCTATTGCAGCATCTGGTGCCGCGCGCCACGGTCCTCACGCCGAACAGCCTGGAAGCGCGGCGGCTCGCCGGTGACCCCGCCTGCCCGGATCTCGGCGCCTGCGCGCGCCGGTTGATCTCGGCCGGCGCCGCGTACGTGTTGATTACCGGCACGCACGAACCGGACGCCGAGGTCGTCAATATGCTTTACGACGCATCCGGCGTGGTGCACGTCGCGCGCTGGCCGCGCCTTGAGGGCGGCTACCACGGCTCGGGCTGCACGCTCGCCTCCGCCATCGCCGCGCACGTGGCGAACGGTCTGCAGGTGCCCGACGCGGTGAGCGCGGCGCAGGAATACACCTGGCACGCGCTCGCGGCAGGGTTTCGCCCCGGCTCCGGGCAGGCGCTGCCGAACCGGTTCCACGGCGCGCGCGGAATGAAGCGCGTCACCAAGCCATGAGGCTGCGCGGACTGTACGCAATCACGCCGGAGGACGCGGATTCCGAGCGTCTGGTCGCGCGCGTGCGCGCGGCGCTCGAAGGCGGCGAGCCGGCTGGCTGGGCGGCGCTTCAGTATCGCAGCAAGCTTGCGGCGCCGGCGCTGCGGCGCGCGCAGGCACGCCGCCTGGCCGAGCTCGCGCGCGCCCGGGCGATCCCCTTCATCGTCAACGACGACCTCGACCTCGCTCTCGAAGTCGGTGCGGACGGGATTCACCTCGGACGCGAGGACTGCGCGCTCGCTGCGGCACGCGGCCGCTTGGCGGGAAAACTGCTGGGCGCCTCGTGCTACGACTCGCTTGATCTTGCGCGCGCGGCGGTCGCCGCAGGCGCCGACTACGTCGCCTTCGGCAGCGTATTTCCCTCCGCGACGAAGCCCGACGCGGTGCGGGCGCCGCTTGCGCTCTTTCGCGCCGCCGCCGCGCTTGGCGTGCCGCTCGTTGCGATCGGCGGCGTCCGGCTGGAAAACGCCGCCGAGGTGCTGCGCGCCGGAGCGCACGCGGTTGCGGTGCTCTCCGACCTGTTCGACGCCGAGGACATCGGCGCGCGCGCGCGCGCCTTCACACGGCTTTTCAACTCGCCCGCACGGATCAACGCATGAGCACACGCAACCAGGAACTCTTCGAGCGCGCCCAGCGGCGCATTCCGGCAGGCGTCAATTCCCCGGTGCGCGCCTTTCGCGCCGTGGGCGGCACGCCGCCGTTCTTCGAGCGCGCCGCCGGCGCCCACCTGTGGGATGCCGAGGGACGGCGCTACATCGATTACGTGGGCTCGTGGGGACCGATGGTCGCCGGACACACCCACCCTGCGGTCGTCGAAGCGGTGCAGGCGGCGGCCGCGCGCGCGCTTTCGTTCGGCGCGCCGACGCAAGGCGAGATCGAACTGGCCGAAGCGCTCTGCCGGCTGGTGCCTTCGGTCGAGCTGGTGCGCCTCGTTTCCTCGGGCACCGAAGCGACCATGAGCGCGCTGCGCCTGGCGCGCGGCTTCACCGGACGCGACGCGATCGTGAAGTTCGAGGGCTGCTATCACGGGCACGGCGATTCGCTCCTGGTCAAGGCGGGCTCGGGCGCCCTCACCTTCGGCAACCCGAGCTCCGCAGGCGTGCCTGCGGATACCGCGGCTCACACCCTGGTGCTCGATTACAACGACACGGAGCAATGCAGGGCACTCTTCGCCGCGCGCGGTGGCGGGATTGCGGCAGTGATCGTGGAACCGGTTGCCGGCAACATGAACCTCGTCTTGCCCAGGGCAGGATTTCTCGAGACGCTGCGGGAGGAATGCTCGCGCCACCAAGCCGTGCTCATCTTCGACGAGGTGATGACCGGCTTTCGGGTCGCGACCGGCGGCGCGCAGGCGCGCTACGGGATCCGCCCGGATCTCACCACGCTCGGCAAGGTGATCGGCGGCGGGCTCCCGGTGGGCGCGTTCGGCGGCCGGCGCGAGATCATGGAGCGGATCGCGCCGCTCGGGCCCGTGTACCAGGCGGGCACGCTCTCGGGCAATCCGGTCGCGGTCGCCGCCGGCCTGGCGACGCTCAAGCTCGTGGAGGAGAAAGATTTCCAATCGAAGATCGAAGCGACTGCGCAATCGCTGGTTGACGGCCTGATGGCGGAAGCAAGGAAAGCGAACGTCGTATTCTCGGCACAATCGATCGGCAGCCTGTTCGGTCTGTATTTCCGCTCCGCTCCGCCCGCGAGCTTCGCCGAGGTGATGCAATGCGACAGGGAGCGCTTCAACAGGTTTTTTCACGCCATGCTCGCGCGCGGCGTGTACCTGGCGCCCTCCGCGTACGAGGCGGGATTCGTTTCCGCCGCGCACGGCGCGGCGGAAATCGACGCGACGCTCGCTGCCGCGCGTGAGGCCTTCAAGGCCTAGCTAGGGAAGCCGAAGTTCCTCGCAGAGTCGCAGGAAAGGCACCACCGTCACCTTGCCGGTCGAAAAATGCCGGTCGCCGAGATGGGTCTGGTAGAAGCGGGGAATCGGCGTTCTCTCGCTGAAATAGCGAAGCGCGGGCCCGATCGACTTGTCTCCCGATTTGCATTCGACGGCGAACTGCGGCTTGCGGTCCTTCAGCACGACAAAATCCACCTCGCGTTTGTCGGTGTCCCGCAAATACCGAAGTTCCATCGAATGGCCTTCGGTGTCTTCGACCCAATGGCAATACTTGAGCAGTTGGGAGGCGACCATGTTTTCGAATCGCGGTCCGTCGCCCTCGACGCTGGACCAGTCCCAGAGGTAAAGCTTCCTTTCCTTTTTCACGGCGCGAACCCTGGGAGGACCGTAGGGAGAGAGCCGGAAGCAGAGGTACAGATTTTCGAGGATCTGCAGCCAGCGCTCGGCGGTCTTGTGGTCGATCTGCAGGTCCTCGCGCAAGCTCTTGACGGAAAGCGGCGATCCCACTTTCGAAGGCAGCAGATCGGTCAGATGTTCGATGAGGCTGATCTCGCGGACGTGTTCCAGATCCCGCAGGTCCTCGCGAACAACGCGCGAGATCCGGTCCCTGCGCCAGATGCGATGTTCCGCCTCATTCTGCGAGAAAAGCGGTTCCGGAAACCCGCCGAATTTCAGCAAGGCCTCGAGGTCGGAGCGCGCGGGCTTGCGATTGAGCTCGCGGAGGGAAAAAGGGTGGAGGCGGAAGTACCGGTAGCGGCCCGCGAGCGAGTCGCCGCCTTTGCGGTAGTAATCGAGCCGGGCGGAGCCGGTGACGATGATCTTGCGCCTGGATCTTTCCGTGTCGTAGATGCCCTTGAGCAGGTTTCTCCACCGGCTGTATTTGTGAATCTCATCCAGAAGGAGCAAAGGTTCCCCGGCCGGGAGTTCCGCTTGGCGCAGCCGGGGCGGCACGCCGGGATGATCCCAGTTGAGATAGGCGGGGTGCGTTTCGTCCGCCGCCTTGCCGAGAAAGCCCAAGGCGAACGTCGTCTTGCCAACCTGGCGCGGACCGCCGACAAACACCATCTTTCGCCGCAGACCATCCGCGACGGCATTTTCCAGATAACGCCGGGCACGCATAGAATGGATTATAGTCTACTTTACTCATGAGCAAAGTGGAGTTATGTCCATTGCACCCTGATGGCGGCCCGGCGCAGTCAGTTTCCCGCCAGCCAGGCGAGAATCCATTCCTGATTTGCGATGATCACGTTCAACAACGCGATTACCAGCACGAACACGCCGACGCTGAGCCACATTTGCCTGTCCGTCATCGGATGCGCCGGAGCGGTTTCCGCGGCGGGGCGAACGGCAAACCACGCGAGCAATGGCCTGCTGAGACCCATCAGCGTGAAGTACAGCACCCCCCCGGCAAGGGCTCGATGCGGCTCGGCTTCCCAGAGGCCGCCCTTGGCGTCAAAACCTGCGGCGTCGCGCATCTCGGGACCGGCGCCCAGTGGAGGTAAGGGGTAGACCATATGAAGGCAAGGTATCCGGCGCCGAGGCCGGCGACCTGCAGGCTGCGCTTCCTGGCGGAGGTCTGCGGGTCGTACATCAGGACCGCCATGAAGCCGCCTGCGTTGAGAACGAAAAACTCGAGCAGGAGCGCGAGCACGCCGGCACGGAACCACCCGCTGCCGAAGCGTTGCGGCTCGAGCCACAGCGCGAACAGGAACGCGGCGCTGAGAAGTTCCGGAAGTGCCTTGAGGGCGTGGGCCAGTTTATCCTTTCCTGCCGCTGCCGCGGACTCCACGCGTCAAAGCAGAAACAGCGTTGCGAGTCCGAGGAAGATGAAAAATCCGCCGGAATCGGTGCAGGCAGTGATCAGGACCGACGAGCCGACCGCCGGATCGCGCCCGAAGCGCGTGCGCAGGAGCGGGATCGTCACCCCCATCAGTGCGGCGAGCTGCAGCGTGAGGATCATCGCGAGCGCCATCACGCCGCCGAGCGCCACGTTGCTGTAGAGCAGATACGCGGCGACCCCGAGCAGGGTTCCCCACAGCACGCCGTTCATGGTCGCCACGCCCAGCTCCTTGGCGAGCAGCTTGCGCCAGTTCGGCTCCTGGATCTGGCCGAGCGCGAGCGCGCGCACGATCATGGTGATCGTCTGGTTGCCCGAATTGCCGCCGATGCCGGCGACGATCGGCATCAGCGCGGCGAGCGCCACCAGTTTCTCGATCGATCCTTCGAACGCGCCGATCACGCGCGAGGCGATGAACGCGGTCACCAGGTTCACCGCGAGCCAGGCCCAGCGGTTGCGGAAGCTGTGCCAGACCGGCGCGAAGATGTCTTCCTCCTCCTGCAGGCCGGCCTCGGAGAGCTGCGTCTCGTCGCTCTTCTCGCGGATGTAGTCCACCACCGCGTCCACCGTGAGCCGGCCGATCAGGTGACCGAAATGATCGGTCACCGGCGCCGACACCAGGTCGTAGCGCTCGAACGCCTGCGCCGCATCCTCGGCGCGATCGTCCGGATGGAGCTGCACGCTTTCGGGCAGCATCACCTCGCCGACCACCAGGTCCAGGTTCGACACGATCAGCCGTGCGAGCGGCAGCGTGCCGCGCAGCCGCTGCTCGCGGTCCACGACGAACAGCTGGTCGGTGTGCCCGGGCAGCTCGTCGAGGGCGCGCAGGTAGCGCGTCACCGTTTCGAGCGTCACGTCCTCGCGCACCGTGACCTGGTCGAAGTCCATGAGCGCCCCCACCGCGCCTTGCTCGTAGGACATCGCCGCGCGCAGCCGCTCGCGCTCCGCCTGGGGGAGCGCGCGCAGCACGTCCTGCATGACCTGCTCGGGCAGGTCGGGTGCAAGATCGGCGATCTCATCGGCCTCGAGCGTCTCGGCCGCGGCGACCAGTTCCCGCGAATCCATGCTCGCGATGAGCGACTCGCGCACCGCATCGGACACCTCGAGCAGGATTTCGCCGTCGCGGTCGGCCTTGACCAGGTCCCAGGCGACGAGCCGCTCCTCGAACGGCAACGCTTCCAGCACGACGGCGATGTCGGCCGGATGGAGCCGGTCGAGTTTGGCGCGCAGATCGGCGAGCAGCGCGGCGGGCGGCGCGGAACGCTTGGCCGCGTCGTCCTCGGGTCGCAGCTGCGCGAGAATGTCTTGCACTTCGCGCAGGTTCTGCTGCAGGTCTTCGACTTCCAGTCGCGTCGGGCGCTCGGACATGGCTCGCTGCGCGGCTCGCGCGCTCGGAGGGTTGCCATTGTAGTGCGGCGGCGCGCGCCGCCGCCTGCGCTTGGCGCGGCGCGCCTACGGAACCCGGGCCGCCTTCATGCGCGCAAGGATCGTCTCGACGCGCGCGGCGAGATACGGCGTGCTGCGGCCGCGCTCGTAGCGCCGCGGGCTCGGAAGGATCGCGGCGAGCCAGGCGGCCTGCGGCGCGTCGAGCGAGGCCGCGGAGACGCCGAAATGGTGGCGCGCGGCAGCTTCCGCACCGAACACGTCCTCGCCCCACTCGGCGACGTTCAGGTAGAGCTCGAGGATGCGCGCCTTGGTCATCGCCGATTCGATCATCCAGGTGATCGCGGCTTCCTGGCCCTTGCGCAGCCACGAGCGCTCGCCCGACAGGAACAGGTTCTTCGCCAGTTGCTGGCTGATGGTCGAAGCGCCCGCCACCACCCTGCCCCTGCGCTCGTTCTTCTCGATCGCCTTCTGGATCGCCTCCCAGTCGAATCCCTCATGGCCGGCGAATTTGGCGTCCTCGGCGGCGATCACCGCGCGCTTGAGATGCACCGAGACGCGCGCGTACGCGACCCATTGATGCTTGAGCGTGGCGCGCGGGTCTTTTGCGCGCAGCCGCTCGAGCCTCGCCTGCATGAACGCGGTCGGGGCGGCATGGTGCGTGCTCCACCACAGCACCTGCGCATAGAACCAGAGCTGCAGCGCGAGCGCCGCCAGCACGAGCACGCCGATCCCGTAGCCGAACGCTCTCCAGATCCGGCGGGCCGGGCGTCGCATGCGGGTTGCCACGCGGGCGCCGCTCAGCGCGCGCGCAGGGCGGCGATCACCGGAGCGGTGCGCGGCCGCACGCCGCGCCAGACGAAGAACGATTCGGCGGCCTGCTCGACCAGCATGCCGGTACCGTCGCAGGCGAGCGCGCCGGCGGCGCGCGCAAAGGCGAGGAACGGGGTATCGCGCCCGTAGAGCATGTCGTAGGCGAGCGCCCCAGGGAGAAAAAGCCCCTCGGGCAGCGATACCGCGGCACCCGCAAGGCCCGCCGAAGTGGCGTTGATCACGAGGTCGAAGGACTCTCCGGCGAGCGCCCCGTAGCCGCACGCGCGGAGCGGCGCCCCGGGAAAGCGGGCAACGAGCTCGGCAGCTTTCGGTACGGTCCGATTGGCAAGCACGATACTCGCCGCGCCCGCTTCGAGGAGTGGGCCGAGCACCCCGCGTGCCGCCCCGCCCGCCCCCATCAGCAGGACGCGCTCGCCCCGGATCGCGCGCGCCAGATTCTGCGTCAGGTCGCGCACCAGGCCCGCGCCGTCGGTATTGTCGCCATGCACTCCGGCGTCACTCAGCAGCAGGGTGTTCACCGCCTGCGCGGCGCGCGCGCGCGCCGTGAGTCCGGTGCAGAGGCGGAAGGCTTCCTCCTTGAACGGAAGCGTCACGTTTGCGCCCCTGCCCCCTGCGGCGCGAAATTCCTCCAGCGTGCGCGCGAATCCGTCGCGCGGCGCCGCGATGGCGAGGTAGGCGATGTCCTGTCCGGTCGCGCGGGCGAACTCGCCGTGGATCCAGGGCGAGCTCGAGTGCGCGACCGGATTGCCGATCACGGCATAGCGGTCGGCCATCGCCTAGGGAAGTAAGACTAATCGGTCCAGATCTTGTCGCCTTGGGCGAAGAACCAGGTCCGGGTGATGACGAGCAGGTCGGTGTCCCTGCGGATTTCGGGCGGAAAGGCGGCGAACGGTGCCGCCATCTTGACGATCCGGAATGCCGCCTCGTCGAGCACCTTGAGCCCCGAGGAGCGGTCGAGCTCGACGGCATCGATCGATCCGTCCGGCCGCAGCGTCACCGTGAGGCGCAGGTTGCCGTAGAGCTTGCCGCGCGCTTCGGCCGGGTAATTGAGGGTGCCGACGCGCTCGACCTTTTCCCGCCAGGTCTCCTCGTACTGGGCGAAGCGGTATTCGGTCGCGCGCGCGCCGATGAAGCGTTTGCGCGGGCGTTTCTGGTACTCCTCGGTCTGGCGCGCGATCTGCGCCTGCAGGCGCATCGCGGCAAGCGACAGATCGGCCAGTTCGCGCCCGGACACCTCGGCTTCCGGTTGCGGCGCTGCCGTCTGCGGCGGGGCCTGTGCGGGTACGCGCTCGCGCGACTCCTCGGCCTGCGCGAGAAGCTTGCGCTGCTCGACTTCGAGTTTCTGGACGCTGCGCTGCGCTGCGGCGAGATGGCGGCCCGGCTCGCGCGCTTCGGTGGGCGGAAGCGGCGCCTTGGCGCGCCGGCGCTCGTCGACGTTGCCGCCGCCATCGAGGTTCGCCTGCGCGAGCGCCTCGGCGCGCGCCGGCGCCTCGCGGGTCTTGGCGTTAACGAGGATCACTTCGAGCGGGAGGTTTGGCGCCTTCCACTGCAATGCGCCGGGAAACTTGAAGTGCACGGCGAGCAGCATCGCGTGCAGCAGGATCGATGCGGCCACCGACCCGGCGAGCACCCGGGACTGCCGATCGAGCGCGCCCCAGACCTCCACCGGGCGCCACACGTTCAATGCGACGGCACCTTGCAAAATCGCCTCAAGGTCTTGTCCAGGCGCCATTTTATGCGCTTAGGGTCCGGCCTGCCCGGAATCCGCCTCCGCCTCCAGGGCGCTCGCGCGGCCCAAGGTCTCGCGCCACGTGCAGCGGACGGTTCGTTCGATCAGGTCGACCTCCTCGACCGCGAGCCGCACCTGCGTGCCCGGTTCGAGTTCGGGCAGCGAATACACGCGCGTCGCCAGCGGCAGCCCCTCCAGCCGCACCACGTTCTCGCGCAGTACCGTGGCCGAGATCTCGCGGACCTGTTCCTGCAGCAGCCAGCGCAGCGACCAGTAGCTCTCCATGGCGCGCTGGTGCTCGTCGTAGCGTGCAGAGCTCACTTCGAAGGCGCGCAGCGCCGAGAGCAGCGCGTCCGAGTTGCGGGAAAAAGGCGCCCGCGCCCCGGTGAGCGCGGCCGCCAGCTGCCGCTGATTGACCAGATCCACGTAGCGGCGCAGCGGCGAGGTCATCCACGCATAGCACGAAAGTCCCAGAGCGCCGTGCGCTTCCGGATGCACGCTCAGGCGCACTTTGCCCGAGGATTGCACCCGGTAGATCGCCGCGATGTCGCGCTCGGCGAGGAATTCCCCCCAGGTGCTGTTGGCCATGATCATGAGCTCGGCCACGAGCTTGTCGAGCGGCGCCCCGCGCCGCCGCGGCTCGATCCGTACGCGCCCGTCGGCAATCCGGAATACGTAGTCGATGGCGCCCTCGGTGGTGGCCGGCTTGCCGCGGCTGCGCTCCAGCGCCTCGGCGAGCCGCCACAACAGGTGCAACTCGTCCTCGAACTCGATGCCTGCCCGGGCGTCCGCGGCGAACGCCGCGTTTGCCCCTTCGACCTCCGAGTGGCGCAGGTTGGCCGCAATCGCGATCCGTTCCAGGCGCGTGTGGCGCCCGCGCACCGCGAGGTCCCCGGCCGACACGTCGAGGTAAAGCGAGACGACCGCTCGCTCGGCGCCGGCATCGAGCGAATAGGCGCTCACCACATCCTCGGGCAGCATGGTGAACTTCTGCCCCGGCATGTAGGCGGTCGACAGCCGTTCGCGGGCGATCGCATCGAGCGGCGAGCCCGCTTCGATGCCGAGCGCGGGCGCCGCGATGTGGATGCCGACCCGCAGCGCGTCGCTCGAGACGCGCGCGACCGAAAAGGCGTCGTCGATTTCGGTCGTCGCCAGATCGTCCAGGCTGAACGCGCGTGCCTCGGCGCGCGCGAGCGCCGGACCGGCGGCAGGCGCCGGATGCGGCGCGAAGCCGGTCCCCTGCGGATAGAACTCGTGCAGGAACCGATTCAGGTGATAAGCATGCGAATCGGGAAGCTTCCCCAGGCGCTCGAACAGTTTCGCCGCGCTCAGGCCGGTGCGCGCGCACGCCTGCTCGAAGGCCTTGGTCTCGGGCTTGGCGCGGTCGGGCGCGTAGAGCAGCTCGTCCTTGAGCGCGGCGATTTCCGCCGGGCATTCGAACCGCGCCAGCGCCTCGCTCCAGGCGGCGATCCGTTCCTGGATGCGCTTCCTTTTTTCCAGTCCTGCCAGCGCGAGCTTGAGCGTGGCTTCGGGCGCCGCCTGGTAACGCCCGCGCCCGCGGCGGTGGAAGTAGATCGGCGCCGCGTGCAGCTTGAGAAGCACGCCTGCCCCCTCCACCGGGGTCGGGGGCCGGCCTACGTACTCGCGCGCGAGATCCTCGAAACCGAATTCGGCGGCGCCGCAGCACTGCCACAGGAAATCGACATCCAGGCCCTCGGCGTAGCGCTGCGCTTCGGCGAGCAGTTCGGCGCCGGCGGGGTGCTCGAAGCGCAGCAGGACGTTCGCCAGTTTCACCTTGGAGCGCCGTCCGTGCGGAGCTTCCACCTGCAGCGACGCCGCCGCCTGCGCGAGCACGGCGCCGACCCTGAACTCGCCCTCCTCCTCGTACAGGACGTTCATGCCGCTCGCGAAAGGCCGGCGAAGGCGAGGATCCTGGGAATGTGTTCGGCGAAGCTCTGCAGCGTGTGGTCGCCGCCGTCGCGAATCGCGGTGCGCGCGCCTTCGAACTTGCGCGCCGCCTCGCGCCAGTCGAGGACCTCGTCGCCGGTCTCGAGCAGCAGCAGATAGCGCTCGGGATCGACGCGCTCGACGGCAAGCGCGCGCCAGCCCTCGAGATGCTCCCGGGTCAGCTCGTAGCGCTCGCCGGTATGCAGGTTCTGCTGCGGGCCGAGCATGCTCGCGAGGCCGAGATGCGGCGCGATCGCAGGCTGAATGAGTACCGCGCGACAGGCGTATTTTTCGGCGCAGTGGATCGCATAAAAACCCCCGAGCGAGCTTCCGACCAGGGTCAGCCCGGAGCCCCCGCAGCGCGCGAATTCGCCCTCGATCGTGCGCAGCGCCTCGGCCGGGCGGTGCGGCAGCGCGGGGCAGGCGAATTGCATTCCCAGCCCGCGCGAATCCATGTACGCCTTGAGCGTACGCGCCTTGTGCGAAGCGGGGGTGCTGTTGAAGCCGTGCAGGTAGAGGATCATCGCGGCCCGGGCCGTGGGCGGCGATTATGCCTCGGGTGCTGGGTGCGCGCGCGCGGAAAGAGGAAACACGACCAGGTTGCGAAGCATCCCGCCTGCGGCGACGAGGATGAGAAAGGCGGTGCCGCCGGCCATGATCGCGAGATACACGGCGAGCCCTTTCTCTCCCGCCTTGACAACCGAAGCGTCGGCGTAGAGCACGAGGCCAACGACGAGGCCGGCGAGCGTCGCGAGCGCAAGGATCAGGATGTTGAGGGCGAGAAGCCTGCCGCGCGGCACGCCGCGCGGATTGGAGTGAAAGAATCCCCACACGACGACGCAGAGCAGAAACACGAAGATGAGCAGCATGAAGTGCACGGTGCGCGGCCTGGCGGACGAAGATCGACTTCGAGGCTAGGGCAGGCGAGCTCAGGCGCCTTGATCTGGATCAGGGCGCGCGGCCAGGCGCGCGAGCAGCTTCGCGTGGATGCCGCCGAAGGCGCCGTTGGACATGACGAGCACATGGTCGCCCGCGCGCGCCCGGCGCGCGATCGCGCGGACGAGCGATTCGAGATCCGCATCGCAGTGCACCGCCCGGCCGGCGGCACGAAACACCGCCGCCGCATCCCACTGGAGCTGCGTCGTATAGAGGTACACGAAGTCGGCCCCGGCGAGACTCGGCGGCAGTGCCTCTTTCATGGTGCCGAGCCGCATCGTGTTCGAGCGCGGCTCGAGTACGGCGTGGATGCGCCCATTGCCCACCCGAGCGCGCAGTCCCTGGAGCGTGGCGCGGATCGCGGTGGGGTGGTGCGCAAAATCGTCATACACCGCGATACCGTTGGCCGAGCCGAGCCATTCCATGCGGCGCCGTACGCCGCGGTAGGAACCGAGGGCCTCGAACGCCACAGCGGGCTCGACGCCGGCATCGCGCGCCGCAGCGATCGCGGCAAGCGCGTTCATCCGGTCGTGTTCACCGGTGAGCCCCCAATCCAGATGACCCAGCACCTTTCCCTGCAGCGCGACATCGAATCCGCCCCTCGCATCGGGTGAACCCGCCGACCAGCCGGAAGCCACGCCGAATTCCTCTCTCGACGCCCAGGATCCAAATGTGAGCACTCGCTTAATACTCTCGTCGCGACCGTTGACGATGATCCTTCCTGAGCGTGGGACAGTGCGCACGAAATGGTGAAATTGGTGTTCGATCTCGGCCAGATCGGAGAAGATGTCTGCATGATCGAATTCAATGTTGTTGATTACTGCAGTCCTTGGCCAGTAATGAACGAACTTCGATCGCTTGTCGAAAAAGGCCGTGTCGTACTCGTCGGCCTCGATGACGAAGTGATCCGAAGCGCTGAGGCGTGCAGAGGCCGGGAAGTTGGTCGGCACCCCACCGATGAGGAACCCCGGGCTCCTGCCTGCACACTCCAAAATCCACGCCAGCATGGCGGAAGTGGAAGTCTTTCCGTGAGTTCCTGCAACAGCGAGCACTCGCTTTCCGGAGAGAATGTGATCGCTCAGCCATTGCGGGCCCGACTGCAGGCGGGCGCCCTGGTCGAGCAGCGCTTCGGCCAGCGGATTACCCCGGCTGATAACGTTGCCCACGACCCATTGGTCCGCGTGCAGTGCAAGCTGCTCCTCGCCGTAGCCCTCGATCAGTTCGATCCCCAGGGCGGCGAGCTGCTCGCTCATCGGCGGATACACGTTCGCGTCGCACCCGCTCACCCGGTGGCCGGCCTCGCGTGCAATCGCGGCGAGGCCGCCCATGAACGTGCCGCAGATGCCGAGGATGTGGAGGTGCACCGAGACGAACTCAGCGAAAAGGCGGCGATTGTACGCGAGGCCCTGCGCTATGATCGGCCGGCCACAGAGCGGGGAACACCGGGATATGGGTCGCAAAGGTGCAGCGCCGGGCGGCATTCGATCGCGCATTGCGGCGGCGGCCGCGCGCATCATGGCCGAGGACGGGGTCGACGACTTTTCGCTCGCCAAGCGCAGGGCCGCACGCCGGCTCGGCCTTCCGGAAGGTATCGCCCTGCCGCGCAATGAAGAGGTCGAGGCGCAGTTGCGCGCCTACCGCTCGCTCTACCAGAGCGAGGAGCACCCGGCGCGGACCGCCGAGCTGCGCCGGATCGCGCTCGATGCGATGCGCGCGCTCGAGCAATTCCATCCCTACCTCACCGGCCCGGTGCTCAAGGGAATCGCCGGTCCGTACGCCCAGATCGAGCTGCAGCTTTTTCCGGAAAGCTCGAAGGAAGTGGAACTCTACCTTCTGAACCGCAACATCCACTATTCGACCTACGAGGTACGGCGCTATTCGGGGGATCGCGCCCGGGCGGTCGCAGTGCTCTCGCTCGATTGGCGCGGTGCCCCGCTCAGGCTCGCGGTGTTCGACCGGCGCGACGAGCGCCTGGCCCTCAAGACTTCGCTTGCCGGGCGGGTCGCGGAGCGCGCCGGCATCGCCGAAGTCGGCGCACTCGTCGCCGCTCACGATGACGCTTCGCCGGCGTGAAGCGCTGCTTCTGGGGGGCGTGGCGGCTGCGGCCGCGGCGGCCGGTTTTCTCGCCGCACCCAGACTGTTCGACGAGAGCGCCGAAAGCGCCGCGGCGCTGCAAACGGCTGTTTATCCGGATCTCACCGGAACGCCGCGCCGGCTGGCCGATTGGCAGGGCAGGGTCATGGTGGTGAATTTCTGGGCGACCTGGTGCCCGCCCTGCATCGAAGAGATCCCGATCCTTGTCGAAGTACGAAAAAAGCACCTCGCGGCAGGAGTGGAAATTGTAGGTATCGCCATCGATAAACAGGTGAACGTCGCCGAATTTACAAGAAAAATCAAAATACCCTACCCGGTTCTCGTGGCCGATGCGGCGGGAATCGAACTGATGCGCCGACTTGGCAACAAGGCGGGCGGGCTGCCTTTCACCGTCTTTCTGGACCGCAAGGGCGGAGTGGCGAAACGCAAGCTGGGCGCCCTAAACCGGCCCGAACTGGAGCAGTCGCTGGCCGCAATGCTCAAGGAATAAGCGGCAAAACTCGCTAAAATGCGCCGTTCTGCAGTGAAAAATGGCTAAAACGAAACGCAGGGCGCAGCGCGCCATCCTGGTTCTGAACGGCCCCAACCTGAATCTGCTCGGTACGCGCGAGCCGAAGGTCTACGGCCGCGAAACGCTCGCCCAGATCGAGCGGCGGCTGCAGGCGATCGCCGCCGCTGCGGGCGTCACATTGCAAAGCTTTCAGAGCAACCACGAAGGCGAACTCGTCGAGCGGGTCCAGCGCGCCGGGCGCGAGGCAGTGCGTTTCATCATCCTCAATCCGGGCGGCTATACCCATACCAGCATCGCGCTGCGCGACGCGCTCGTCGCGGTGCGGATTCCTTTCGTCGAAGTGCACCTGTCCAACATCCACGCTCGCGAGCACTTCCGGCGGCAGTCGTTCTTCTCCGACATTGCGGTCGGGACGATCTGCGGACTCGGCAGCCTGGGGTACGAACTGGCGCTCACCTACGCACTCGCAAAGTCGTAGGCGGCGGAATGCGGCAGCCGCTGCCGCAGGGGAGGCAACCCGATGGATTTGCGCAAGCTGAAGAAGCTGATCGACCTGGTCCAGGAATCCGGCATCGCCGAACTGGAGATCACCGAAGGCGAGGAAAAGGTCAAGATCGTGAAGGGCGGCGCCGGCGCGACGCCCGCCGCGGCGGCCGAAGCACCCGTAGCGCAGGCGGCAGGCGCCCTGCCTGCGGCGATGCCCGCCCGTGCTGCCGCCGCGCCGGCCGCCGGCGCAGAGACCCAGCCCGAGGCGCACACGGTCAAGGCGCCCATGGTCGGCACGTTCTACCGCGCCCCTTCGCCGGAAGCGAAACCGTTCGTCGAGGTCGGGCAGGCGGTCGCCAAGGGCGAGACGGTCTGCATCATCGAGGCGATGAAGCTGATGAACGAAATCGAGACCGAGGTGGGCGGCGTGGTGAAGGCGATCCTGGTCGAAAACGGGCAGCCGGTCGAGTATGGCCAGCCGCTGTTCCTGATCGGCTAGGGCGGACCGATGTTCGAGAAGATCCTGATCGCCAACCGCGGCGAAATCGCGTTGCGCATCCAGCGCGCCTGCCGCGAGCTCGGAATCCGCACCGTGGTGGTCCATTCGGAGGCCGACACCGAGGCGAAATACGTCAAGCTCGCCGACGAGTCGGTCTGTATCGGCCCGGCGCCCGCCGCGGCAAGCTACCTGAACATCCCCTCGATCATCAGCGCGGCGGAGGTGACCGATGCCGAGGCGATCCATCCCGGCTACGGCTTTCTTTCCGAGAACGCCGATTTCGCCGAGAAGGTCGAGCGTTCGGGCTTTGTATTCATCGGACCGCGCCCGGAGAACGTCCGCCTCATGGGCGACAAGGTGAGCGCCAAGCAGGCGATGCTGAAGGCGGGCATTCCCTGCGTTCCCGGCTCCGACGGGGCGCTGCCCGAGGACTCCAGGGAGATCGTGCGCCTGGCGCGCAAGATCGGCTACCCGGTGATCATCAAGGCCGCTGGCGGCGGCGGCGGGCGCGGCATGCGCGTGGTCCACACCGAGGCGGCGCTGCTCAATGCCGTGGCCATGACGCGCGCCGAGGCGCACGCCGCGTTCGCCAACGGCACGGTCTACATGGAGAAGTACATGGAGAATCCGCGCCATATCGAGATCCAGGTGCTTGCCGACGAACACAAGAATGCGCTCTTCCTGGGCGAGCGGGACTGCTCGATGCAGCGCCGCCACCAGAAGGTCCTCGAGGAGGCGCCGGCGCCGGAGCTGACGGAAAAGCTGCGCGATCGGATCGGCGAGCGCTGCGCGGAGGCCTGCCGCAGGATCGGCTACCGGGGCGCCGGCACGTTCGAGTTCCTGTACCAGGACGGGGATTTCCACTTCATCGAAATGAACACGCGCATTCAGGTCGAGCACCCGGTGACGGAGATGATCACCGGTGTCGATCTGGTGCAGCTGCAGATCCGCGTGGCGGCCGGCGAGAAGCTGCCGTTCAAGCAAAAGGAGGTCGTGCTGCGCGGCCACGCCATCGAGTGCCGCATCAACGCCGAGGATCCCTACAAGTTCACGCCCTCGCCGGGCAAAATCTCCTCCTACCACCCGCCCGGCGGGCCCGGCATCCGGGTCGACTCGCACGTCTATGCCGGCTACACGGTGCCTCCGTACTACGACTCGCTGATCGGCAAGGTGATCGCCTACGGCGCGACGCGCGACCAGGCAGTGCGGCGCATGCGCATCGCGCTCTCCGAGATGGTGGTGGAGGGAATCCAGACCAATATTCCACTGCACCTCGAGCTGCTGCACGACAGCCGCTTCCTGCGCGGCGGCACTTCGGTTCACTACCTCGAGCAGAAACTCGCCCAGGGCTCGAAATCGCCGCGCTGATGGTCTGGCTCGCGCTCCAATTCGACCTCGACGCGCCGCAGGCCGGTGCGTTCTCGGACGCGCTGCTCGAACTGGGCGCGCACTCGGTCACGATCGAAGACGCCGACCGCGCAACGGGGCGCGAGCAACCGGTGTACGACGAGACCGGCCCCGGCGGGCGCGGCGCGTGGCCGCGCAACCGGCTCACTGCGCTAGTGACGCCGCAAACCGATCCGGCCGCGCTGCTCGGTGCTGCCGCGCAGGCGATCGGGCTCGAGGCAGCGCCGCCCTACGCGCTGGACCGGATCGAAGAAGAAGATTGGGTGAGGCGCGCCCAAGCGCAGTTCGCGCCGCAACGCGTCGGCAGGCGCCTGTGGATCGTACCGAGCTGGTGCGCGCCGCCCGCCGCCGAGGATGCGATCGTCATCCGGCTCGACCCGGGACTCGCCTTCGGTACCGGGTCTCACCCCTCGACTCGGCTCGTGCTCGAATGGCTCGAGCGAACGCTCGGCGATGGCAAGGACGATCGCGCACCTTCGCTGGGCGGCGCGCGCGTGCTCGATTACGGATGCGGCTCGGGCATCCTCGCGCTCGCTGCGGCGAAACTCGGCGCCAGGGAAGTCGTGGCGATCGATCAGGATCCGCAAGCGCTCGCAACGAGCCGCGCAAACGCCGCGGCGAACGGGCTCGCCCTCGAGGTGGCGGCGCCCGCAGCGCTGCCGCAAGGAACGTTTGACCTGATCGCGGCCAACATCCTTGCCGCGCCGCTCGCCGCACTGGCACCGCTTTTCGCTGCGCGCGCCCGTCGCGGCGCGCGCATCGCGCTTTCGGGAGTCCTCGAGAACCAGGCCGCCGCGCTGATCGATGCCTACACCTTCGCATTTGCGCTCGAGGTCGAGCGCGTGGAGGAGGGATGGGCGCTCGTCGCGGGACGTCGCCGATGAGCCTTGTGACGCGCTGCCCCTCCTGTGGCACGACCTTCCGCGTGCAATCGGCGCAATTGGCGCTGCGGGGAGGCAAGGTGCGCTGCGGCCAGTGCGCCGCGGTGTTTGACGGCGTCGGCAGCCTCGTCGAAGAAGTCGGCGGCGCCTCGACGCCCGACTCCGAGCCCTCGCCGCAGTTGGCGCTGTTCGAACCGAGCCCGCCGGAAGGGACCGCCGCGGTTGCGCTCGACGACCTGCACAGAGCAGAGCCCGATTTCCTGCGCGAGGCGCCGCCGCCGCGCGGCCGGGCGGCCTGGCTGATTGCCTCGCTCGCCGCGGTCCTCGCATTCGGGCTGCAGCTCGCCTTGCATTACCGCACCGAGCTTGCGGTGCTGTTTCCCGAAGCGCGCGCGCCGCTCGAGGCGGCCTGCGAATCGCTCGGCTGCGCGCTGCGCCTGCCGCGCCGGCCCGACCTCATGTCGATCGATTCGTCGGACCTGGAATCCGACAACCGGCACGAGGGCGTGATCGTGCTCAATGCGGTGATCAACAATCGGGCGCCGTTCGCGCAGGAGTACCCCGCGCTCGAACTCACGCTCACCGACGAGCGCGACCAGGCAGTGGCGCGGCGGGTGCTTGCGCCCGGGGAATACCTGCCTGGAGCGGCGCGCGCGGCGGCCGGCGCGGGCATCGCGGCGGGCGCCGAAACGTCGGTACGCCTTCATTTCGACACCGGCGCGCTGCCTGCGGTCGGCTATCGCCTGTACCTGTTCTATCCCTAGAATGAAAATTCTCGTCACCGGCTCGATTGCGTACGACACGATCATGGTGTTCCCGGGCCGCTTCCGCGACCACCTGCTCGCCGACCAGCTCCACATCCTCAACGTGTGCTTTCTCACCCCCGAGATGCGCCGCGAGTACGGCGGCACGGCGGGCAACATCGGCTACAACCTGAGGCTCCTGGAGGCCGAACCGCTCGTCATGGCGACCGTGGGAGAGGACATCCGCCCGTATCTCGAGCGCCTGGACGAGCTCGCGATCCCGCGCGAGCTGCTGCGGCGCATTCCCGGGCAGTTCACCGCCCAGGCGTTCATCACCACCGATCTCGACGATAACCAGATCACCGCCTTTCACCCCGGCGCGATGAACTTTTCGCATGAGAACCACGTCAGCGCGACGCTCGGCGCGGGGCTCGCCATCATCGGCCCGGACGGCAAGGAGGGGATGCTGGAGCACGCGCGCGAGTGCGCGGCGCACGGCATTCCGTTCCTGTTCGATCCGGGCCAGGGACTGCCGATGTTCGCGCGCGAGGAGCTGCTCGAAATGGTGCACCTCGCCGATTACCTCGCGGTGAACGACTACGAAGGCAAGCTCCTCGAAGAAAAGACCGGCCAGGGCCTCGAGCAGCTCGCGCGCGCGCTGAAGGCGCTCGCCGCGACCATGGGCGCGCATGGTTCGGTGGTGTTCGCCGACGGCGCGCGCCACGAGATTCCCTGCGTCAAGGCGGACGCAGTGCTCGACCCGACCGGCTGCGGCGATGCCTACCGCGCCGGGCTCCTGTACGGCATCGCGCACGGCTGGGACTGGCCGAGCACCGGGCGGCTGGGCGCGGTGATGGGAGCGATCAAGATCGCGCAGCGCGGGGCGCAGAACCATCGTGCCGCGCGCGGCGAAATCGAAGCCCGCTTCCGCCAGGCATTCGGCTATTCACCCTGGAATTAGTTCGCTCGCCCGGCCTACGCCAGCCGATCGCGGATCCGTGCGGCGTATTCCTCGAGTTTCTCGCGCGGCGGGTTTTTCACCGGCCAGGTGAGTTCCATGCCGTCGCCCTCGTGGCGCGGCAGCAGATGCACGTGGTAGTGAAAGACCGTTTGCCCGGCGGGCTTGCCGTTTGCCTGGTAAACGGAGAGCCCCGGCGGAGAGAACGCGGCGCCGATCGCGCGGGCAACGCGCACACTCGCGCGCGCCACCGCGGCGGCCTGCGCCTCTTCGAGCGCGTAGAGGTTCTCGGCGTGCTGCTTGACTGCGACAAGGACGTGGCCGGGATTCACCTGGCCGATGTCCATGAAAGCGAGCGTATGCTCGTCCTCGTACACCCGGGTCGATGGAATCTGGCCGGCGATGATCCTGCAGAACACGCAATCGTTCATGCTTCCTCCCCGATCGTTTGGTAGCCGGAGCAGGGTACCTGCGCGAGCCACCGGTCTTCAAGCCGCAGCGCGCTCAGCGCACCACCCCAGACGCAGCCCGAATCGAGGAGCGCAAAGCGCTCGCTGAGCTTCAGGCCGAGCGCGGACCAGTGTCCGCACACGATCGCAGGCTCGTCGCGCACCGGTCGCGCCTCGAACCACGGCAGGTAGCCGGCGGGCGCCTGCTCGCTCTTGACGTGAAAATCCATGGCGCCCTCAGCGGTGCAGAATCGCAGGCGCGTCATCGCGTTCACGATCGCGCGCAGCCGGTCGTGGCCCTCGAGCCGCTCGTCCCAGCGCGCCGGCCGGGCGCCGTACATGCGGGTGAGGAATTCGCGATAGCTCGCAGAACGCAGCACCGCTTCAAGCGCGCGCGCAAGCCGCAGCGCTTCAAGCACGCTCCATTGCGGCAGCAGCCCGGCATGCACCAGTGCGTAGCGGCCCTCGGCGTGCATCATCGACCGGCCGCGCAACCAATCGAGCAGCTCGTTTCGGTCCGGCGCCGCCAGAACGTCGCCGAACGTGTCTTCCTTCCGGGCACGCGCCACGCCTTCGGCGGCGGCGAGCAAGTGCAGGTCATGGTTTCCGAGCACCACGATCGCGTCTTCGCCGAGCGAGCGCACGAAGCGCAGCACCTCGAGCGATTTCGGCCCGCGGTTCACCAGGTCGCCGACGAACCACAGCCGGTCGCGCCCGCGCTCGAAACCGACGCGCGCGAGCAGCGCCTGCAATTCCTCGTAACAGCCCTGCACGTCGCCGAGCGCATAGGTCGCCATCGGCCGCAGACTCTAGCAGAGGCTCAAAAACTCGCATCCAGCCGCCGGTACTGGATCGCCTCGGCAATGTACGGCGCGCCGATCGCCTCCGCGGCGGCGAGATCGGCGATCGAGCGCGCCACGCGCAGCACCCGGTGATAGGCCCGCGCCGAGAGCGCAAGCCGCGCGATCGCCTCCTTGAGGAGCCGCGCCGCCGAGGCGTCCGGCACGCAGTTGCGCTCGGTCTCGCGCGCCTCGAGCCATGCGTTCGGCTTCCCCTGGCGCGCGAGCTGGCGCGCGCGCGCCGCGCACACCCGCGCGCGCACCGCCGCCGAGGATTCGGCTTCGGCCGCCGCGGTCATCTCCGCTTCGCGCGGCCGCGGCACCTCCACCTTGAGGTCGATGCGATCCAAGAGCGGGCCCGAAACCCGGCTGCGGTAGCGCGCAACCTGGTCGGGCGTGCAGCGGCAGCGGCCCGAGGCGTCCCCCAGGTGGCCGCAGGGGCAGGGATTCATCGCCGCGACGAGCTGGAAGCGCGCCGGAAACTGCGCCTGGCGCGCGGCGCGCGCGATCGCGATCGTGCCCGATTCGAGCGGCTCGCGCATCGCTTCCAGCGCATCGCGCGGGAATTCGGGCAGCTCATCGAGAAACAGCACGCCGTGGTGCGCGAGCGAGACTTCACCCGGCCGGGGCGGCACGCCGCCGCCGATGAGCGCGGCGCTCGAGGCGCTGTGATGCGGGGCGCGGAACGGTCGCTGCCCCCAGCGCGCGGCGTCGAATCCGAGGTAGGAAGCGGAATACACCTTGGCCGTCTCCAGCGCCTCGGCCGTGGTCATCTCGGCAAGGATTCCGGGCAGGCGCGCAGCGAGCATCGATTTTCCGGTCCCGGGCGGGCCGATGAGAAGGATGGCGTGTCCGCCCGCCGCCGCCACTTCGAGCGCGCGCTTCGCCTGCGCCTGACCCTTCACGTCCGCCAGATCCGCGTAGCGCGCGGCGATCCGCTGCGCGCCGTCGCGATACGGCGCGAGCGGCGCTTCGCCCGCGAGGTGCGCGCACACTTCGAGCAGGCTCGCCGCGGGCAGGATGCGCGCGCGCTCGGCAAGCGCCGCCTGCGCCGCGCACTGCGCCGGAAGCACGAACGAGCGGCCGCGGGCGCCCGCGCCGAGCGCCATCACCAGGGCGCCGCGCACCGGGCGCAATTCGCCCGTGAGCGAAAGCTCGCCGGCGAATTCGTGCCCTTCGAGCGCGGCGCTCTTCAGTTGCCCGCTCGCCGCGAGGATGCCGAGCGCGATCGGCAGGTCGAAGCGGCTCGAATCCTTCGGCAGGTCGGCCGGCGCGAGGTTCACGGTGATGCGGCGCGCGGGAAATTCGAAGCGCGCATGGTTGAGCGCGGCACGCACCCGGTCCTTGGCCTCGCGCACCTCGGCATCGGGCAGGCCCACGATGCTGAACGCAGGCAAGCCCGGCCCGAGATGAACTTCGACGGTCACCTCGGGCGCAGCGACTCCCGCGAGCGCTCGGCTCGCCACGCTGGCAAGCGGCATCGGATTCCCTTGCAGGGGAAAACGCGCAGCGGGGCGGGGCGGTTTACGCGGCGCGGTCGCCGCCGCCGCGCGCTTCGAGCTCGGCGATGCGCGCCTCGAGCGCGGCGAGCTTTTCCTGCGCGCGCGCAAGGAGCTTCTTCTGCACCTCGAAGTCCTCGCGCGCGACCAGGTCGAAGCGGTCGAAAAAGGCAACGACGAGCGCGCGCAGGTTGCGCTCCAGGTCCTCGACGGGCGAGGAACGGACCGCCTCGTCGAGACGGGAGCCCAGTTCGTCGAGCAGGCGCTTCTCGATCATGGCCGCGGCCAGTCTAGCACGCGAGCCGCGCCGCTCAGGCCGCGATCCGCTCGAGCAGTTCGAGCAGCTTCGCCCGCTCCGCGGGCGAAAGGCGCGCCGCGATGCGCCGCTCGTGGATCGCGATCGCGCGCTTGGCGCGCGCGAGCAGCGTGCGGCCGGCGCGCGTGAGCCACAGGCCGTTGGTGCGCCGGTCCTCGCCCCGCTTGCGCTCGATCAGGCCGCGCGCCTCGAGCTGATCCAGTACGCCCACCATGGTCGAGCGGTCGCGGTGAACGGCGTGCGCGAGCCGGCTCTGGGTCACGCCGGGATTGGCCTCGACGAGGAGCAGCATGCCGATGCGCCCGGGCGAGAGCCCCGGCACGCTTGCCGCGAAATCGCGGAACACGCTCTGCTGGGCAAGCCGCAGCCGGTAGCCGATCAGCTCCGGCAACGGGCCGGGGTCGAGGCGCGCCTCGGCGCGCCTCGCGCTGCTACCGCTCATCTTGTTTTGATTTCAAACAATTGGTACCCCCAACGAACCGGGTTAGCATCGTAGGCATTGCGCTGCGCTTGCGCAACCGCCACCGCGCGTGAAGATCCTGTCCATCGCCCGGTGCATGGATTATTCTGGGAACCGATTCGTGATGGAGTGTGCCGCGAAACTGCAGCGTCCCGCGCTGCCTGCTCATTGCGCCGCGCGCCGGCGGAGGCGCGCGGCGTGAACGCGGCCGAGCATCTTCTCGGCCCGGCTGCGCTGGCGCGCCATGGCCGCCGCGTTGCGTTCCTCTGCGGCACCGAGTCGGTCACCTTCGGCGCGCTTGCCGCGCGCGTTGCGCGCGCGGCGGCCGCGTACGCCGCGCTCGGCGTCCGCCCGGGCGATCGCGTGCTGCTGCTGCTTCGCGACACGCTCGAATACGTCATCGCCTGGCTCGGCGCGGTGCGCGCCGGGGCGGTTGCGATCGGACTCAATACCAAGCTCTCGGAACAGGAATACCGCTACATCTGCGCCGACAGCGGCGCGCGCCTGAGCGTCGTCGAGGACGTGTTCGTGCGCGCGCGGCCGGACCTGGCGGCGGAATTTGCGCGCCTCGGGGTGCTCGCGGTCGCGGGAGACGATGCGCCCGCGGGCGCCGCAACCTGGCGGGGAGTGCTCGCGCGAGTCCAACGCGAGGCCGCGGCCCATGACGTGCAACCCGAGGACCCGGCATTCTGGCTGTACTCCTCGGGCACCACCGGCAAACCGAAGGGCATCATCCACTCGCACAAGGACGTGCTTCCGGCCGGACAGGTGTTCGCCGAGACGCTCGAGCTTGCGCCCGGAGCGAAAGTGTTCGTCACTTCGAAGCTGTTCTTCGCCTACGCGCTCGACCACGGCCTGCTCGGATCGCTCGCGCACGGACTGACGAGCGTACTGCATCCGGAGTGGCCCGAAATCGGCGACGTGTGCGCGATCGTGGCGCGCGAGCGCCCCGCGGTGTTCGCCACCGTGCCCTCGTTCTACCGGCGGCTCGCCGCGCTTCCCGATCGGGAACTGGAGCCGTTTCGCGCGGTGCGCTACTTTCTCTCGGGCGGCGAGCGGCTGCCCGAGCGGCTGGTCGAGCGCTGGCGCGAGGCGACCGGCGGCGAGATGTTCTCCATCTACGGCATGTCGGAGACGTTCTGCGTCTGCATGGTGACGCCGCGCGGGCTCCCCGGCGCGGCGCGTCCCGGCAGGCCGCTTGCCGGGGTCGAGGTCCGCCTGCAGACGAGCGGCGGCGCCGAGCCGGCACCGGGCGAGCCGGCGGTGCTGTGGGTCAGGCACCCGGCGCTCGCGCTCGGCTACGCCAACCGGCCGGAGCAGACGCAGGCGCAGTTTCGCGACGGCTGGTTCTGCACCCATGACATGTTCGTGCGCGATGCGAACGGGCTGTACACGCACCAGGGCCGCAGCGACGAAATGGTGAAGATCGCGGGGCAGTTCGTGCAGCCCGGCGACATCGAGGAGGCCGTGGCGGGCGAGCCGCTGATCGGCGAGGCGGCCTGCGTTCCGATCGTGGACGAGGACGGTTTCGACCGGCTCGCGCTGTTCGTTGCGCCGCGCGGCGATCCGCAGCAGGCGCTTGCCGCGGCCGAGCGCGCCTGCGAAGCGAAATTGCCGCGCTTCAAGCGGCCGAAGTGGGTGCGCAACGTCGCCGAGATTCCGCGCACCGCCACCGGCAAGGTGCAGCGGTTCCGCTTGCGCGAGATCCTGCAGCGCGAACTCGGCTTCCGAGGATAAAATCCGCTCCTGCCACGCGGTGCGCCGCGCACGCTTCTTCGCTGCGAAAGGACTGCATGAGCTACGCGATTCCGACCTGGACCCTGCCGGCGCTGCCGATCGTCGGCGCAACCGAGCTGTTCCCCGTGCGCCGCATCTTCTGCGTCGGCCGCAACTACGTCGAGCACCAGAAGGAGATGGGCGGCGACGGGCGCGAGCAACCGTTCTTTTTCCTCAAGTCGGCGCACGCGCTGGTGCCGCTCGGGGGCGACGTGCACTATCCGCCGATGACTTCGAATCTGCACTACGAGACCGAGATGGTGGTTGCCATCGCCCGGCAGGGACGGCGGATCGCTGCCAGGGACGCCAACAGCCACGTATTCGGCTACGCGGTGGGAGTGGACATGACGCGCCGCGACCTGCAGCAGATCGGCAAGGACAAGGGCCGCCCCTGGGATTTCGGCAAGGATTTCGACGAAGCGGCGCCGTGCAGCGCGCTTGCGCCAGCCGCCCGGATCGGCCATCCCGCCAAAGGCGCGGTGTGGCTCACGGTAAACGGCAAGGAACGGCAACGCGCGGATCTCGCTGACATGATCTGGTCGGTGCCCGAGCAGATCGAATATCTCTCGCAGTACTACACGCTCGAGCCGGGCGACGTGATCTTCAGCGGCACGCCCGCGGGTGTGGGGCCGCTCAAACCGGGCGATGAACTGCATGCCGGCGTCGACGGGGTGGGCGAACTCCGAGTGCGGATCGTCGCGCCGCTGTGATCCGGCTCTACACCTACTTCCGCAGCTCGGCCGCGTTCCGGGTGCGAATCGCGCTCAACCTCAAGGGGCTCGCCTACGAGCCGGTGTTCGTGCATCTGGCGAAAGGCGAGCATCGCACGAGCGAGTACCTCGCGCTCAATCCGCAGGGGCTCGTGCCGGCGCTCGCCGACGATGACCGCCTGCTCACCCAGTCGCTCGCGATCCTCGAATACCTCGAGGAGACGCATCCGGAACCGCCGCTTCTGCCGAAGGACGCGGCCGCTCGCGCGCGGGTGCGAAGTCTCGCATTGCTCGTGGCGTGCGAAATCCACCCGCTCAACAACCTGCGCGCGCTCACCTACCTGCGCAAGGAGCTCGGCCAGAGCGAAGAGCAGGTGAACGCGTGGTACCGGCATTGGATCGCCGACGGGCTGACGAAACTGGAGGCGGAGCTCGTGCGCGCGCCGGGCAGGTTTTGCCACGGCGATCGGCCCACGCTCGCCGACTGCTGCACGGTCCCCCAGGTGTTCAACGCCCAGCGTTACCGCTGCGACACCGCGCCCTACCCGACGCTGATGCGCGTGTTCGAGGAGTGCATGAAGCTCGATGCGTTCGAGCGCGCGCAGCCCTCCCGGCAACCCGACGCGGAGACTTGACATGACGACCGGCATCCTCGCGGTGGCGACGGTGGCGCACGTGCCGACCCTGTCGCGCAGCGAAATCACTCCCGATTTCCAGAAAACGCTGATCGAGGGCGAACGCCGCCTCGGCGAAGAGCTGCGCGCCTTGCGTCCCGAGCTGTGGGTGATCGCCTCGACGCACTGGGTGTCGACGTTCAACTGGTTTGCCACCTGCCAGCCCGAGCACCATGGTATCTGCGTCGCCGATGAAGCTCCCGACCTCGTGCCGGGCATGCCGTACCGCTATCGCGGGGATGCCGAATTCGCGGGCGAACTGGTCGCCGAGTGGAAGCGCGCCGGCATCCCGGCGGAACGAAACGACAGCCCGCACTACAGCTGGGATTACGGAACGTTCGTGCCGCTTTCGCACCTCGATCCCAGGGCCGAACTCGCGGTGGTCGGCATCCCCTCGGTACTGATGGCCGACCTCGAAGAGTGCCGCCGCGCGGGCGCCGCGGTGCACGCGGTGGCAAAGCGCCTCGGCCGGCGCGCGGTGTTCGTCGCCAGCACCGCGCTCAGCCACGCGCTGGTGCGCGGCCGCCACCACATGCCCACGCCCGAGCGAATCGCGCTCGACCAGCGCTTCATCGAAGCCTACAAGGCCGGGCGCGTGCGCGAGTTGATCGAGGGGCTGCCCGCCTTCAGCCGCGAGGCGGTCGCCGAGATGGGCGGCCGGGTGCTTGCGACTATGCTCGGCTGCGCCGAGGCGCTCGCTGCCGAGGGCGAGGCGCTCGCGCCCGCGATGTACGGCGGGTACGCGCAAAGCTCCGGCAGCGGCAACGCCGTTCTCTGCCTGCGCCGCGCCGCCTAGACGAAAAAATCGCGCTGCGGGGTGCAGCCGGGGGTGACCAGGTAGCGCTCGAACTCGGTGACGCCGTGCTCGCGGAGCAGCACTTCGTCGACGCAGAAATTGCCGCTGAAGGACCGGCTCGGCTTGGTGAGGATGAGGTGGGCGGCATCGGCCATGATCTGCGGCGTGCGGCTGCGGCTCGCGAGCGCCGCGCCGCCGACCACGTTTCGCACCGCGGCGGTGTCGATGGTGGTCATCGGCCACAGGGCATTGAAGGCGATGCCGGCGGCGCGGAATTCGGCCGCCATGCCGAGCACGCACAGGCTCATGCCGAATTTCGCCAATGTATAGGCCACGTGCGGCGCAAACCAGCGCTCTTCCATGTTGAGCGGCGGCGAGATGTTGAGCACGTGCGGGTTCTCCGCCTTGCGCAGGTGCGGGATGCAGTGCTTGGAACACAGGAACGTGCCGCGCGTATTGATGCCGTGCATCAGGTCGTAGCGCTTCATGTCGGTCGCCTCGGTGCCCGTGAGGCTGATCGCGCTCGCGTTGTTGACCAGGATGTCGATACCGCCGAACGCTTCGACCGCGCGCGCCACCGCCGCCGCGACCTGGTCCTCGAACCGGACGTCGAGCACGTGCGGCAGCGCCCGTCCGCCCGCGGCCTCGATCTCCTTCGCCGCCGTGTAGATCGTGCCCGGCAGCTTGGGGTGCGGTTCGGTGGTCTTGGCCGCGACCACGACGTTGGCGCCGTCTTTGGCCGCGCGCAGCGCAATCGCGAGCCCGATGCCGCGGCTTGCGCCGGTGATGAAAAGCGTCTTTCCCTTGAGCGTCGGCTGCATTTGAAGGCATGATTGCACGCCGCACGGAGAAGGAGCAAGCATGGCACCGAACGCGAGGTCCGCAGCGAAACGAACGGGGAGCCGGCGCGCCGGAGCGGTGATGCTGTTCGTCGGTACCCGCAAGGGCGCTTTCACGCTGCGCGCGGACGCGGCGCGGCGCCGCTGGCAGATCGGCGGGCCGCACTTTCTGGGACAGATCGTGAATCACCTGGTGCTCGATCCGCGCGACGGGCGAACGCTGCTGTGCGCGGCGCGTGCCGGGCACCTGGGTCCGACCGTTTTCCGCTCGCGCGACTTCGGGCACAGCTGGCGCGAAGCCGCGCGCCCGCCCGCTTTTCCGAAGGCCGCGCCGGGCGAAAAAGGCTTGAGCGTCGGTCACGTGTTCTGGCTGCAGCCGGGACACGCCAGCCAGCCCGGCGTCTGGTATGCCGGCACCTCGCCGCAGGGCCTTTTTCGGAGCGAAGACGGCGGCGATACCTGGGAAGGCGTCGCCGGATTCAATGCGCACCCGATGCGCACGCAATGGGTCGGCGGCGAGCAGGAGGCGCCGCCCGACGGCGCGACGCTGCACTCGATCAATATCGACCCGCGCGAGCCACGGCACCTGTACATCGGCATGTCGATCGGCGGCGCGTTCGAGTCGACCGACGGCGGCCGCGACTGGCGCCCGCTCAACCGGGACTGCGCCGCCGATTTCATTCCGGGTCCGGCGCCCGAATACGGGCACGATGTGCATTGCATGCGGCTGCATCCGCTGCGGCCCGAGCGGCTCTACCAGCAGAATCACTGCGGCATCTACCGCATGGAACGGCCCGAGGGCCGCTGGCAGCGGATCGGCAAGGCGATGCCGAAGAAAATCGGCGACATCGGCTTTCCGCTGGTCCTGCATCCGCGCGACCCCGACACGGTGTGGGTGTTCCCGATGGACGGCGGCACGGTGTGGCCGCGGGTGAGCGTGGGCGGCAAACCGGCGGCGTACGTCACGCGCGATGCCGGCAAGACCTGGCAGCGCCAGGACAAGGGTCTGCCCGAGCGCCAGGCGTGGTTTACGGTGAAGCGCCAGGCGATGTGCGCCGATGCGCGCGACCCGGTCGGCGTGTACTTCGGGACCACAAGCGGGGAGCTGTGGGCGAGTCGCACCGAGGGCGCGCGCTGGGCTTGCCTTGCGCGGCATCTGCCGCACATCTACTCGGTCGAAGCGGCCGCGCTCGGCGGATGAGAATCGTCGTCCCATCGCAGCTGCGCGACTACACCGGCGGCGCCGGCGTGGTCGAGGCCGAGGGCGGCTCGCTCGGCGCGCTGCTCGCTGACCTCGACCGGCGCTACCCGGGCATGCGCTTTCGCATGATCGACGAGCAGGAGGCGATCCGGCGCCACATCAAGATTTTCGTCAACCGGGAGCAGGCGGTGAGGCTCGACCTGCCGCTAGGCGAAGAAGACGAAATCGTGATCGTCGGCGCACTGAGCGGCGGCTAGCTCCGGCCGGCATGCTCGCACCGCTGGAGGTAATCCGCGCCTATCCGCCGCACGACCGGACGCTCGGCGGCCTGCTTGAGAGCCGCGCCGCGAGCGACCCCGGGCGCCCGCTCCTGCTCTTCGGGCAGCAGGTTCTCGGCTACGCGGAATTCGCCCGGCGCGTCGATGCGGCGGCCGGCGCACTCCGAGCGCGCGGCATCGGCCCGGGCGAGCGGGTCGCGCTGATGGCGCGCAACAGCCCCGAGTACGTCGTGCTCTTCTTTGCCCTGGCGCGGCTGGGCGCGGTGATGGTGCCGGTAAACCCGGACTTCGGCGCTGCGGAAGCGGGCTACGTCCTCGAGCACGCCGGGGTGCGCGCGGTGGCGGCGGATGCGGCGGCGCTGAGCGTAGTTCGGGAGGCGGCGCAGCGGGCGTCGCCCGCGCCGTGGATCTTTCCGCTCGAGAGCGAACGGGAGCAATGGATCCGGCGCCTGCCGCGCACCGAACTGCCACCCGCTCCGCCCGCCGATTCGACCTGCCTCATTCTGTACACCTCGGGCACGACCGGTTTTCCGAAAGGGGTGATGCACAGCCAGAAGAATTTCGTGCTGGCCGGCGAAGGGTTCGTCGCGCGCATGTGGCTGCAACCCGCGGACCGGTTGCTGTGCATCCTGCCGATGTTTCACATCAACGCGCTGTTTTACTCGCTTGCGGGCGCGCTCGCCGCCGGGGCGAGCCTTGCGCTCGAGCCGAGGTTCTCGGCTTCCGCGTTCTGGAAGACTGCCGCGCAGACGGGGGCGACCGAGGTCAACCTGATCGCGGCCATTGGCAACATCCTGGCACGCAGGCCGCGAAGCGAGTTCGATCCGCGCCACCGCCTGCGCGCGATCTACGCCGCGCCGGTCACCCCGGAACTGGAACGCGTGTTCCGCGAAGAATTCGGCGTCGCGCACATGATCGAAGGGTACGGCATGACCGAAATTCCGGGGGCGGCGAACAATCCCTTCGACGGCGAACGGCGGCCCAACAGCATGGGCAAGGCCGCGCTGCATCCCGATCCGGCGCTCCAGTTCGCCGAGCTTCGCGTGGTGGACGAGCGCGGCGGCGACCTCCCGCCCGGCGCGCAGGGCGAGCTGTGGGTGCGGACCCCGATCCTCATGCAGGGCTATTACCGCGACCCGGCGCAGACCGAAGCGGCGTTCGAGAACGGCTGGTTCAAGACCGGCGACCTGGTCCGGCGCGATGCCGACGGCTACTACTACTTCGTGGCGCGAGCCAAGGACATCATCCGGCGGCGCGGCGAGAACATCTCCGGCGCCGAGATCGACCGCGTGCTGGGCGACCATCCGGCGGTCGTGCACTGCGCGGCGATCCCGGTGCCCTCGGAACTCGGCGAGGACGAAATCCTCGTCGCGATCGTGCGCCGGCCGGATATCCCGGTGAGCGCGCGCGAAATCGCCGAGTGGTGCCGCGGGCGGCTAGCCGCGATCAAGGTGCCGCGCTACGTCGCGTTCGTCGATTCGCTGCCGATGACCGCGACGCAGCGCGTGCAGAAGTTCCAGCTGCGCGCGGATGCCGCGCTGCGGGCGCGCGCAGTCGATCTCGGCCGCTGAGGCAAAGCCTCAGGGGGCGCGAAAACGCTCCCGGAGGTCCTCGCCGATCGTCTGGCCTTTCATCGGTGAGCCGGGACCGGCCACGTGCCGGCCCCAGACGCGCGTTTCGGTGCCGCGCGCGAGCACCGTGCCGTCGGCGCGCACCACTTGGTGCGAAACCACGAACGATTTGCCGCCCCAGCGCGCGATTCGCGAGCGCACTTCGCACCGGTCGCCGGGCTCTGCCGGAGTGACGAATTCGCACTCGGCGCTCACCACGGGCATCACCATGCCGGCCTCGATCATCGCCTTGATGCCGTGGCCGACGGAACCGAAAAGGGCCCACGTGGCACTGTCGAACCAGCGGAAATACGTCGGATAAAAGATGATGCCGGCCGGATCGCAGTCGCTCCACTGCACTTCGGTATGCAGGATCCCGACGATCGACTTGAATCCGGGCGCGTCCACGCGAAGAATTCTAAGGGGTCTGGCGCGCGTGCGTCTCGCGGGTGGCAAGCGCGGCGACCAAAGACACCGCGAGCCACGCGAGCAGCAGAGCGAACGCCGCCCGGTAGGCTTCGGCGTCGTACACGCGAACGGAGCCGGCGAGCGAACCGCGCCAGTTCAGGTCGAGCAGCCAGCCGATGAGCGGCTGCTGCAGCATCGCGCCGGCCATCGATCCCATGTTGGCGACGCCGCCGGCAGTGCCGGCGAACCGTGCCGGCACCGATTCCTTGGCGAACGCAAAGCCGATCACCATGCAGCCCGAGGCAAATCCGGTCACCATCAGCACTGCGAGCAGCAGCACCGGCCCGAGCGGGCGTTCGGCGAGGAAAATCACCGACCAGAGCACCAGCGCCGAGAGGGAGCCGATCGCGTACAGCGGCTTTCGCTCCCGCAGGCGGTCGGAAGCGGCGCCGAACAGCGGACCGCCCACCGCCCAGGCGAGCATCAGCGCGGAACAGTACAGCGCGGCCTGCTCCTGGGTAACGCCGTACACCGAGACCAGATACGGCACGCCCCACAGCCCGCCGAACGAAAGCGTGGCGCCGGTCACGCCCTGTGGCGCGACGAACAGGAGCCAGCTGTTGCGGTAGCCAAGCACGCTGCGCAGGCCGCCCCACAGCGAGGCGCGTTCGCTCTCGCGCGGCTGCGCGGCGAAGTAGCCTCGGTAACCGCGTTCCGCCGGATCGTCGCGTACCAGCCACCAGACCGCGGCACAGATCACGACGGTTGCTGCCGCGCCCGCCACCATCACCGGCCGCCAGCCGAATTCGCCCACCGCCCATCGCAGGGGAACACCCGCGCCGAGCGCCCCGGTCATGCCCGCAGCGAGCGCAAGTCCGCTTGCCAGCGCAAAGCGCTGCGGCGGTAGCCAGTGCGCCGCGAGTTTGAGCGTGCACACCCACGCCACGCCGACCGATCCGCCAATCAGCAGGCGGCCGAGACTTGCCAGCATCAGGCTCTGCGCCGCGGCAAAGAGGAAGCTGCCCGCCGCCGCAACCGCCGCGCCCGCGGCGAGCACGCGGCGCGCGCCGAACCGATCCACCATCAACCCGGTCGGGATCTGCATGGCAACGTAGCTGTAGAAGTAGAGCGCAGACAGGTTTCCCAGGCCCGCTGCGGCGATGGAGAACTCCGCCATCAGCTCCTGCGTCAGGACCGCCGGCGCGACACGCTGGAAGAACCCGGCCAAGTACAGCGACGCGCCGAGCGCCCAGATGCCCCAGGCGAGCGCGGCGGGAGGCAGGCGATCCGGCTGCGGGGGGCGCGGAGACGAACTGCGGAGGCTCACCTCCGCGCCGCGGACCTCAGCATTGCTCCCAAGGCAGCCCTTCGAAGCGCCATCCGGACGTGGCGCCGCGGTGGTGCTTGTCGTCGAGCTCGCCCTCGAAGCCGTGGACCACGTTGTAGACCCGCGTGAAGCCCGCCCGCTCGAGCGCGTCGCCCGCTTCCTGCGAGCGGTTGCCGCTGCGGCAGATGAGAATGATCGGGCGGGTGTTGTGATTCGTGCCGGCGAGCTTCTTCACTTGTCCCACGAAGTGCGGATTGACCTCCCAGTCCGGGCCGTCGTTCCACGCCACGTGCAGCGCACCGAGCGGGTGGCCGACGAACAGATACTCCATCTCGCTGCGGCAATCGACGAACAGCGCGTCCGAATGCTCGTGCAGGAAGCGATACGCCTGAGCGGGCTCGAGGTGTTCCACGGCGGCCTCATTATATGCCGTAAGCGGTTGACGGCGCACGGCTTTATCGGCACACTGCGGGCGCAGCAAAAACGCGCATAGCGCATCGGCGCCGATTTGACGTTCAGCTTGCGGGCGCCGCACCGCCCCCGTGGCGGAGACAAAGAAATCCAGCTAAAGAGACGCGCCCCGCGGCACATCCCAAGGCCCGTTTCTGCGCAAAGCTGAGCGGGCATTCTTATTTCGGGTCCACGATGAAGCCGACCGCCTACGCCGGCACGCTCGCTTCGCTCCTCGCCGAGAGGATCGTGGTGCTCGACGGCGCCATGGGCACGATGATCCAGAGCGAGCGGCTGGCCGAGGAGCAATTCCGCGGCGAGCGCTTTCGCGACTGGCCGAAGGAGCTTCGCGGCAACAACGACCTGCTCGTGCTCACGCAACCCGCGCTGGTACGCAATATCCACGCGCGTTACCTGGAGGCGGGCGCCGATGTCATCACGACCAACACGTTCAATGCGACCGCCGTGTCGCTCGCCGACTACGGGATGCAGGGGCTTGCCTACGAGCTCAACCTGAGCGCCGCGCGCCTGGCAAAGGCGGTCGCCGCCGAGTGGCAAGCGAAGGACCGGTCGCCGCCACGCTTTGTCGCCGGGGCGCTGGGCCCCACGCCGAAGACGGCCTCGCTGTCGCCCGACGTGAACGATCCGGGATTCCGCAATATCGGTTTCGATGCGCTCGCCGCCGCCTACGGCGAGGCCGCGCGCGGTCTGCTCGACGGCGGCGCCGACCTCCTGCTGGTGGAAACGGTGTTCGACACGCTGAACGCGAAGGCGGCCCTGTTCGCGCTCGAAACGCTGTTCGAAGAGCGGGGCACGCGCGTGCCGGTCGTCGTTTCCGGAACCATCACCGACGCCTCCGGCCGCACGCTCTCCGGACAGACCACCGAAGCGTTCTACAACTCGGTGCGTCACGCCCGCCCGCTGCTCGTCGGGCTGAACTGCGCGCTCGGCGCCCGCGAACTGCGCCCGCACCTCCAGGAACTCGCCGAGATCGCGGAAACGCACGTGTCGTGCTATCCGAACGCGGGGCTTCCCAACGCGTTCGGCGAATACGACGACACACCGGAGTCGATGGCGACCCAGATCGGAGAGTGGGCGCGCGCCGGCTTGCTCAACCTTGCGGGCGGCTGCTGCGGAACCACCCCGGAGCACATTCGCGCGATCGCCGACGCGGTGCGGGGGGTCCCGCCGCGGCGGGCGCCCGCGCGCGCGCCGATGCTGCGCCTGTCCGGTCTGGAGCCGTTCAACGTGGGGAGCGGCTCGCTGTTCGTGAACATCGGCGAGCGCACCAACGTCACCGGGTCGAAGGCGTTCGCGCGCCTCATTCTGGCCGGCAATTACGCCGAGGCGCTGACCGTCGCGCGCCAGCAGGTCGAGAACGGCGCCCAGGTGATCGACGTGAACATGGACGAGGCGATGCTCGACTCCGAGCAGGCGATGACCACGTTTCTCCACCTCGCGGCGTCCGAGCCCGACATCTCGCGGGTTCCGGTGATGGTCGATTCCTCGCGCTGGTCGGTGATCGAGGCGGGCTTGAAGTGCCTGCAGGGCAAAGGCATCGTCAACTCGGTCAGCCTGAAGGAGGGCGAAGAGGAGTTCCTGCGCCAGGCGCGCCTGGTGCGCCGCTACGGCGCGGCGCTGGTGGTCATGGCGTTTGACGAGCGCGGGCAGGCCGACACCCTGGAACGGCGGATCGAGATCTGCACCCGCGCCTGCCGGCTTCTCACCGAGCAGGCGGGGATTTCTGCCGAAGACATCATCTTCGACCCGAACATCTTCGCGGTCGCCACCGGGCTCGAGGAGCACGCCCGCTACGCGCTCGACTACATCGAGGCGGCGCGCTGGATCCGCCAGCACCTGCCGGCCGTGCAGGTCTCCGGGGGGGTGTCGAACCTCTCGTTTTCGTTTCGCGGCAACGACGCGGTGCGCGAGGCGATGCACACGGTGTTCCTCTACCACGCGATTCGCGCCGGCATGTCGATGGGCATCGTCAATGCCGGGCAGCTCGGGGTGTACGAGGAAATCGAGGCGCCGCTTCGCGAGCGCGTCGAGGACGTGATTCTGCATCGGCGCGCCGACGCCACCGAGCGGCTGATCGAATTCGCCAACACGGTGAAGGGCGGCCAGCGCAGCGCGCGCGAGGACAGCGCCTGGCGGCGCGCGGGCGTCGAGCAGCGCCTGGTGCACGCACTGGTCAACGGCATCGCGACGCATGTGCTCGAGGACACCGAAGAAGCGCGCCTGCGCTGCGCGCGCCCGATCGAGGTCATCGAGGGTCCGCTGATGGACGGCATGAACGTGGTGGGCGACCTGTTCGGCGCCGGCAAGATGTTTCTGCCGCAGGTCGTGAAATCGGCGCGGGTCATGAAGCAGGCGGTCGCCCACCTGGTGCCGTTCATCGAGGCGGAGAAGGCGCGCGCGGGCACCGGCGCGGCGGCCAAGGGCAAGCTGGTGATCGCAACCGTGAAGGGCGACGTGCACGACATCGGCAAGAACATCGTCGCGGTCGTACTCCAGTGCAACAACTACGAGGTGCTCAATCTGGGGGTGATGGTTCCGGCGCAGACGATCCTCGACACGGCGCGCCGCGAGAACGCCGATGCGATCGGGCTCTCCGGGCTGATCACGCCGTCGCTGGAGGAAATGGCGCACATCGCGCGCGAGATGGAACGGCAGGGCTTCCGCGTGCCGCTGCTGATCGGCGGCGCGACCACTTCGCGCGCGCACACCGCCGTGAAGATCGCGCCGGCCTACTCCGGGCCGGTGGTCTACGTGCCGGACGCCTCGCGCAGCGTGCCGGCGGTGCAGAGCCTGTTTTCGCCCGATGCGCGCGGTGCCTACATTGCGTCGGTGCGTTCCGACTACGAGCGGATCCGCGTCCAGCATGCCGAGAAAAAAGGCCCGGGGCCGCTGCACCCGATTGCCGAGGCGCGCAAGCTCGGCTTGCAGACGGACTGGGCGCACTACCGGCCGCCCGCGCCGCGGCGGCTCGGCGTCGAGCGGCGGGCCGATTATCCGCTCGAGCGATTGCTTCCCTACATCGACTGGACCCCGTTCTTCCAGGCGTGGGAGCTTTCCGGCCCGTACCCGAAGATCCTCGACGACCCGCTCGTCGGCGAGCAGGCGCGGCGGCTTTTCGCCGAAGCGGGCCAGATGCTGGAGCGCGTGGTACGCGAGAAATGGATCCGGGCGCACGGGGTGTGGGGGCTGTTTCCCGCCGCGCAGGTCGATTGCGACGATATCGCCATCTACGCCGACGAGCATCGCCGCACGCCGCGGATGATCTGGCACAACCTCAGGCAGCAGAACCACAAGCCGGCGGGACGGCCGAATCTGTGCCTGGCGGACTTCGTTGCACCCAGGGACTCGGGCGTTGCGGACTTCATCGGCGCCTTCGCGGTGTGCGCCGCCGGGATCGAGGCGCGTGTAGCGGCATTCGAAGCCGCGCACGACGACTACAGCGCGATCCTGCTCAAGGTGCTTGCCGACCGGCTGGCAGAGGCGTTCGCCGAACATCTGCATGAGCGCGTGCGGCGCGAATTCTGGGCCTACGCGGACGACGAGCGCCTGTCGGGCGACGCGCTGATCACCGAGGCCTACCGCGGCATCCGGCCGGCGCCGGGCTATCCCGCGTGCCCGGATCACACCGCCAAGGGCCCGCTCTTCGCGCTGCTGGACGCGCAAGGCAATGCCGGCATGCGGCTCACCGAGTCCTACGCCATGCTGCCGGCGTCGTCGGTGTCGGGGTTTTACCTTTCACACCCCCAGGCGAGCTACTTCGCCGTGGGGAGGATCGGCAAGGACCAGGTCGAAGACTACGCGCGCCGCAAGGGCGTCGCGCTCACCGAGGCCGAGCGATGGCTGGCGACCACTCTTGCGTACGATCCGCAGGCGGGCAGCGCGACCGCGAGCCGCACGGCATCGCTATAATCCGCGCCGACCATACTCTTGACCACGCACATGGGCAAAGGCGACAAGCGCACGCGGCGCGGAAAGATCTACAAGGGCAGCTACGGCAAGAAGCGCCCGGGCCGCAAAAAAAAATCGAAGCAGCGAAGCTAGCTACTGCGCTCGCCGAAGCGCGAACGACCGGCGAATCCGCGGCACGCCCGGGCGTCGGGCGTCGTCCCGGCGCGCCCGCTCACTTGCTCCAGAACGACGGCGTGAGCACCACCAGCAGCGTGAAGAGCTCGAGCCTGCCGAGCAGCATCAGAAACGAGCAGATCCAGGTCTGAAAATCGCTCAGCACCGCATAGGTGCTCGCCGGGCCGACTTCGCCCAGCCCCGGTCCCATGTTGTTGATCGAAGCCACCGCGGCCGAAAACGCGCTCAGCACGTCGAGCCCGCTGCCGGTGAGCAGCAGCGTCGACAGGATGATGCAGGAAACGTAGACGAACACGTAGGCGAGCACCGCGAACACGATGTTGTTCTCGATCGCGTGCCCGGACAGCTTCACCGGCCGGTGAAGCTTCGGATGAATGATGCGCAGCAGTTCGCGGAAGCTCTGCTTGAACAGGATCTGCGCCCGGATCATCTTCATCCCGCTGCCGGTGGAGCCCGAGCAGCTCGCGAAGCTGCACAGGAACAGCATCCATAGCGGCGCAAAGATCGGCCACACGTTGAAATCCGTGTTGCTGTACCCGGTCGTGGTGGCGATCGACACCACGTTGAAGGCGGCAAAGCGCAGCGCGGTCCCGAAATCCGGGTAGGTCCCCGCGGCGTACAGGTAGAGCGCAACCCCGGCGACCGAGGCGCCCAGCACGAACAGGAACAGGAATGCTTCCGGATCGCGCCGGTATGGCGCCAGCGCGAGCTTGCGCCACGCCAAGAAGTGGGTTGCAAAATTGATCCCGGCGATCAGCATGAACACGATCGCCACCAGCTCGATCTTCGGCGAATTCCAGTAGGCGTAGCTCGCGTCGTGGGTGGAGAACCCGCCCAGCCCCATGGTCGTGAACGCGTGCATCAGCGCGTCCAGCCAGCTCATGCCGGCCCAGCGATAGGCGAGCAGGCACAGCGCCGTAAGCGCGAAGTACACGAACCACAGGCCCTTGGCGGTTTCCGCGATGCGCGGCGTGAGCTTGGTGTCCTTCATCGGCCCCGGCGTTTCCGCGCGGTACAGCTGCGAGCCGCCGACCCCGAGCAGCGGCAGGATGGCGACCGCGAGCACGATCACGCCCATGCCGCCGAGCCAGATCATGAAGCCGCGCCAGAGATTGATCGACGGTGGCAGCTGGTCGAGCCCGGAAAGCACCGTCGCGCCGCTCGCGGTGAGGCCCGAGACCGCCTCGAAATAGGCGTCGGTGAAGGAAAGCCCGGGCAGGTAGAACAGCAGCGGCAGGGTCGCAAAGCCGGGCAGCGTGGTCCAGACCAGGGCGACCAGCAGGAAGCCGTCCCGCGTCTGGAGTTCGCGCTGCTCGCGGCGGGTGACAAGCCACAGCACCAACCCGGCCAGCAGCGTCGCGAGGATCGCCTTGTCGTAGGCGTGCAGCGCCGCATCGTCGAGTGCCAGTGAAAAGCCGAGCGGCACCAGCATGCAGCCCGCAAACAGCATGATGACGAGCGCGAGAAGCCGCAGTACCGCAAGGAGGTGCATGCGAGGCGCCGCTCAGAGAAACCGCGCGCCGACCTGGAACAGCCGCTCGACCTTGGGAAGGATCTTCTTGTCGGTCACGAATACGATGACATGATCCTCGGCGATGATCTGGGTGTCGTGGTGCGCCATCAGGACCTCGTCGCCGCGCACGATGGCCCCGATGGTCGTGCCCGGCGGGAGTTCGATTTCCTCGATGCGGCGGCCGGTGACCTTGCAGGACTCGCGGTCACCGTGCACCACGGCCTCGAGCGCCTCGGCCGCGCCGCGCCGCAGGCTGTGCACCGCGACGATGTCGCCGCGCCGCACGTGCGCGAGGAGCTTGCCGATGGTGGCCTGCGCGGGCGAGATCGCGACGTCGATCTGCGCCCCCTGCACCAGGTCGACATAGCTCCTGCGGTTGATGAGCGCCACCACCCGGCGCGCCCCCATGCGCTTGGCGAGCAGCGAGCCCATGATGTTATTCTCGTCGTCATTGGTGACGGCGACGAACAGGTCCATCTCGGCGATGTTTTCCTGTTCCAGCAGCTCCTCGTCGGTGGCATCGCCGTTGAGCACCAGCACGCGCTCGAGCTTCGCCGCGAGCGCCTCGCAGCGGCGCTTGTTGTGATCGATGACCCGGACCGAATAGTCGGCCGCGAGCGCCCGCGCCAGCCGCTGGCCGATATTGCCGCCGCCGGCGATCATGACGCGCTTCACCGGCCGGTCCATCCGGCGCAGCTCCCTCATCACACCGCGGATGTCGCGCGACGGTGCGAGGCAGAACACTTCGTCGCCGGCCTCGACGACGGTGTCGCCTTCGGGCGCCACCGGGGTGTCGCCACGAAAAATGGCCACCACGCGGGTGTCGATGTTCGGGATGTGGCGGCCCAGGTCCCGGATCGGATGGCCGACGAGCGGTCCGCCCTTGTAGGCGCGCATGGCCACCAGGCTCACCTTGCCGTCGGCGAAATCAAGCACCTGCAGCGCTTCGGGGAACTCGACCAGCTTGACGATGTAGTCGGTGAGCACCTGCTCCGGACAGATCGACAGGTCCACCTGAAATCCGTCCGGCCCCAGCACTTTCTCGTCGTTCAGGAAATCGGTGGCGCGGACGCGGGCGATCCGCCGCGGCACATTGAACAGCTGATTTGCGAGCTTGCAGGCAACCAGGTTCGTTTCGTCCGACTGGGTGACCGCGATCAGCAGGTCCGCGTCCTCGATGCCGGCCTCGATGAGCACCGACGGGTGCGAGGCGCTGCCGTTCACCGTTCGCAGATCGAGGCGGTCCTGGAGCACGCGCAGCCGCGCCGGTTCGATGTCGACGACCGTAATGTCGTTCTGTTCCGAAACCAGGCTCTCCGCCACCGAAGCGCCGACCTGCCCGGCCCCGAGAATCACGATCTTCACGCGCGCCCGTCCCGCCGCGGAAAGCGCCGCATTATAGTGGTTGCGCGGCGCGGGGCTTCATTGCGTCTCATCGCGGCGGCCCACCGGCAAGCCCAGCGCCTTGAGCTTGCGATACAGATGAGTGCGCTCCAGGCCCGAGCGCTCGGCGACCCGCGACATGCTGCCGCGTTCCTTCGCGAGCAGATTCTCGAAGTAGATGCGCTCGAATCCCTCGCGCGCCTCGCGGTAGGGCCGATCGAGCGCGAATTCCGGAGGCGCCGCGGGGGCGGCGTGGGCATCGAGCACGCGTGCGACATCGTCCATGTCGACCTCCTCGCCGAGCGCGGAGAGCGCGAGATTCTTCACCACGCTTTCCAGTTCGGACAGATTTCCCGGCCAGGCGTAGTGGCGCAGCGCGTTGAGCGCCGCCACCGTCAGCCGGCGCGGCGGACAGGCGCGCGCCTCGACCATATGCGCGAGGATCAAGGCTGCCAGATCCGGCACGTCCTCGGCAAAATCGCGCACCGCGGGAAGCCGCACGATCAGCTCGGCCAACCGCGCGACCAGAGCCGGCTCGTAGGCAAGTTTTTCCACCAGGGCCTTGGGCTCGACGGGCGAGAAACTGACCAGCCGCACCTTGTGCCGGTCGGCGCGCGCGGCGACGAATTCGAGACCCTTCTGCTCCGCGCGCGCAAGGCGCGACAGGTCCGCGACGAACAGGATGCCGCCCGCGGCCCGCGCGAGCAGCTCGGAGGAGGCCTCCGCGAGCAGCGTCTCGCCGGCGAGGAAGGGCAACCCGGGGGCGGCGAGCAGGCGCGCGAACAGCTCCGGCTGCATGCCGCGCTCGCCACGCAGCATCAGCGGCGCCGCGCTTTGGGCGAGCTGTGCCAGGCGCTTGCGCAAATCGGCGAGCGCGGGCGAGCGGCCCGAGGCCGCGAGCGAGATCTCGCGCGGCGCCGCGCTCTCCTGGTTGCGCAGCGCACGCTTCACCGTGGCGAGCAGCCGCTGCAGCGCGATCGGCTTTTCCAGGTAATCGAGCGCGCCGACCCGCGTCGCCTCGACGGCGGTTTCGATCGTACCGTGGCCGGACATCATGACCACCGGCATCGTGAGCTGGCCGCTCGCCGCCCATTCCTTGAGCAGCGTAATGCCGTCGGTGTCCGGCATCCAGATGTCCAGCAGCACCAGATCGGGCCGCTGCTTCTCGCGCGCGCGGCGCGCCGCCTCCGCATTTTCGGCCAGCAACACCTGATGACCGTCTTCGGCGAGGATCTCGGAGAGCAGCTCCCGAATTCCGACTTCGTCGTCCACAATCAGGATCTGTGACATAGCAGCTAGGCCAATGTGCAAGGCGACGGCGCGGCGTCACCGCGCGACGCCCCCCGTTCGCGAAACGATTCGAAGTCCGTCATGCCGCCTTCGCCAGCGGCAGCAGCACGCTCACCGAGGCGCCCTCGGCGGGACGGCTCTCGATCGCGATCGAGCCGCGGTGCTCGTCGACGATCTTCTTCACGATCGCAAGGCCCAGGCCGGTGCCGCGCGGCTTGGTCGTCACATAGGGCTCGAAGATGCGCGACATCAGCTCGGCCGGAAAGCCGTCGCCGTTGTCCGAGACCGAGACCCGCACCCGGTCCCCCGCGAGCTCGGTGCGGATTTCGATGGCCGGTTCGGGGCGGGACACGCGACGATTCTCGAGCGCATCCTGTGCATTCTGCACGAGGTTGTGCAGCACCTGGCGGATCTGCGCAGCGTCCGCCCACACCGCAGGCAGCTTCGCGGCAAGCCGGGCGCGGATCGGCACCTTCGAATTCTCGTACAGGGCCAGAACTTCACCCACCAGCACGTTCAAATCCATACCGGCCGGTACCGGCGCCGGCAGGCGCGCGTAATCGCGGAAGTCGTCGACCATCGCCTTCAGCGCGGTGACCTGGTTTACGATAGTCTGCGTGCTGCGGCGAACCGCCTCGGTGTCCTCCGGCGCAAGCTTGCCGGCCAGCCTCATCTCGAGCCGCTCCGCGGCGAGCTGGATCGGCGTCAGCGGATTCTTGATTTCGTGCGCGAGGCGCCGCGCGACCTCCGCCCAGGCGGTTGCGCGCTGGGCCTGGATGAGCTGGGTAATATCGTCGAATACCAGAACATAGCCGCCTCCCGCAGCGGGCAGCGCCGCTCCCCGCGCGAGCAGCGCCTTGCCGCCCCGGAGCGCGAGCTCGATCTGCCAGGTGCCGGCGCCGTGGCCGACGAACTGTTCGCGTACCGGCGCGGCGAACGACTGCAGCGCGTCCGGCCAGGAATCGAGCGCTCGGCCGGCGCACGAGACGAGTTCCGCGCCGAGAATCTCGCCCGCACCCCGGTTCGAGATCGACAGCGCGAGGTCCTGGTCGAACACCAGCACGCCCGCCGTCAGGTTGGCGAGGATGTTTTCCAGCCGCGCCTTGGCGGTTTCGAGGGCGACGCGGTTGGATTCCACGACCTGCCGCGCCTCGTCGAGCTGGCCGGTCATCGCGTTGAACGATTCCGTGAGTACGCCGAGCTCGTCCCCGCTGGTGATCGGCGCACGGCGGCTGAAATCCCCGCGCGCCACCGCCTGCGTCGCCGCGGCGAGATTCGCCAGCGGCGCCGAAAGCCTGCTCGCAAGTATCGCGGCGAGCGCCACGGCGGCGAACAGCGCCATCGAAAGCGCCAGCGTCAGGGTGACGATGTAGATCTGCTTCAGCCCTTCGCGCGCGAGCGCGAGCTCCCGGTAGTCGCGATAGGCAGCCTCGACCGCGGAGGCGCTGCGCGCAAACCCGTCCGGCAGCGTCTGCCGGAACTGAAGATAGCGCGGATCCCCGGCCAGCGCGCCGCCTGCGATCGGAACGACCACGCGCAGCACCAGTCCCTTGCCCGCGGCGGAATCCACTGCCGAATAGCCACGTCCCGTGCGCGCCTGACGTAGCGCCTGCGCCGGCGGCAGTTCGGGCACAAATCGGTCCATTTCCGCGCTCGCGCTCGCGAGCAGCCGGCCGTTGGGCGCAACCACCACTGCCTCCTGGACTCCAGCCTGCTCCCGCAACCGGTTGAGCACCAGCGGAAGCTGTGTCGGCGCGCGGTCGGCAAGCTCGAGCGCCACCGCACGCGCCTTCAGGTTCAGCTCGCCGAGCATCTGGTCGATCGCCGACTGGCCGAGGTTCATCCCGCCCTCGAGCGCCGCGTCGACCTTGACGTCGAACCACGATTCGATGCTGCGGGCAAGGAACTGCACCGATACCGTATACACGAGCGCCCCCGGCACCAGCGCCATCAGCGCAAAAAGCAGCAGGAATCTGAGGGTCAGCCGCGAACCGAACACGCGCGCCCGCAGCTTGCGGACCAGCGTGACCAGCTGCCAGACGACCAGCGCGGCGAGTGCCACGGCAAGGGCCGCATTCAGGCCGAGCAGCAAAGGAAACTGGCGCCCGAACAGCGACACGTTGGCGCTCGCGGTGGCAAGCAGAAACAGCAGCACGCCGGCGAGCACCGCGCTGATGAGGAGCAGCAACCTCACTGGCCGCCCACCTCCCGGGGCTCGCGGCTTTCGGCGGGCGGTGCCGCCGGCGGCCGGAATACGAAGCGCTGCCAGGACGATTCGAGCTGAAATTCGCGGCTCGTAAGCGCGCTGACCTGAAATGGCTTGGGGAGCAGTGCGCTGTCCAGGCGCATGCGCACCGCCACCTCGTAGTTCGCATCGGCGAGCGCGACGCCGCGCTCGACCACGAGCCAGTTGCGAACGCGCTTCAGAACGTGAAGCGCCTCCTCCAGCGTGACGAACTGCTGTTGCAGCAGGCCGGTGGACAGCCGGTAGTGGCGCGTCAACGGATGAAAGGACAGTCGAAGCTGCATCCGCTTGGCCGCGGTCTTTTCGTCGAACCACCACCAGCGCGGGCGCGTCATTTCGAAATCGACCACGAAATACAGGGGCACCCCGTTGCCGACCATCTCGGCAAGACGCGGCGGGAATTCAAACGCAAAATCCGCGTCGAGCGCAAGGCCGTCCTCCACCACCTGCAGCTGGGATCCTCGCACCTCGATCTCGCTAGCGCTCGCGCCGAGCGGGGCCGCGCACAGGAGCGCGACCAGGGCAGTTTTCAGGAGTGCGACGCCTCGCATCGCGCCGTGCGTCAAGCGGCCTTCCCTAGCAGCGCAAAGTAGAAACCGTCGTGCTCCGCGTCCGGGACCATCTGAGCGGCGCAGTTGCCGGGCAGCGCGAGACGCCGCGCCCCCGGCGCGTGCGCCAAGAATGCCTCGACGATGGCGCCATTTTCCTCCGGGAATACGGAACAGGTGGCATACAGCAATTTACCACCCGGTCTGAGCAGCCGCCAAAGGGAACCGAGGATGCGCGCCTGGCGCGCGCCGTAATCCGCAAGATCGGATTCGCGGCGCAGCCACTTGATGTCCGGATGGCGCCGCGCCACTCCGGAGCCCGAGCACGGAACATCGGCGAGGATGCGGTCGAACGCGTTACCGTCCCACCAGGTCTGCGCCGCGCAACAATCCGCCGCGCGCACTTGCGCCGTGAGGCCGAGCCGCCGCAGGTTGTGCACGATCGCCTCGCAGCGCGAGGCGTCCACATCGAGCGCAGTCAGGGCCACGTCGGCCGTCTCGAGAATGTGCGCGCTCTTGCCGCCCGGCGCGGCGCAGGCGTCCAGGACCCTTTGTCCGGACCGCAGGTCGAGCAGTTGCGCCGCGCACTGCGCGCCCGCGTCCTGCACCGAGACGTCGCCGTCGGCGAATCCGGGAAGCTGCCCGACCGGGAGCGGGCGCGCGAGCAAAAGCGGCCCGCCCGCGAGGGCTCGCGCCGCAATTCCGTTGGCGGCGAGGCGCGCGAGGTAAGCGGCAGGGGTCGAGCGGCGCGCGTTCACGCGCAGGCACATCGGAGGATGTTGGTTTCCTGCCGTCAGGACCTGCTCCCACTGCCGCGGGTACGCGGCGCGCAGGCGCGCGATCCACCAGTCCGGATGCTGGTAGCGCGCCACCGGGTCCGCGGCGATCCGCGCCTCGACGTGGCGCCTCGCGCGCAGGCGTGCGCGCAGCAGCGCGTTGACGTAGCCGGTCGCACCTGCGCGGCCGAGCGCGCGGCACGCCCGCACTGTCTGGTCCACTACTGCGTACTCTGCAAAGCGCCCGGACTCGAGCGCGTACAGGGCGCACCAGAGCAGCGCTTCGACCAGCGCATCCGGCGCGGCGCGGTGCGAAAGCGCGCGCACCATGGCCTGAACGCGGCCATAGCTGCGCAGCGTGCCGTAGCACAGGTCGATGAGCGCGGCGCGCGCGGCGCCGGTTTCGTCTGCGGCGCGTTCAAGCCTCGCCGAGAGACTGCGGCCGGCAGCCACCTGCGCGACGACCGGGGCTGCCGCGCGCAGCGACTCAGACAGTGAACGCAAAGCGTTCGCCCGGCTCGATCGCGAAACCGCGCAGAAATTCGGCCGCGGCAAGCCGCCGCCCTCCGGCGCGCTGCAGCTCGGTGACTTCGAGGGCCTCGCGGCCACAGGCGATCCGTACACCCGCGGGGCCGGACGCAAGCACGGCCCCGGGCACGCCTTCATCCGGGGCGACTCGGGCGACCCAGATTTTCACGACTTCGCCGCGGATCGCGGTGCGCGCGCCGGGCGAGGGCCGGAACGCCCGCACTGCGCGTTCCAGTTCGGGTGCAGGCTTGGACCAGTCGAGCCACGTTTCCGACGTGCGGATTCGATCGGCGTACGTCGCGCCCTCCGCGGGCTGCGCTCGCGCGTGCAAGCGTCCGGCGGCGAGGTCGGCCAGCGTCTCGACGATCATCGCGCTGCCGAGTGAGGCGAGCCGGTCGCGCAGGCTCTGCGCATCGTCGCCGGTCCCGATCGCAAGCGGGCGCTGCGCGAGCACGGGTCCCGTATCCAGTCCGGCATCCATCCGGATGATGGTGATGCCGGTTTCGCGATCGCCCGCCAGGAGCGCGCGCTGGATCGGCGCCGCGCCCCGCCAGCGCGGCAGGAGCGAGGCATGGATGTTGAAGGCACCCCGCGGCGCGACGTCGAGCACGCTCTGCGGGAGGATCAGCCCGTAGGCGCAGGTCACGAGCGCTTCCGGGCGCGCGGCGGCGATGCGCAGCACCGCAGCCGGGTCCTTCAACGTTTCCGGTTGAAATACCTCCAGGCGGTGCGCTAGCGCGCGCTTCTTCACCGCGCCGACGGCCGGTTTCATGCCGCGCCCGGCCGGACGGTCTGGTTGCGTGAGGACGAGCGTAACCTCATGCCGCGCCTCGAGCAGCGCACCGAGCGAGCGCTCCGCGAATTCGGGCGTACCGGCGAACGCGATCCGCATCGATCGGGGCGCGCGGCGCGAGGGGAAGGGGCGCTCTAGGCGGTGCGGCGCAACTGCTTGGCGAGCTTGACGCGGATGCGCTGCTGCTTGAGCGGGGACAGATATTCGACGAAGACCTTGCCGACCAGGTGGTCCATCTCGTGCTGAATGCAGACCGCAAGCAGGCCTTGCGCTTCCAGCGTGAGCGCGTTGCCGCTCGGGTCGTAGGCCCGCACGCGGATCCGATCCGCACGCTCCACGATCTCGTAGATGCCCGGCACCGACAGGCATCCTTCTTCGATGTCGGAAATTCCCCACTTTTCGGCAATCTCCGGATTGATCAGCGTGACGAGGGAGTCGCGCCGCTCCGATACGTCGACGACGATGACCTGGCGGTGCACGTCGACCTGGGTGGCCGCGAGCCCGATGCCGGGCGCGGCGTACATCGTTTCGGCCAAGTCACGCACCAGCGCCTTCAGCGACGCGTCGAACACGGTCACCGGCGCCGCCACCTTGTGCAGTCGCGCGTCCGGGTACCGGAGAATGCTCAAAATAGCCATGTCTCAGAAAATCACTTGCAAATTGAATGGACTAGATGCAGTATCTCAGGCGGCGCCTAAGCTGTCCGGGCTTTATGCTACAGTTAAGGACACCTCAGGGGAAGCCGAACCTACCCACGCGGCAAAGCGTTCGTTTAGACGGGGGGCCGAATGCGCAACCAACACCACAAGTTTATCACAAGCCTCTTTTTTGCCCTCTGCAGCCTGCTCGCGCTCGGCGCATGGGCGCAGGTCCCGACGACGCCGCTCGCGCTCAAGCCGAACGCTCCGGAACGTTATGTCGTTGTCCCCGGCGATACGCTGTGGTCCATTGCCGAACGCTTCACCGACTCGCCGTGGCGCTGGCCCGAGCTGTGGAATCTCAACAAGGACCAGATCAAGAATCCGCACCGAATCTACCCGGGCAATGTGATCGTGATCGACCGGACCCGGGGAATGCTGGCGCTCGCCGACACGGTGAAGCTCTCGCCGCGGGTACGCGCGGAATCCACCGCGGAGGCGATTCCGAGCATTCCGCCTCGGATCATCGAGCCGTTCCTCACGCGCCCGCTGGTCATCGAGCCCGAAGGGCTGGACAACGCGCCGCGTATCGTCGCATTCGATGAAGGACGCGTCGTGGCCGGGGACGGCGGCAAGGCATTCGTCCGCGGGATGGGCAGCTCGAAGGACGAGTCGTGGTACATGTACCGGCCGGGCCGCGCGCTCGTCGATCCGGAAACCGATCGAACGATCGGGCACGAGGCGATCTACCTCGGAGTTGCGCGCCTGGTTCGGCCGGGGGACCCCGCTACGGTCGAGCTTGCCGCGGTGACGCAGGAGATCGGCATCGGCGACCGGCTCGTGGCGGCCGGCACACCCGAAATCATGAGCTACGTTCCGCGCGCACCCTCCGCGGCGCTGCAGGGGCGCGTCGTTTCGATCTATGGCGGCCTGCAGACCGTTGGCGAGGCCGGGCAGCATTCGGTGGTGGCGCTCAACCGGGGCAAGGCCGACGGTCTCGAGCTCGGACATGTGCTCGCGCTGTATCGTCACCGTGGCACGGTGGTGGACAAGCATCTGCCGAAGAACGCGCCCGATGCGATCGTCTCGTTGCCTGAAGAGCGCTACGGACTGACCTTCGTGTTCCGGGTTTTCGACCGCGTGTCCTATGCTCTGGTGATGAACGTCACCCGCCCGGTCAGTCCGCTGGATGTGGTGCGCACACCCTAGGACAGAAAGCGACAGGCCGCGCCGCGCCGGTGCCCGCCGGCAACCGCGCTCCACGACCGGAAGGGGGCACGTCCTTCGAGCGGCATGAGGCAGGACCCCGGGCTGGCAAGCTGGTTGCAACTGACCCTCACGCCTGGCCTGGGCGCCGGCGCATTGCACCAACTGCTGCGCGAGTTCGGACCTCCTGAAAATGTGATTGCCGCGGGACGCGCGGCGCTCGTCCGAATCGTTCCGCCGGGCGCGCTCGACGCGCTGTACTCGGAAAACGTCGCGCGCGGCGTACAGCAGGCGCTGCAATGGGCAACGGGGCCGGGCTGTTCGGTGGTGACGCTCGCCGACCCGACGTACCCGAAATTACTTCTCGAAATCGGCCAGCCGCCGCCGCTTCTTTACTGCCTGGGTCGCACCGAGCTGCTCAACCGCCCCTCGCTTGCGGTCGTCGGCAGCCGGAACGCGACCGCGCAGGGTGCGCGCGACGCCGAGAGTTTCGCGCGTGCGCTGAGCGACGCCGGATTCACGATCGTCTCCGGGCTCGCGCTCGGGATCGACGCCGCGGCGCACCGCGGAGGGGTCGCTGGCCACGGTTCAACGATCGCCGTGTTGGGTACCGGCATCGACCTCGTCTATCCGCCGCGCAACGCCGCGCTGGCGCGGGAAATCGGCGCTCGCGGGCTCCTGGTGTCGGAATTTCCGCTCGGCACACCCTCGGTGCGGCAGAACTTCCCGCGCCGCAACCGCGTCATCAGCGGGCTTTCGCTCGGCTGCCTGGTCATCGAGGCAGCACATTCCTCCGGATCCCTCATCACGGCGCGCGCCGCAGCCGAGCAGGGACGCGAAGTCTTTGCGGTACCCGGTTCGATCCATTCGCCGCTCTCCAAAGGCTGCCATGACCTGATCAAGTCCGGCGCCAAGCTGGTCGAATCGGCGTTGGACATCCTGAGCGAGCTTCCGCCCCACCTGCGCACGGACGCGTCCTCCGCTCGTTCGGAACCGGCAGCCGATTCCGGGGTGACCGGCACACCGCTCCCGGATTCTCCGGTGCTGCCGCACATGGGATTCGAACCGGTCGGCATCGACTCGCTGTGCGTGCGTGCCGGGCTCCCGGCGGAACGCGTTGCGGCGGAGCTGCTGCGCCTCGAACTCGATGGTCGTGTCGCGTCGCTGCCAGGCGGTCTGTATCAACGTCTTCACTGAGCACGCCTGCGGTCCAACCCACGTGCCGCGGTTGTGTCGCCGTGGTCTTTGCGGGTGTCCTCTGCGGCCTTTTGGCGGGCATGGGCAAGAAACTCATCATCGCGGAAAAGCCTTCGGTCGCCGCCGACATCGCGCGCGCGCTTGGCGGCTTTTTCCGCAAGGCCGACTTTTTCGAGAGCAGCGAGTTCGTGCTCTCGTCGGCGGTCGGCCACCTGCTCGAGCTTGCACTGCCCGCGGAGCATGACGTCAAGAAGGGGAAGTGGACCTTTGCCCGTTTGCCGGTCATCCCGCCGCGATTCGCGCTCGCCCCCATCGAGCGCAGCGCGAAACGGCTCGAAACGCTTCTTCGCCTGATCCGGCGCAAGGATGTCGTCGGGCTCATCAACGCCTGTGACGCCGGGCGCGAGGGCGAGCTGATCTTCCGCTACATCGTGCAGCACGCCGGAACGAAGAAACCGATCGAGCGGCTGTGGCTGCAGTCGATGACCGCCGCGTCGATCCGCGAAGGCTTCCAGCATCTGCGTCCCGGCCGAGAATTGACACCGCTCGCGGATGCCGCCAAGTGCCGCTCGGAAGCCGACTGGCTCGTAGGCATCAACGGCACCCGCGCCATGACCGCGTTCAATTCCAGGGAGGGCGGGTTCTACCTGACCACGGTCGGCCGCGTGCAGACACCCACGCTCGCCATTCTGGTCGAGCGCGAGGAACGGATCCGCGCGTTCGTGCCGCGCGCGTACTGGGAAGTGCACGTCCGCTTCGCGCTCAAGTCCGGCGAGTATGTCGGCCGCTGGTTCGACCCCGAATTCCAGAAGACGGAGGACGGCGAGAACAAGGCCGAGCGCCTCTGGCAGGCGCAAAGAGCGCAAACGATCGCCGCCGACTGCGCGGGAAAATCGGGACAGGCCAGCGAAGAGTCCAAGCCCGCCGCGCAGGCGCCGCCGCCGCTGTTCGACCTGACCAGCCTGCAGCGCGAGGCAAACGGCCGCTTCGGCTTTTCTGCCAGGACGACGCTCTCGCTCGCGCAGTCGCTGTACGAAAGGCACAAGGCGCTCACCTACCCGAGAACAGACTCGCGCGCCCTCCCCGAGGATTACCTTGGCACCGTCAGAACAACGCTCCAGGCGCTATCGCGCGGCGCGCAGTACGGCACGATCGCCAGGACCGTGCTGCAAAGCGGCTGGGTGCGGCACAACCGGCGCGTTTTCGACGACAGCAAGATCTCCGACCATTTCGCGATCATCCCGACGCCACAGCCGCCGGGACACCTGAACGAGGCCGAGGCAAAGCTCTACGACCTGGTTGCGCGCCGATTCCTGGCGGCATTTCATCCGGCCGCGCGCTACCTGCAGACGACCCGCATCACGCAGGTGGGCGAACATCACTTCCGCACCGAAGGCCGGGTCCTGCTCGATCCGGGGTGGCTTTCGGTCTATGGTCGCGAGGCGGAGGTTCCGGCGGAAAACCTGCCCGCCGCGCAGCGGAACGAGAAAGCCCGGGTACGCGAGTGCCGCGTCGAGGCGAACCAGACACGGCCGCCCGCGCGTTACACCGAGGCGACGCTGCTCTCGGCGATGGAAGGCGCCGGCAGGCTGGTGGAAGACGACGAACTGCGTGCGGCGATGGCGGCAAAGGGCCTGGGAACCCCGGCGACGCGCGCCGCCGTCATCGAAGGATTGATCCACGAAGAATACATGCTCCGCCAGGGCAAGGACCTGGTGCCGACGCCGAAAGCGTTTTCGCTGCTGTTCGCCCTGCGGCACTTCGGCGTGAGCGAAATCACGTCGCCCGAACTCACGGGCGACTGGGAATTCAAGCTCAAGCTCATGGAAGCGGGCCGGCTCCGGCGCGAGGAGTTCATGGACCACATCGAATCCGTGACGCGCGATCTGGTCGATCGCATCCGCGACGGCGAGATTCCCGACACGGCCTTCGCGACGGTTCCGGCGCCCTGTCCGAAATGCGGCGGCACGGTGCAGGAAAACTACCGCAAGTTCCAGTGCCAGGGCTGCGATTTTGCGTTGTGGAAGGTGATTTCGGGAAGGGAATGGGCGCCCGAAGAAGTCGCCGAGCTGCTGACCAAGCGCCGGATCGGGCCGCTCACGGGCTTTCGCAGCCGTCTCGGCAAGCCCTTTGCCGGCGCCGTGCGGCTCAACGAGGAGCTTCGCACCGAGTTCGACTTCGGAGCGCCGCCGCCGAGCGAGCGCCAAGGCGAAGCGCCCGATTTCAGCACGCAGCAGAACCTCGGCGCCTGTCCCAAGTGCGCCGCGCGCGTGTTCGAGCACGGAAACTCCTACGTCTGCGAAAAATCGCTCGGCCCGGAACCGAGCTGTGATTTCCGCTCCGGAAAAATCATCCTGCAAAGGCCGATCGAGCGGGACCAGATGGAAAAGCTGCTTGCTGCCGGCAGGACCGATCTGCTGACCCGGTTCATTTCCCGCAAGGGAAGACCCTTCCGGGCCTACCTCGTAAAAACCCCGGAGGGCAACGTCGGATTCGAATTCGCCGCGCGCGCCTCGCGTCCACGCGCGCAAGCCGGCGATGCGACCAAGCGAAAGCGCAAAGCCTAGCTAAACGTCCAGGTTGCGCACCCCGAGCGCGTTTGACTCGATGAAGGCGCGGCGCGGCTCGACTTCGTCGCCCATCAACTTGGTGAAGATCTCGTCGGCCGCAATGCCGTCCTCGATCTGCACGCGAAGCAGGCGCCGGGCCGCGGGGTCCATGGTCGTTTCCCACAGCTGCGCAGGGTTCATCTCGCCCAGGCCCTTGTAGCGTTGCAGGCTGGTCGAGCGCTGCACCTCGGCGAGCAGCCACTTCATCGCTTCGCCGAAATCCCGCACCGGCTGCTTCTTGTCGCCGCGCTGCACGTACGCACCGACCCCGACGAGGCCGCGCAGCAACTCCGCCGTGGAGCGGATCTGCGCGTAGTCTCCGGAGTGGACGAACTCCGAATCGATCGCGGTCACCCGCACATTGCCATGGCGCGTACGCTCGACGCGCACCTGGTAGCGCTCGGTCTTGGGGTCAAAGTGCGCGCTCACCCGGACATCGGTTGCGCCCAGCACGGCGGCCAGCGATTCCGTGGATGCTTCGGCCAGATCGCGCCGCGACAGGTCGATCCGCACCCCGCGCAGCAGCGCCTCCAGCACGTCGCGATCGATCCAGCGCGCCACGCGCTCGATCACCGCCTCGGTCACCAGGTACGATTTGGCCAGCTCGGCGAGCGCCTCGCCCTGGATGGCATCACGCCGCGCCGCCGGATAGAGCGCCGCATCCACCAAGGCGAGGCGCAGCATGTGCTCGTTCAGTTCGTGCTCGTCCTTCAGGTAGCGCTCTTCCTTTCCCAGCTTCGCCCGGTAGAGCGGCGGCTGCGCAATGTAGATGTGCCCGCGTTCGACCAGTTCCGGCATCTGCCGGTAGAAGAACGTGAGCAGCAGCGTGCGGATATGCGATCCGTCGACATCCGCGTCGGTCATGATGATCACGCGGTGATAGCGCAGCTTGTCCGGGTTGTACTCTTCCTTGCCGATTCCGCACCCGAGCGCGGTGATCAGGGTCGCAATCTCGGCCGACCCCAGAAGCTTGTCGAAGCGCGCCTTCTCGACGTTGAGGATCTTTCCCTTGAGCGGGAGGATCGCCTGAAACCGGCGGTCCCGGCCCTGCTTCGCCGAGCCGCCGGCCGAGTCGCCCTCGACCAGGTACAGCTCGCACCGTGCCGGATCGCGCTCCTGGCAATCGGCGAGCTTTCCCGGAAGCCCCATTCCGTCCAGCACTCCCTTGCGGCGCGTCATCTCGCGCGCCTTGCGCGCGGCCTCGCGTGCTCGTGCCGCATCGACGATCTTGGCGGTGATCACGCGCGCGTCGTTCGGCCGCTCGTCGAGAAACTGGCGCAACTTCTCGGCGACGATCTCCTCGACCACCGGCCGCACCTCCGAGGACACGAGCTTTTCCTTGGTCTGCGACGAGAACTTCGGTTCGGGCACCTTCACCGAAAGCACGCACGCAAGACCTTCCCGCATGTCGTCGCCGGTCGTCTCGACCTTCGCCTTCTTCGCCGATTCGTTCTCCTCGATGTACTTGTTCAGCACCCGCGTCATGGCGGCGCGCAAGCCGGTCAGGTGCGCGCCGCCGTCCTTCTGCGCGATGTTGTTGGTGAAGCAGAGCACGCTCTCCTGGTAGGAGTCGTTCCACTGCATCGCCACCTCGACCCCGATGCCTTCCTTCTCGCCCGTGCCGTGAAACACGGTCGGATGCAGCACCGTCTTGGCGCGGTTCATGTACTCGACGAAGCCCTTCACCCCACCGGTAAACGCGAAGTTCTCGTCCTTGCCGGAGCGCTGGTCGACGAGCACGATGCGGACTCCGTTGTTCAGGAACGAAAGCTCGCGCAGCCGCCGCGCCAGGATGTCGTAGTGATAGTCGACCGCGCCGAAGATCTGCCGGGAAGCGAGAAAATGCACCTCCGTGCCGCGCTTCTCCGTCAGCCCGCTCACCCGCAGCGGCGCAGCCGGCACCCCGTCGGCGAAGTCCAACTGGTACACCTTGCCGTCGCGCCAGATCGTCAGCCGCAGCCAGCTCGAGAGCGCGTTCACCACCGACACGCCGACGCCGTGCAGCCCGCCCGAGACCTTGTAGGTATTGGAATCGAACTTGCCGCCGGCGTGCAGCTCGGTCATCACGATTTCCGCCGCCGAGCGCTTGAGCTCGTCGTCGTCCTTGATTCCGGTCGGGATGCCGCGTCCGTTGTCGAGCACCGAGACCGAGTTGTCGGTGTGGATGGTGACCACGATGTCGTCGCAAAAGCCCGCGAGCGCCTCGTCCACCGCGTTGTCGACCACCTCGAACACCAGCTGGTGCAGGCCGGTGCCGTCGGAGGTGTCCCCGATATACATCCCGGGGCGCTTGCGCACCGCATCCAGGCCCTTCAGTACCTTGATTGAGTCGCTGTCGTAGCCGTCCGGCTCGCGGACCTGATGCTCGCTATCACCCACGTCGTCGCTTCCTTTAGACCCGCTAGATGCGCATCGGCATCACGACGTAGCGGAATTCCGGCTCGGCGGGCGCACGCACCAGGGCGCTCGACGAGGCATCGCCGAACGAGCACTCGACCGAACTGTCGGACACGTTGTTCAGCACGTCCAGCAGGTAGTTGACGTTGAAGCCGATGTCGAGCGGGTCACCGGTGTAGCCGACCTCGAGCGTTTCCTCGGCTTCCTCCTGCTCGGCATTCGACGACACGAGCTTGAGGGCGTTCTCGGTCAGGATCCAGCGCACGCCGCGGAACTTCTCGTTCGAAAGGATTGCCGCCCGCAGCAGCGCCTGGCGCAGGACGTCGCGGTCGATCAGAAGCCGGTTCTTGTTGCCTGCCGGGATCACCCGTGTGTAATCGGGGAACTTCCCGTCGACCAGCTTCGAAACGAGCTCCACCGAACCAAATGCAAACGCGACCTGCGTCGAGGAAAGCTCGACCCGCACCTCGTCTTCCCCCTCCCCGAGCAGTTTCGCGAGTTCCAGAACGGTCTTGCGCGGCACGATTACCTCCTGGCGCGGCAGCGGAGCGTCCACTCGCATCGCGGCATAGGCCAGACGGTGACCGTCGGTGGCGACCAGTTTCAGCTGACCGTCCTCCACGACCATCAGCAACCCGTTCAGGTAATAGCGGATGTCCTGCTGTGCCATGGCGTACTGGACCAGGCTCAGAAGCTTTCGCAAGGTCTTCTGCGACACCGCGAAACGCGCCGATTCGCCGGCAGACCGCGCGAGCCGGGGAAAATCCTCGGCGGGCAGCGATTGCAGCAGAAATCGGCTCTTGCCGGCCTTCAGCTGCAAGCGCTTGTCCTGCACCTGCAGGCTCACCTCGGCACCATCGGGGAGTGCGCGCAAGATGTCGATAAGCTTGCGCGCGCCCACGGTCAGCGCGCGCATTTCGCCTTCCTGCACGACGTCGCTGCGTGTACTGATCTGGATTTCGATGTCGGTGGCGAGGAACGAGAGTTTTCCTGCGTGTTGCTCGATGAGAACATTCGACAGGATCGGCAGCGTGTGGCGGCGTTCGATGATCCCGCTCACCGCGGCAAGGGGGATCAGCAACTCGTCTCGCTTCGCTTTGACCAGGACCATTGTCTTCCTCTTCTAATCTTCTTTCTTCTAGTAACAGCTAATAGGCAGCCCGCGGTTCCGGGACAACTGCAAAACCCGCGCTGATACGGCGACTTGCAGAAGCCAAGTGCGATGCAATACCTGTGGAGTCCGCTGTGCAGGGATGTGAGCCGTTCCGGGAAATGTCGCGCGATCGGGATCTACGCACAAATTGCCCGGAGCGTTTGCACAGGTTTTCCCACCATCTATCCCTTGAGAACCTGCTCCAGCAGGTGGTAGTCGCGATTCAGGGCGTGGTCCTTGTTGCGCAGCGTGGCGATGGTGCGGCAGGCATGCAGCACAGTCGTGTGATCGCGGTTGCCGAAGGCCTCCCCGATTTCGGGCAGGCTCATCTGCGTGAGGTCCTTGGCAAGCGCCATGGCGACCTGACGCGGCCGGGCGACGTTGCGGGTACGCCGCTTCGAATGCATGTCGGAGATCTTGATCTTGAAGTACTCGGCGACGGTCTTCTGGATGCCGTCGACCGTGATCTGGCGGCTGGCGACGTTGAGGATGTCGCGCAACGCCTCGCGGGCGACATCGGCGTTCAGCTCGCGCGCGTAGAAGCGCGCGTACGCGAGAACTTTCTTGAGTGCTCCCTCCAGTTCCCGCACATTGGAGCGGATATGCTTGGCGATGAAGAAGGCGACGTCCTCGGGCAGCGCAACCGCCTCACCCTCGGCCTTCTTCAGCACGATCGCGACCCGCATCTCGAGTTCCGGCGGTTCGATCGCCACGGTGAGTCCCCACCCGAAGCGCGAAATCAGCCGCTCCTGCATGCCCGAGATTTCCTTGGGGTAGGTATCGCAGGTGATCACGATCTGCTTATGGGCCTCGACCAGTGCGTTGAATGCGTAGAAGAATTCTTCCTGTGTGCGGTCCTTGTTGGAAAAGAACTGGATGTCGTCGATCAGCAGCAGGTCGAGCGAGTGGTAGTAGCGCTTGAATTGGTCGAACGATCTCTGCTGGTAGGCACGCACCACGTCCGTGACATACTGCTCGGCGTGCGTATAGCGGATGCGCGCCTGCGGCCGCTCGGCGGCGAGGTGGTTTCCGATCGCCTGCACGAGGTGTGTCTTGCCCAGTCCGACGCCGCCGTAGATGAAAAGGGGGTTGTACGAAAGGCCCGGGTTTTCCGCCACTTGGATGGCGGCTGCGCGCGCCAGCTGGTTTGCCTTGCCGGTGACGAAATTGTCGAATGTGAAGGCGCGGTTCAGGCGCGCTCGGTCGAGCGGCGGGGCAGCTTCGCCGCGCGCGGTCTGCACCGGTGCGCGGGCGACGGCCTCGGGCGCACGCGCCAGCACGAGCTTGACATCCAGTTCGCGCCCGCTCGCTTCGGCGGCGAGATGCGCAATGCGCGCGGCGAAGCGCTCCCGCACCAATTCAAGCACGAAGCGATTGGGCGCCGTCAGCACCAGCGCGCCGGCCCCGGAGGCGTCTGGCTCGGGAGCCAGCGGCCGGATCCACGTGTTGAATTGCTGTGCGGGCAGCTCCTGCTCCAGTCGGCGCAGGCAGGCGTCCCAGAGGCTTTGCATCGTGGTTGCGGAGTCTGTGTCTTCGGTGGGTGCGCGGCGTCTGAAGAACGCGCCATCGGCGGACAAATTTTACCCGTTCCGGATGTCGTTATCCACAAGCGCGGCGCGAAGAATCGGTTATTTGACAATGCGCGCCGCAGCACGCTCTAATACCGCCCTTTTTCACAGCGAGCGGGTTGATGAAGCGAACATACCAGCCATCGAAGACGCGACGTGCGCGACGCCATGGATTTCTGGCGCGAAGCCGCGCGCGAAGCGGGCGAGCTGTCCTGCGCGCAAGGCGCGCCAAGGGCCGCAAGCGGCTCGCGGTGTAGGTTTGCCCGGCGCGTGCTCGGGCATGTGCGGCGGGCACGGTTCGGGCTGGGGGCGGAACGGCGCGTCACCCGGAGTCGCGAGTTCGAGCGCTTGCTGAAGGAAGGGATCCGGCGCAGCAGCGGTGGCTATGCCTTCTACCTGGCGAGGCGTCCCGCGGGTCCGGCACGACTCGGCATCCTGGTGTCCCGCAGGCACTCACCGCGCGCCACAGTGCGCAACGCGCTCAAACGCTGCATCCGCGAGGCCTTTCGGCACGCGCAGGGGCAACTGGGGCCGCTCGACGTGCTGGTGCGACCGCCCTTCGACGCGCGCCCGGGAAGGGGCATGATCCTGCGCCTGACACAAATTCTGGAACGAATCGACAAATGAAGGTCGTGCTGCGGTATTTGATCCGAGGTTACCGCTACCTCGTCAGTCCGGTCCTCGGGCCCACCTGCCGCTTCCATCCCAGCTGCTCCCAATACGCCGAAGAAGCGCTCGAAGCGCACGGTGTGCTGCGAGGCGGATGGCTGTCGGCGCGGCGCTTGTGTCGTTGCGGACCCTGGCATCCGGGCGGATACGACCCGGTTCCCGGCGGGCACCGCCCGCGTTGATCCGGCGCGTTCATGGATACGCAACGACTGATCCTTTTCTTCATCTTCAGCTTCTCGCTGCTGCTGCTCTGGGACGCGTGGCAGAAGGAAAGCCGGCCGAAGCCACCGGCCGTGCCGCCCGCTGCCCAGGGCGCAGCGGACGTTCCGATACCCGCCAAGCCGCCCGGCGCGCCTGCGGCTCCGGTGAGCGCCGGCGCGCCGGGCGTACCGGCCCCCGGGGCGGTCCCGGCCCAGAGCGAGACCGTTCGCGTCCAGACCGACCTCATCGTCGCCGAGATCGACGCACTCGGCGGCACGCTCAAGCGGCTCGAGCTGCAACGGCACAGGGCGACCGAGGACAAATCGAAAAACTTCGTGCTCCTGAGCGAGGCGCGCCGCTACGAAGCCCAGAGCGGACTCGCGGGCGAGCGGGGCGCCAACCATCGAACGATGTGGACGATCGCGCCTGGGGAGCGTTCGCTCGCCGAGGGGCAGGATACGCTCGAGGTGCGGCTGACGGCGCAGGGGAACGGCGTTTCGGTGGCGAAGATCTACACCTTTCGCCGCGACAGCTACGTGGTCGAGGTGGCGCTCGAGGTTCGCAACGAGAGCGACGGCCCGCTCGCGCCGTTCGCCTATTTCCAGCTCACCCACGACGGCGAGCAGGGCAAGGGCGTGAGCACGATCGCCGATTCGTTCGGCGCCCAGAGCTTTTTCGGCTACGCGGTCTATACCGAGGAACAGAAATTCCAGAAGATCGCGCTCGGCGACGTCGAAAAGGGCAAGGCCGATTTCGTGCGCCGCGCCAAGGACGGCTGGATCGGATTCGTCCAGCATTATTTCGTGTCGGCATGGTTGCCTTCGGCGCAGAGCGAACGCGAATTTGCCGTCGAGCGGCGTCCCGATCCGGCCGCAGCGGAGAAAAATTTCTTCGCCGGACGCGTCATCGTGCCGATGGCGGCGATCGCACCCGGCGGCACCTCGCGCGTATCGGTGCCGCTGTATTCGGGACCCCAGGAGCAGCGGCGCCTGAAGGCGGCCGCGCCGGGCATGGACCTGGTGGTCGACTACGGCTGGCTTGCCATCATCGCGTGGCCGCTGTTCTGGGTGCTGGAACTGTTCCACAGCTGGAGCGGCAACTGGGGCGTGGCGATCATCCTGCTCACCGTGCTGATCAAGCTGGTGTTCTTCCCGCTTTCGGCGGCAAGCTACAAGTCGATGGCGAAGATGAAGCTGATCACCCCGCGGCTGACGAAAATGCGCGAGATGTACGCACACGACCGCAACAAGATGAATCAGGCGATGATGGAACTGTACAAGACCGAGAAGATCAACCCGCTCGGCGGGTGCTTTCCGATTCTGGTTCAGATCCCGGTGTTCATCGCCCTGTACTGGGTACTGCTCGCGGCGATCGAACTGCGCCATGCGCCGTTCATCTTCTGGATCAAGGACCTCTCGGCGCTCGATCCGTATTACGTGCTGCCGGTGCTGATGACCGCCACCATGATCCTGCAGACCAAGATGAACCCGGTGCCCCCCGACCCGGTGCAGGCGAAGGTGATGCAGTTCATGCCCTACGTGTTCAGCATCTTCTTCTTTTTCTTTCCCGCCGGACTAGTGCTGTACTGGCTGGTGAACAACATCCTTTCGATCCTGCAGCAGTGGCAGATCCAGCGCATGTTCGACCGCGACAAGCCGGCGCATGCGAAGCGCTAGCCGGGCCCGAGCGCGCCCTCTCCCGGCCGGAAAACCCTACGGCAACTGATTCGGACACCATCGCGGCGATCGCGACGCCGGCGGGACGCAGCGGCATCGGCGTCGTGCGGATTTCGGGGCCCGCGGCGCCGGCGATCGCACGCACCGTGCTCGGCCAGCTTCCGCGGCCCCGCCATGCGACGCTTTGCAGCGCGCACGACGCGAGCGGCGAGCCGATTGACGAAGGCATTGCGCTGTACTTCCCCGCCCCGCACTCGTACACCGGTGAAGCGGTGCTCGAATTCCACGGGCACGGCGGGCCGGTGGTGATGCAATCCCTCCTGAGCGCGTTCCTGGAGGCGGGGGCGCGTCTTGCCGAGCCGGGCGAGTACACCCGCCGTGCGTTCCTCGGCGGCCGGATCGACCTCGCACAGGCCGAGGCGGTCGCCGACCTGATCGACGCCGCCAGCCGCGAGGCCGCCCGCTCGGCGCTGCGCTCGCTCTCGGGCGAATTCTCCCGTGGCATCGAGGCGCTCGTCGCCGCGCTCACCGAGCTTCGCGCGCTGACCGAGGCGACGCTCGACTTTCCGGAGGAGGAGCTCGAGGCGCTGCACCGCGAGGACGCGCGCAGGCGTCTCGAACAGGTGCGTGCGGCCCTCGGCGAGGTTCTCGCAAAGAGCAGGCAGGGAAGTCTGCTGCGCGAGGGCATCCACGTGGTGATCGCCGGGCGGCCCAACGTGGGGAAATCGAGCCTGCTCAACCGTCTGGCGGGCGAGGAGCGCGCGATCGTCACGGCGATTCCCGGCACGACGCGCGACCTGGTGCGCGAGGACATCTGCATCGAGGGTATTCCGCTGCACGTCGTGGACACGGCGGGCCTGCGCGACACCGCCGACGAAGTCGAGCGCATCGGAGTCGAGCGCGCCTGGCAGGAAGTGGCGCGCGCCGACGTTGTGATCGCGCTGTTCGAGGCCGCCGCGGGAATCGGGCCCGCGGACCAGGCGATCCTCGATCGTTTCGCCTCTGCTTTACCGGCGGGGGCGAGGCGCATTCACGTCTTCAACAAGATCGACCTGACGGGAGCGCCCGCGGTGCGGCAGGACGGGGTGGTGTGGCTCTCGGCGAAAACCGGCGAAGGCGTGGATCTGCTGCGGCGGGCGTTGCTCGCCGCTGCGGGCTGGGAACGCAGCGGCGAATCGGTCTTTCTCGCGCGCGCGAGGCACCTGCGTGCACTGGAACGCGCGCGAGTGCATCTGCAGGAAGCGGGTGCCCAGTTGGCGCGCTGGGAACTCTTCGCCGAGGAGCTGAGAATCGCGCAGGCCGCCCTCGCCGAAATCACCGGCGAATTCAGCCCGGATGATCTGCTGGGCGAGATCTTTTCGCGCTTTTGCATCGGCAAGTGAAAGGCGCGCGCGACACCGGGGCCAATCCGGTCTTGGCGTTGCTGCTTTCGGGCGCGGGCGGCGCCGGGATGGCCTGGCTGGGTCTGCCCTTGCCCTGGATCGTCGGCCCGATGGCTGCGATGGCGGCGGCCAACCTGTCGGGGGCCGAGCTGCGGCCGCCTCCCGGCGGCCGGCAACTTGGACAAATCGTGATCGGCACGGTGCTCGGTCTGTACTTCACGCCGGCGGTCGCGCGCGAACTGGCCACGGTCTGGCATGTGCTGGTGGCTGCAGCCCTGCTTGCGCTCGTGCTGGCATGGTGGTCGGGGTGGCTGTTGTCCCGCATCTCGGGCACCGACCGCACGACCACGTTCTTCGCCAGCGTTCCCGGCGGCGCGGCCGAAATGGTCGTGCTCGGGGAACGCTTCGGCGCCCGCGCGGATCGGGTTGCGCTCGCCCAGTCGCTCCGGCTGCTTGCCGTGGTCATCGTAGTGCCTTATGCGCTTACCCTGTCCGGGGCGCATGGACTGGAAACGGGGTTGCCGGCGCCCGTGCCGCTCGCCTACACCAGACTCGGCCTGCTGCTCGCAATCGCCGCGGCGTGTGGTGCGCTGCTCGCGCTTGCCCGCATCGCGAATCCGTTCATGCTCGGACCGCTGTTCGCTGTGACCGCACTGACTGCGGGCGAAGTGCAGTTTTCATCGATACCCGGATGGCTGTCGAATCTGGGACAAATGCTGCTGGGATGCGCGCTCGGCGCGCGCTTCGAGCGGCGTGCCTTCGCGGCGCTGCCGCGCTACGTGGTTGCGGTACTCGCGAGCATTGCCGCGGCAATCACCTTGGCGGCCCTCGCCGGGGCCGCGCTCGCGGCGTTCTCCGGGCTTGCGGTGCCGAGCGTAGTGCTTGCGACCGCACCGGGGGGGATCGCAGAAATGTGCATCACCGCCCAGGTCCTGCAACTGGGCGTGCCGCTTGTCACGGCGGCGCACGTGACCCGCGTCATCGTGCTGGTCACGGCGACCGGGCCGATTTTCCGCCTCGCCAGACGTTTTGCGGCGCGCCGCGGCGGATGCTGCCGGAGGCGCTCAGGCGGGCGTCCTGCCCGGTTTCCGCGCCGGCCCGGGCAGCGTTAAAATCCGCTCCCACTCCACTTCGCAACTGGCCAGGGTCCGTGCCGGGCCAGTCTGCTTCTCGGGACGCCGTTCCATGACAGGTTCGCACTCCGCCGCCGCCGATTTCCTGAATGCCCCGCCATGGGTCCGGCACGAGCGACTGAAGCGCTGGGTGGCGCAGATCGCGCGCCTCGCCAAGCCCGAGCGGGTGCTCTGGTGCGATGGATCGCAAGCGGAGTACGACCGCCTGTGCGACGAGCTGGTTGCGGCGGGGACGTTCACACGGCTCAACGCGGAGCTGCGCCCCAACAGCTATCTCGCGCGATCGCACCCCTCGGACGTGGCGCGCATGGAGGACCGCACCTTCATCTGCAGCAAAACCAGCGAAGCGGCCGGTCCGACGAACAACTGGATGGACCCGCAGGAGATGCGCGCAACGCTCGATCGGCTGTTCGACGGGTGCATGCGCGGGCGCACGCTGTACGTGGTGCCGTTTTCGATGGGGCCGATCGGTTCGCACATCGCGCAGATCGGGGTCCAGCTCTCGGATTCGGCGTACGTGGTCGTCAACATGCGCATCATGACGCGCATGGGGCGCGCGGTCGTCGACTGGCTGGGCGAAGACGGCGATTTTGTTCCCTGCGTGCACTCGGTCGGCGTGCCGCTTGCGCCCGGCGCGAGCGATGTGCCCTGGCCGTGCAACGACAAGGAAAAATGGATCGTCCACTTTCCGGAAACGCGCGAGATCTGGTCCTACGGGTCCGGCTATGGCGGCAACGCGCTGCTGGGCAAGAAGTGCCTCGCGCTGCGCATCGCTTCGGTGATGGCGCGCGACGAAGGCTGGCTCGCCGAGCACATGCTGATCCTCGGGATCGAGTCGCCGCGCGGCGAGAAGAGTTATGTATCCGCCGCGTTTCCGTCGGCCTGCGGAAAGACCAACCTCGCGATGCTGATCCCGCCGGCCGCCTTCAAGGGCTGGAAGGTGACCACCATCGGGGAGGACATCGCGTGGCTCAAGCCGGGACGCGATGGACGCTTCCATGCGATCAATCCGGAGGCCGGCTTCTTCGGCGTCGCGCCCGGGACCTCGATGGCCACCAACCCGAACGCGATGAAGATGCTGCAGGCGAACGTCCTCTTCACCAACGTTGCGCTGACGCCGGAAGGGGACGTGTGGTGGGAGGAGATGACCCGCGAGGCGCCCGAGCATCTCGTCGACTGGCAGGGCAGGGACTGGACCCGCGGGTGCGGCCGGCCCGCGGCGCACCCGAACGCGCGCTTCACCGTCGCGGCGTCGCAGTGCCCGTCGATGGATCCGCAGTGGGAAGATCCCGCTGGAGTGCCGATCTCGGCGTTCATCTTCGGCGGCAGGCGCTCTTCCACCGTCCCGCTGGTCGTCGAAGCGCCGAACTGGGAGGACGGCGTTTACCTGGGCGCGACGCTCGGCTCCGAAACGACCGCCGCGATCACCGGAAAGGTCGGCGTGGCGCGGCGCGATCCGATGGCGATGATCGCGTTCTGCGGCTACCACATGGGGGATTACTTCGCGCACTGGCTCCGGATGGGCGGCGCGGTGCATCACGCGCCCAGGATCTTTCGCGTCAACTGGTTCCGCAAGGATGCCGACGGCCGATTCATCTGGCCCGGATTCTCCGAGAACATGCGCGTGCTCGCCTGGATCGTGGAGCGCTGTCAGGACCGCGCGCACGCCGCAGCGAGCCCGCTCGGCCTGATGCCGCGCTACGAGGACATGACCTGGACCGGACTCGAGAAATTCTCGCGCGAGCAGTTTGCCGAGCTCGCCCGCGTCGACGACAAGGCGTGGCGGCAGGAGCTCGCCGCGCACGAGGAGTTTCTCCGCAGGCTCGGCGCGAAACTGCCGCGCGAGCTGGAAGCGCGGCGCATGCAGTTGCACAAGAAGCTCGCTGCCTAGGCGGGAAGCGTCGCCGCAGTTCCCCCTGCGCGCCGAGCCGATGCCGTGACGGCCGTCTTTCACCGCAACCCGCGCGAAACCTATCCGCTCGCGGTGCGCGGCGAGGGCGCCTATGTCATCGACCGCCAAGGCAGGCGATACCTCGACGCGTCGGGCGGCGCCGCGGTTTCCTGTCTGGGACATTCGGATGCTTCGGTGGTCGATGCGATCCGTCAGCAGCTCGAGCGCCTTGCGTTCGCGCATACCTCGTTTTTCAGCAACGAACCGATGGAGGCGCTCGCGGAGGTTCTGGTGGCGCACTCGAAGCGGGCGTTCGAAACGGTGTACTTCGTGTCCGGAGGCTCGGAGGCGGTGGAAGCCTCGCTCAAGCTGGCGCGCCAGTACTTCGTCGAGAAGGGCGAGCCGCAGCGGCGCCATGTGATCGCGCGGCGCCAGTCCTACCACGGCAACACGCTCGGCGCCCTGGCGGTCGGCGGCAATATGTGGCGGCGCAAGCAGTTCGAGCCGCTGCTGATCGACGTGCGTCACGTCGCGCCGTGCTACGCCTATCGCGGACAGCAGGCGGGGGAGAGCGAGGAACGCTACGCGGAGCGTCTCGCGGGCGAGTTCGAGGAAGAGATCGGGCGCCTGGGCCCCGAAAGCGTGATCGCCTTTGTCGCCGAGACCGTGGTCGGCGCAACGCTCGGCGCGGTGCCGCCGGTGGCCGGGTATTTCGGGCGGATCCGGGAGATCTGCGACCGCTACGGGATATTGCTGATCCTCGACGAGGTCATGTGCGGCATGGGACGCTGCGGCACGCTCTGGGCATTCGAAGAGGAAGGGATTGCGCCCGACCTCGTCGCGAGCGCGAAGGGACTCGGCGCCGGCTATCAGCCGATCGGCGCCGTCCTGGTTGCAAGCCGCGTCTACCAGGCGATACTGGCGGGCAGCGGTTTCTTCCAGCATGGTCACACCTACATGGGCCACGCCGCGGCGTGCGCCGGGGCGCTCGCCGTGCAGCGCCGCCTGCACGAGGATGGGCTGCTCGCGCGCGTCAAGCCGCTGGGCGCGCTCCTGGAGAGGGAACTGCGCGCCGCGTTTGGCGACCATCCGAACGTCGGCGACATCCGCGGCCGCGGCCTGTTCCGCGGCTTGGAACTGGTTGGCGACCGGGCGACCAAACAGCCCTTCGACCCACGGCTGCGCGTCCACGCGAAGCTCAAGCATGAGGCGCTGAAGGCCGGCCTGATGTGCTATCCAATGGGCGGCACGCTCGACGGCGCGCGCGGCGATCACGTGCTGCTCGCCCCGCCGTTCATCATCGAGCCGGCGCAGATTGCCGAACTGGTGGAAAAACTCGGCGCCGCGCTGCAGGCGGCGCTGGGCGCGTCGCTTGTCGCGCCGGTGGCCGTTCGATAAGCTTCAAGCATCATTGCGAGGAGGTGTCCCATGAAATGCATCACCGGATGGGCGGCCGCGCTTGCGGCGGCCGGCGCGCTTGGCCTCGGGGTGTCCGCGGCGCACGCACAGCAGAAGTTCGTCACCATCGGCACGGGCGGAGTGACCGGCGTCTACTACGCGGCCGGCGGCGCGATTTGCCGGCTCGTCAACAAGGACCGCGCCAAGCACGGCATCCGTTGTTCGGTCGAATCGACCGGGGGCTCGGTCTTCAACATCAATACCATCAAGGCAGGCGAGCTCGATATGGGCGTTGCGCAATCCGACGTGCATCACAACGCGGTGAAAGGGGCGGCGCAGTTCAAGGAACCGATGGCCGAGCTGCGTTCGGTGTTCGGTCTGCATCCGGAGCCGGTCACCGTCGTCGCGCGCAAGGAAGCAAATGTCCGCAGCTTTGCCGATTTCAAGGGCAAGCGGTTCAACGTCGGCAACCCCGGCTCGGGAACGCGCGCCTCGCTCGAAGAACTGATCGGCGTGATGGGCTGGAAACTGTCGGATTTCGCGCTCGCCTCGGAACTCAAGGCGGACGAGCACGGACCGGCGCTCTGCGACGGAAAGATCGACGGCTTCTTTTACCTCGTCGGCCACCCGTCGGCGAACATCCAGGATCCGACCACGGTGTGCGGGGCAAAGTTGATCCCGGTCACCGGCCCGGCGGTCGACAGGCTGGTGACGGAAAAGCCCTACTACGCCAGGGCGACCATACCGGCGGGCCTGTATCCCGGCAATCCGCAGGCGACCGAAACCTATGGCGTTCTCGCGACCTTCGTTTCCTCGGCCAAGGTTCCGGCTGAAACGATCTATGCGGTGGTCAAGGCGGTATTCGACAATTTCGACGAGTTCAAGAAGCTCCACCCGGCGCT
>Ga0114945_10000027_pt1 | contig 74127 bp, 54 predicted proteins | sample OV2TP3_FD_87194 | JGI IMG/M metagenome (GOLD analysis project Ga0114945, IMG submission 87194) | Hot spring microbial communities from Beatty, Nevada to study Microbial Dark Matter (Phase II) - OV2 TP3 | ecosystem: Environmental > Aquatic > Thermal springs > Hot (42-90C) | place: USA: Beatty... | reverse complement strand
GGCGTTGTACCGTTCGAGATCGGGGAGGGGAACTCGCGCGAATCGGAAGTCGCCGAGATTCCGGTAGAGCGCCGTCCGATCCTCGGGCCGCTTGAGCGGGTGGGTGAAGAAGAGATCCATCCGGCCGTCCCCGTCGACGTCGCCGACGGCCACCGAATCGCCCACCGAGAGAATCCACTTCGCGATGTGGGCCAGCCGCGGATCCACTTCGCGGAGGGTGTTCCCCGCCTCGCTCGTGATGCCGGAATCCCGCACCGGCTCGAAGGAGAAGACGGGCCGGACTTCCACGGTGGGCCGAATCGCGTACCGATACGTCCCTGCGGCGATCACGCCGATCGCCAAGACCAGGGCCAAGGGCTTGAGATGACCTCGCCACGCGAGACGGAGATGTCCGAGACCGGCCCGCGCGTGGAGGAACATCCCCTTGGCGGTTCCGATCAGGAACGCCGCGTAGAAGAACGTGTAGACGCTTTGCTTCGTGTGGAGCCAGAGGTCGACGAGGGTGAGAAGGAGGGCGAAAATCACCTGCCCGCGCGGCGTCTTCGGCGACGTAGCGGGATCGGTGATCATGTAGAAGGTGAAGAGAAAAAACGGAGCCGAGGTCAACGTTCCCAGGAAGAGAGCCTCGGGCGGGAGATGGTGGCGTAAGATCCAAGCGCGGAGTCCCGTCTGGAGCGCGTAGAAGACGAGAAAGGAGCCCACGAGCCAGCCCTTCCCGACCCGGAAGACGAAGAGACAGAGCGCCGCCCCCGCGATGAAGAGGGACATCGCCGGCGTACCGCCCCATTGGTAGGCCGGCGCCGCGGTGATGAGCTCGTTCGTCGCGAGAAGAGAGACCGCCACGCCGAAGAGCGACGGATTGAAGATGTGACGCCCCTGGAACGTGAAGAGGTATTTCGATCCGATGGCGAGAAGGACGGGGAAGAAGAACAGGAAATTGTCGTGCGCATAGTTGAGGAGGAGCGAGAGAGAGAGCCCGCTGATCAGGGCCGAGAGAGGCACGACCTTTTGCCGCCGCAGGACCCAAGCCAAGAGCATGTCCAGCGCACAAGCCGTCGCCGTGGTCAGCCCGATCTGAAACAGATTGCGGTTGAATCCCAGCAGGACGGTCCCAAGGACGGCGTAGAGCGCGAGCAGCGAGGCGAAAGGAATTCGCGGATCCTTCCCCTTGGGCCAATCCCACCCCTTCTTCGGAGTCGGCGGTGCCGAGGAGATGCGAGGAGCTTCCAAGAGAGCGGTCATGGCCGGCTCGCTTTCAGGGGGAGCATGTACAGGAACTCCTTCCAGAAGCCGTACGGTTCCCGCTTGGATCCGATCCCGTATCGGAGCGGGCGCTCCGGCGGCGCGACCCTCGTCCCGAAGAGTCGATCGAGAATCGTGAGGGTACTTCCGTAGTTTCCTCGCACGCCCATGTCGTGGTGCAGCCGGTGATACGCCGGACTGATGATGATCCGGTCGAGGAATCCCAGGGTGTAGTTGTTGGCCGAGTGGTGATACGTGGTGACGAAGGTGAAGAAGAGGAAGTAGGCCTGCTTGGCCGGAACCGAGAATCCCAGGAGAGTAAAGAGGGCGGACATCATGCAGGCCGAAGCGAAGGCCTCCAGACCGTGGAGATGGGCGGCGAGCCACAGGTTGTAGTTCGACTCTCGATGATGCTGAAAATGGAAGCGCCAGAGATACGGATTCCAATGCATCGCATAGTGGAGCCCGTAGTTGAATCCCTCGCCGACAAGAAGACAGAGGAGAAAGTCCACGGGCCAAACCGTCTCCACCCGAACCAAGGTGGGGACGAGCTTCGGAATCTGATGCGCGGCCACGCCGACGAGAAACAGCATCCCGAGGATGGAAACAAGATAAGCCCAGTTGCGCCCGGCCCGGACGCGATCGGAAAAGGCGTCGCGGCGGAACGAGGGGACGCGGATTTCCAGAACGATGAGTCCGAGGATGAGTCCTCCGGCGATCCCGTAGAAGAGCGTCTGGCTCACGAAGCCACCCTCCGGCGGGGGAGGATGTAGAGCATCTCCTGAAGGAATCCGCTGGGCTCGCCGTTGGGTCGGATCCCGTACCGGATCTTCCGCTCCGGGCCCGGCCATACCGCCGTCCCGAAGAGGAGATCGAAGAGGGTGAGGGTACTGCCGTAGTTTCCTCGGATGTCCACCGCGTGGTGGAGCCGGTGGAACGCCGGACTGACGACGAGGCGGTCGAGGAATCCCAGGGAATAGTCCTGAGACGAGTGATGGTACGTCGTCACGAGAATGTAGAACAGGAAGTAGATCTGTTTCGCCAACGGGGCGAACCCGAAGAGCGCCATGACGGCCGACATCACGCAGGAGGAGACGAAGATCTCGACCGCATGGAAATGCGCGGCGAGCCAGAGGTCGTAATTCTCCTCGCGATGATGTTGGAAGTGGAACCGCCAGAGATAGCGATGATGATGCTGCACCCAATGAAGGCCGTAGTTCACGAGCTCGCCCACGACGAAGCAGGCCGCGATCTGAACTCCGAGCCCCGAGAGAGGCCAGAGCGTGGGGACGACTCGCGGGAAATGGTGCGTGACCGTCGTGGCGATGACGACCGTCGAAGTCATGGAGAAAAGATAGGGCCAGTTCCGAAGCACCCGAGGGCGATCGGAGAAGAGTCCCCGCCGGAAGGAAGGAACCCGCAATTCCAGCAGGATAAGGGTGAGGACGATCCCCGCCCCGATCGCGAAGAACACCTCTTGGCCCATGGCGGGAAAGACCGGCACGGAAGTCGACGCGCTCGATTGCGCCGTCCAGACGGCGAGGCCGGCGACGGCGGCACCGCCCGTGAGCGCAGCCCACGCGGATCGGACTTGCCGCAGCCGTTTCGGAGACTCTTTCGCGAAGCCGGGAAACCAGAGACCGGCGAGAAGCGATGCGAGATCCGGAGTGACGAAAGCGAGCACGAGGCTGGTCACGACATTGATGAAGAGCCAGCGCGATTCGGTGGAGGCGAAGTACACGTTGCCTTCGTGGGCCCGGGTCTGGAGAAACATCCCGGCGAAGCAGATCTCGGCCACGAGAGCGACGAGGAGCGATGTCGTGTAGGCGAGGGCTCGCCGACTCGGGACGTTGGAAACGACGATCCCGCGTCGGAGGAAGACGAGGAGAAGGATGCAGGCAAGATCGTGCGCGATCCCGTAGAGGGGGGTCCAATGCTGGAACGCGTACAAGAGGATCAGTTCCGCCACGCCGCGCGCCCACATGGCGAGGGCGAAGAAACCGAATACCCGCCGCACGCGAGGATCGATTCGGCGATCGCGCCAGAGGAAAAGGGGAACGACGAACCAGCCGGCCACGGCGTAGGCGAGCCACAACATCTTGGGCGGCGAAATGGGACCTCCGTGACGAACCCCGGCGTTCTGGCCGAGGAAAAACCAGATCGCGAAGGCCGCGACGAAGGCCAAGGAGGCCGCGAGCAAAAGGCGCAGCTTCATAGGAGCGCCGCCTCTACATACGGAACCCGGTCGTCCAACGTGGCCGGGCCGTCGAAGGTCACGGAGAAGAGCCGTCCGGCGAAGGGGGTTCGAGAATACTCCTGGAAGACCTTCGCGCGAGGATCGCGCTCGTGAAGGCCCGCGACAAAGTGCGTATAGCCTCGACCGATCCAATCGTTGTGGACGCGCCGAAGGAGCGCGCGGTAGGCCTCCACGTCGTCCGTCGAGACGAAGGCGGAATAGAAGAATCGCAGCGTCTCCCCCGGAGGCGGGAGCGGAGGACGGCGCACGAGGTTGATCAGCGGGCGGAGCGGGGCGAGAAGCCCACGATACCGGACGACGACCGTCTGGCGGAAGCCCCGTTGATCCCAGATACCCATGACCCCGGCGATTCGCTCCTGCCGGCGAAGGAGGTAGAAGTTCTCGACGCGGAAGTCGCGGAACCGGCCGTCCAGGAAGTCCGCGGCCTCGTACGCGGGAGCGAATTGCAATCGGTTCTCGTTCAGCTTGGCGACGATCTCGGGCAGGTCGTCGAGGGTCGCGCGGGCGACGTCGGCCGGGATCTCGGGGAGGGGAGCTCTCAGATAGAGGATCGGCGTGAGGATCCGGCCGCAGTCGGCGTATCGAGGGAGGCCCGCACGGTTCGCCGCCACCGTCTGGAGGGCGGTACGATTGTCGTTCACGATGACGGTGGTGTAGATCTTCGCTTGGCCGTCGGCGTGGAGCTCCCGGAGAAAGCGATAGCCTCTCGCCAGGACGGTTCCGCCTCGGAACTCGGGACGGATCCGGAGGTCGCTCAAGTATCCCGCTTCGACGCGCTCCCCGTTCACGTAGGTCGGCCGAAGCGCCCGAGTCCCCACGCCGGCGATTCGCCCTTCGCGGCGGACGATCATGACCTGGACGCGGCGACCTTGGATGCGCGCGGCGGTGAAGTAGCTGGGCTCCCGGAGGAAGGCGACCTCGATCGAGCCGCCCATCGGCGACTCCCGGAGAATCCGACGGAGCTCGTCGTCGTCCGACGAACGGGCGAGTTCGATCAGGGTCTGCGCTTGGAGGTCAGCCGGCATGGCGGGTCTCCAACATGCGGCGCCACTCGAGCTCGCGGCGGAGATAGGCGGGTTTGACGTTCCCCGGGCGCTGGCCCAACCGCTCGCATCCGCGGAGATACCGCTCCTCCCCGTGGCGCACTCGAACCCCCACTACGGGAGCGAGCTGCCCCAGGCGCCGGCAGTAGTCGTAGTGGACGGAGTCGCGAAGGCGCTCCTCGACGTACGCGGCCGCGGGCGGAGCGAGTTCTCCCTCGACGAAAAGAACGTACCGCGGAGGCGAGCTCCACTCGGGGGCCAGCATGAGGAACCCCTCGAGCCCGAACCGCGCGGACGCCTCCTCCAACACTCGCCCGACGAAGGCCTCGCTCAACTTCTCCCCGCAGACGTCGCTCACGTGGGCGGACTTCCCGACAAACTCGATCGCGTTCGGAGCGACCGCTTCGACCGTATCGTGAAGGGCGTATCGCGCGAAGCCGCCTCCGGTCGTGAGAACGACCGAATAGCGCGAACCGACTTCGAGCTCGTCGACGAGGCGAGCCGTTCCCCCTTCGTCCACGAATTCGAGGAAGTGCGAGGTGAGAGCCGGGGAGGGGGCCAGGCGGCCGACTTCCGGGAAGGAGACGACCCCTTCGGTAGCCAGGAGACCCTTTCCCTGAATTTCCACGCCGGGGAAGAGATCGCGCAGCTCGGGAACGAACCGCGCGGCGACGGCGCTCGTCCAGCAACTGATGAGCTGAAGGCGAGGCCAGGCCTCTCGGGGATTCACGTCCCGCATGAGGAGCGTCAAGAAACTCGGATTCCAGACGGAGAGAAAACGCAGGTCTCGGCAGCGCAGGAGGTGCTCGAGGGTCACGCGCCGATTCTCCTCCATGTCCGGCACGCGGCAGACCGAGCCGGGAACCGCCATGACCCAGCCGACGACGGTGCGCGCGAAGGGACTGAGATACTCCGTGTCGTCGTCGAACCCGACGGGAATTCCCCCCGGCGTCACTTCCTTCTCTCGGGCCGCGGGACTGATCGACCAGTACTGCGCGCCCCCGAGGAGTCGCGGGCGTTTCGTAAAGAGGTCGAACATCCACGCGCCGACCGCGTTCTGGAATTCGCGCCGGAGCGAGGCGGTGTAGGGGACGTACTTCGAGGCTCCGGAAGACCCGCTGGTTTTCTCCATTATTACCACGGGTTCGGAGGTCAAGACGTTCGGCTCGCCTTGCCGGATGCGCTTCACCCAGGGCTCCAAGTCGTCATAGCCGACGATGGGGACGCGATTTCGGAATTCCTCGACGCTCCGAATGGACTCGTATTCGTGAAGGCGCCCGTACGCGGTCCGGGCGTTCCGCTTCAGGAAATCGAAGAGGATCCGCTCCTGCGCGCGGCGCGGATCTCGGAGCGCACGGCGATACGCCCGGTGCGCTCCAGCGTTGGAGAGGGTCCAGAGGGCGTTTCCCACGAAGTGCCGGATCATGGCGCAAGCGCGGGTTGGCGCAGGACTTCGGCCGCGATTTCGTGGGCGGTCCGCCGGGTGTTTTCGACGGAGAACTCGGTGAGGCAAACGAGTTCGTCGCCCCGGAGGTAGCCGGGATTCCGCTCCACGAAGAAACGGATGTTCGGATTCTCGAGCTTGTGGGGCGGCGGCACCGCGATCTCGGGATCGAGGCACTCGCGCGACTCCTGTACGTGAACGACTCCGGCGCGGTACTCGTCGGGGAACTTCATCTTTCCGAGGGTGTCCAGGAGGGATTGCTCGAAGGGAGGCGTCTCGCGTTCGCAGCTCGGGAAGAAGCGGCGGTAGAAGAGGGGAAGATAGAGGTAAGTCCGGTAGCCGCTGCAGATGAGGTACCAGTAGAGCGGGATCCCGGGTTCGGAGGCCCGAAGCTCGGCCATGAAGCGGCACCAGGTGCGGACGAGCTCCTGCTCTCCCCAGGCGGCCCGGTCGATGATGGTGTTGCCGTTGAACACCGCACGGACGCGCCGGCCGAGGATCTCGAGGTCGTACAGTTTCAACGTGGTGAATCCCTGGACGACCCCGTCGGGATCGGAGAGAAGGAGGATCCAGTCCTTCTCCTCGTGGTCGCGGTCGAAGGTGGCTCGATCGACTTTGCGATAGTATCGGTCGAAGAGCGCGTACAGGCGATCCCGGGTCGCGGGGTCGATTTCGGTTCGGGGAACGACGCGGCCGGAGAGTTTCATCTTCAAATCCTCAGCACGGTTTCGAGAGCGATGTCTTCGAGGGATTCGCCCCCTTCGGCGGCCCGACGGCGCAACGCGGAGATGTGGCGGCCGAGAAGGTCGGCGGACGTATGGACCTGGGCCCGGCCGAAGCGGCGGAGCTGATCCCCGTGTATTTTCAGGATGTCCACGTCCTGTCGGATCACGCGGCGGCAATACCACCGGAGGAAGGGGCCCGTGACCCACGGGGGGAGCGGAAGGTTCCACGCGATGGCCGTGGTGACGTCGACTACGTATTCCTCCCGCTGGGTGCATTGCGAGGTGATGACGAATCCAGATTCGCCGAAGGTGTAGTCGACTCGGGAGATCGAGGGAAGGAGGAAGCGGTCCGTATGGCGCATCGTCGTCCCTCGCGGGAATACGAGACGCGGCCCGATCCCCTTCATGGGAGCTTCGTCCAGAAACTCCGCGACGACGGAGTCGCTCGTCCGAGTCACACGAGCGCGGGTAGAAGCCGGCGCGGCGCCGCGGAAGAGTCCCGGATGGACGTAGATCGTATGGGGGACGTCGAGGAAGTTCTCCAGACACGGCTCGACGGGCGCTTCGAATCGGGTGTGCATGAAGAAGGTGGACCAACCCTCTTCGCCATAATGGGGGAATCGGAAGGGGGGATGCGTGGGAACGCCCTCTCCGATCCAGACCCAGAGGTGGCCCTCCTGCTCGACGACCGGGAACGGGCGCATCGACGTCTGGGGAAGGGGGTCCCCCGGGGGAAGGGCGGGGATCTCCCGGAGGCGTCCTTCGCCGTCGTACCGCCATCCGTGATAGGGGCATCGGAGGCAGCCCTGTTCGACGCGGCCGTGGGAAAGGGCCATGCCCCGGTGGGCGCACCGGTCCCGGAGCGCCCGAGGACGTCCCTCGCCGTCCCGAAAGAGGACAAGGGTTTCTCCCTCGACCTCGCGCCGGACGGGCGTTCGTCCGAGCTCGTCGGCCGGCGCCGCGATGTACCAGTATCCGTGCAGCCGCAGCATGGCGTCCCTCAACCCATACTAGGCCCATATGGGTAATGGAATGGGCCAGACAAAATTGTATCGAGTTCGCCGCCGGGGTCAAGGGCGAAATGAAATCTCGAATTCCTTTGCCGGAACGCGCTTCCCGTTGGACCGGTCAAACGACGACGAGCGGCACCCGCATCTCGTCCGGCATCAGCCCTCCGTGGTAGCCGCGCATCGCCGCCTCTTCCCGATGGTGGACCGGCGGGCCGTAGAGCAGGATGGCCGGCTCCAGGGCGATCGCGACGAAATCGCCGATGCGCGCGCGCGTCTCCGCGGCCAGGAAGGGGCCGAAAAGCTCGAGCCCCGCGGCCTCGTCCGACGAGAGGAGCGCGAATCGCTCTCCGAAGCGGTCGCGGAAGCGGGCGGGAAAACCGTCCGCCGTTCCCCGGTGGAACATCACCACCCGCGGCTCCCCCGCAGGCGGATGAAGGAGCCCGTCGAGAAGGGGATCCCCGGGCGAAAGAAACGCCTTGGTCCCGTCGGGGACTTCGAGTTGACCGTGGTCGGCGCTGGCGACGAGCCGGGCCCGACCGGCCAAACCGTCCGCCAGTCGCGACAATTCCCGCTCGACGATCGCGAGATGCGCCTCCGCCTCGGGCGAGAACGGCCCCCGCGCATGCTCCACGGCGTCCAGGATCGGATAGTAGAGATAGGTGTACGTAGGGTGAGCCGCTTCGGCGACGCGTCGAACGACGGCGTCCACCGCGTCCGGCAACGCGCCGTACCCGTACCCCTCTCTCCCTCCGCGCGCGTAGCGCGTGTAGACGCTGTCGGTGATGGCTCGAGGTTGGAACGAACAGGCGTGTACCGTCATCCGTTCGGCCAGCGACGGCTCGGGAAAAACCTCGCGGGGGTCGGCGGCGAGGGGAGTGCCGGCGAATCGCTCCGTGAACTTGAGGATCGTGGCGGTCGCTCGGGCGTGAGGGAGATGGGTCCACCACGCGGGAACCCCGTGGCGACCCGGCCACGCGCCGGTCGCCAACGTCGTCAGAGCGGGCGCGGTGCTCGAGGGAAAAACGGAGCGCAGTTCCATCGCTACGTGCGATCGCAGAAAGGAGGTCGCGGGCCTCCGCTCGACGAGGTTCATTCCCAGCCCGTCGACGAGGACGAAGACGAAGTGGTCCGACGGCGGGAGCGCCTCGGCGATTCGCCGTGCGCCGGGCGAAAGTTCGATCCCGCCCACGCCCGCGAGCCGCGCGAGCGCCAGGGAGAGATCCACGAGATTCGGCCCGCCGTCCGGGCGCAGGAGCGTCCCCGAACGGAAGGCGTGCTCGAGCCTCGCGACGTCGTTCATGCTTCGAAGGCTCTCTGGACGATGCTCCGGACGGCCTCTTCCAGTCCGGGAGTACGACTCTCGCGGGGCCCCGCGACGTTCAAGACGGCGATGTTCCTTTCCTCGATCCAGCCCCGCAGCCGTTCCGACGCGCGAATCTCGTCGGAACGCGCGAGATCGATTCTCAAGAGAGGCTTGCCGATGCGACGGGCGATCCGAGCCGTCAAGGCGGTTCCGCCCGCGGGTCGCCCCACGCTGAAGACGACCGTCCCATCGCTCCCCGCGACGTTTCGTTCGGTCCGCGTTTCGTAGTCCGGCGACGGCGTCTCGCGCAGCCGGAAGCGCGCCGGGATCCGGCCGTCTTCGGCGCGCCGGTCCTTCGGGCACCACCCTCCGTGCGGAATCCCCAGGGCGATGGCCGCTTCGAGCCCCCCGCGGTGGGCCCCGGTCTGGCCTCCGGAAACGATCTGTCGGAGACGAACCATGGCTCGATCGTAGATCATGCCGCCCCCGACGTCAACGTCATGGCGGTAACCCATTTTTGGTGCACTATGCATTTTCATGCAGGGAACGCATCCGGGTTCGCCGTCTTCGATCTCGGTGAGCCGGGGCCGCACTTGGGGAGGACTAGGCCGTGCGGACCCTCAAAATCGTCGTACCGTCGTTGGCCGTACTCGTTCTGTTGGGGTCGTCTCCTTCGACGTCGGGCCGACCTCCGACGGGCGATCCGGAAACGCTTTCGGGCTCCGGGAAACTGTGGCGCATCCCGGGCGTCCATCTGGCGTGGAACCATGAGCTGCGGCTCTATCTCGCCGTCTGGCACGACACCGTCGTGTTCGACGATCCTCCGCAGAATCACGGACATCCGTCGCACTATTGGCTGACTTCCTCCACCGTCCGGTGCAAGGCGATCCAGGTCGGCACAAACGGCCACCTGGGATTCGGCCCCGAATTGGCCATCGGTCCCAACACGGCCGGGTTCGCCGCGTTCGGCCCGCGAGTGGAGTACAACGCGAAGGCCGACGAATTCCTCGTCGTCTGGTCCGAAGGGAAGTGGGAATTCTCGACGGCGTTCGACGAGGACGGAGACGGCCTGGCCGCCAACGATCCCGATCTGTCCCTCTTCGGCGACTGGGTCACGGACAACGACGACGACGACATCGCCGAATACGCCTACTCCCAGGATCCTTACGCGCCGAATTCGCGCATCGTCGCGAGGCGCGTGACGGTGGATGCGACGACCTTGGCGGCGACGATCGTGGGGGCGACGATCGAGGTCAGCATGGGAACGGGCGGGGTCGCCGGGAATCCGTCGGGCGTGCCCGGGGGGGCGACGGATCCCACGGCCATTCATCCCGCCATTCTTCCCGATGTGTCCTGGGACGGCGCGCAATACGTGGTGACGTGGCAGACGCTCGAGGATCCGCAGCTCGGGACCATCGAGAATCTGACCACGCAGGGGTACCAACTCCGCCACATCTTCCACGCGCAAAGCCGCGGACGATTCCGCACGTTCGCGCAAACGGGAGCGGCTACGAGCGGGTTCGTCGATCTCAGCAACGCCAAGGCGAGGTTCCTGATCAAGGGACCTCCATCGAACTCCAACATCGTCGACGGCTCCGTCCCGGGGAACTTGGCGAACGAGAAGTCCTACGGAAGCGTCACCACCGATCCGACTCCCCGGGTGGACTCGCTCATTCTCCCCGGCCCGGACAATGCCCTGGGGACGGCGGACGACGTCCTCGGAGGCTCGCTCATCGCTTGGTCCGTAACCACCCTCGTCTTCAACACCCCGAAAAGCCGCGTCCGGGGTCGCTTCCTAGGCGCGGGAGCGGGAACCGCCGGAATCGTTTGGGACATCTTCAGTCCGGAGGTGCAGTTGGTGCAGCGCGCTGCGGTCATCGCGGGTCCGAGCCGGGAAGCGGACAACCAGGCCACGACGACGAACGAAGCGCTCGCGCTCTCCCACTTCTTAGTGACCTTCCAGACGGTGGAGGACACCGTGAAGGAGGGCGACCGGCTCGTGGAGTACGTCGGCTCCCTCAAGGCACGCATGACGGAGGAGGACGGCCGACCCAGCGGGCCGGTGATCGACATCGCCAATTCCGACGCCACGCAGACCTTCCTCAGTCCCTCCGGCGCGTGGTGCTCCGAGACGGAGCAGTTTTTCCTGACCTGGACGCGGACCGACAAGACGCTTTGGAATCCGTACACCCACGGCCGATCCTGGCATCCGAAAAGCTGGTCGATGCTGGACGTTCCCGTGACGCCGGCACCGGGGCCGCGCCTCACCACCGTGGCGAGCGTCTATCCGGTGGGGATGCCCGTGTCTTATTCCGGCCTGGTAAACGCCTCCAATCCGTACGCCACCCAGTACCACCTGCTCTACGCTGGACAGGAGGACGACTTCGGGGCGAACTTCGTCGGTTGGTACCGCTTCCCGAATCCGGGCAACGCGTACGTCACTCCCGGACTCGGGCTCACCCCCGGAACCCTCGCCTTCACGACCACGGACGCCCAGACGACTCCGCCGTCGCAGAACATGACGGTCTCGAATACGGCGGGCGGAACGAGCGTCCTGAACTGGCAGCTCGAGTCGGATCAGGCGTGGGTGACTCTGAGTCAAGCTTCGGGTCAACTCGGCTCCGGAGCCTCCGAGACGGTGGGCGTTTCGGTAAGTCCAGCCGGCCTACCGAACGGTACGTACACCGCGATTCTCACCGCGACGTCGCCGACGGCGCTCGAAAGTCCGAAGACGATGACGGTCACGCTGGAAGTCGGCGCGGCGAACGTCTCGGGAGGTCCGAAGGAGGACGAGGACGGCGGGGGCGGCGGAGGGGGGTGCGGCGGTTCCTTGATCGGAATCGGCGCCGCTCCTCTCTGGATGCTCCTGGGATTGGCGGCTCTCTTCCTTCGTCGAAGATAGACCGCACGGCTCTGCGAAGGCACGCGCGAGGAAGTGGCTCTCGCGCGTGCCGCCTCTCGGATCCTCCGGAAACAGCCGCGCCCAAATCGCCCCGACGTAGCCCGGCCATGGCGTCTCATCACGGATTTGCTTCGGGTACGACAGTGACGTTCATTCCCGTAATCTCGATGAGGAACCTCGCATCGTTGTTGTTCTCGTTCGATTCGACCAGCTTTCCGTTCGGATCGAATTCGATGATGAGGTAATAGAGCCCGTCGGGAACCCCCGTGACGTCGATCGACTGCCCGGAGAGCCCGGCGTGGTAAATGTCGGCCCACCCGGGCATGATCAAGGAACAGGAATCAAACGAGGCGTACTTCGACAGCGACGGCGCTCCCTTGCGGATCTGGAGCATGTTCATCAAGCAGAATCCCTGTTTCTTGCCCTGGAGGACGTTGCCCTGCATGTCCACCAGCCGATGGTCCGCGAATTCGGTGAAGTGCAAATGGTTGTGGCCGTCCGCTTCTTCGAACTCAAAATTGTCCTTGGCCGCCGTCAAGGGACCATACCCCGCGTTTCCGGCGTAGGTGGCGAAGCGCAGCTTCTTCTGGCCGACGGACTGGCTGAGATAGATCGTGTCTCGCATCTTGTCTCGGGTCGGGAGGAGGTCGGAGACGTCGAAGAGGACATCGTCGATGAACCATCCCTTGTGACCGTTGTTCGAGCCCGTGACGGTATCGAACCGGAACTCGACCCGGATCTGGGTCCACTTCGGATCGAGGGGGATGGTGTGTTCATGCCACCCGTTGGGATCGCAGGGCTGAGTCCCGGGGGTGCCTCCCTGGGCCGCCAACGTGTAGGAGGCCAAGAGACCGTCCCACTGGTTGCGGAGGCGCACCTTGCGTTGGTCGGTCCCAATTCCCAGCGTGTCCGTATCGAAGGCGCATCGGAAACTGAAGATCGGAACCTGGAGATGCGAAACGTCGATCAGAGAAGACTTGGCCACGCCCAGATTGGCCCCTCCGGTGGAGTAGTTGGCTCCGTTGTTGTAGTTCAGACTCTTCGTTCCGCTGTACGAAGCGCCGCCGGGCATGGATGGACTTCCATCGATGGCCCAGAGACCGGTCATCGTCCACGACTCGGTGTCTTCGAAGGTCGTCACGTACGAGGAGGTCTTGAGCGCGGGAGCGTCGTCCGGCTCCACTACGGAGACTTCGAGTTTGTCCACGAACCATCCGGGAAACTTGTTCGCTTGGCCGTCGATCGAGTTGAAGTAAAACGAGACGCGAACCGTTCCCAGCGAGGGATCGATCGGGACGGTGTGCTGATGCCAAACGCCCATCGTGGAGCACGAATCGATGCCGATACTGTTGCCCTCGCCCGCCAGGGTGAACTGCTTCACCACCGTGTTGTCGCTCGCGCGTCGAATCCAGAAGAGCCGCGAATCCTTCCCCGTTTTGTAGGTTTCCGTCACGTACAGGCACCAGAACGTGGCCACCGCTCCCCAGCCCGACACCTCGATCACCGGAGATCGAGCCTCGCCGAAATTCTTTCCGCCCGTGTCGTAGGTCGAGCCTCCGTTGTAGTTCAGGGACTTCGTACCCGCCGAAGCGGCACCGTAATAGGTCACCAAGCCGGGGAGGGGAGTGTTGACGGTCGCCGGAGTGCTGTCCATCGCCCAAAGGCCGGAGAGCTGCCACCCTGTGGACGAGTCGAAGTGGGTCGAGTACCGGATCGTCTCCGCTCCGGAGACGGTGGAGCTCGTCAGTCGGAAGTCGTCGACGAACCAACCCGCGTAGCCGTTCTTCAGGTAATCGACGCTGTCGAAAACGAACTTGATCTGGACGCGCTCCCATTTCGGCAAGATCGGGATCGCGTGCGTATGCCACGTCCCCATCGCCGCGCAGGATCCGGCGTCCGAAGCCTTACTCGAGAGCGGATACGACTGTAGGAGAGGTCCTTGTGCCTTCCACACTTGAACGATTCGCTTGTCCCACTTGGCGCCGGAGGACTCCGTTTGGTAGTTGCACCGAAAGGTGAGAAGCGGGGCGCCGAGGTGGCGGACGTTGATGACGGGCGAGGTAGCCGTCCCCTTGTTTGCGGAACCCGTGTGGTAGTTGCCGTTTTGGTTGTTGTAGTTCAGGGATGCCGTTCCCTTGTAGACGGGGCCCCCGGGTACGGAGGCGGGAGTGGCGTCGAGCGCCCAGAGCCCCTCCAGGTGCCAGTCGGCGGTGAAATAGTCCGGCGTATGGCCGAATCCGGTTTCGTATCCTTGGGCGTGGAGCGCCGTCGCGTTGCAGAGCAGAACAGCGCTCGCCATGATCCATCGCGCCATGGGTGCACCTCTCGACATAGGATAGGAACTGAAGATTGGAACTACTCTCGAGCTTGAGCGAACGGTTCGTATTCGTGCCGGATCCGCTCCCGTGCCTCCGCGCTCAGGAGGCCGGGCCTCCCCGCGTATTCGAGCGCCTTCAGGGCTTCATACCGCACGAGGGGATGCGGGTCGCGCGTCGCTACGAGCACCAGACGATCCGCCACTGTACGCTCCTCCGCCGGAAGGCGGGAAATGGCCCGCATGCGGCGATCGGGATCGGAGTGGTCCAGCGCTTCGAGATAAAACCCCTTCAGCTCCGGAAGAGGAGCGTCCAATTCGCCGGCGAGCACGCGCTCCGCAAGCCCTCGGCGGATCTCCTCGTCCGCGGTCCGTGCGAGATCGTGGGCGATTTCGAGCGCCCGGGGCGACTCCTTCCACTCCTCGAAGTTCGCGAGGGTGCTGCGGCCTGGAGCGAAGGGCGAGACCTCGTCCGCCCTCCGGTATTCGCGAGCGTGCGTCGAGCTCTCCGGGGGCGCCTCCGTCTTCGTGTTTCGGTGGAGGGGAGGTGTCGGGGGCCGATCCGCCCGTCGAAACGCAAAGCAGAAAAGGAGTGCCCCTGCCACCGCTCCGCTCCACAGACTTCGCCGGACCGTGTTCATTCCCACCCTTACATCGATACCTACGAGTCATTACGATCGCGCGCAGGACATTTCGATGATTCGGTTGCGCGGAAGAGGGTTCGAACCGATCCCGGCAGGCCTCCTGGAAAAACCCTCTGTGCCTCAGGCGACGACTTCCGCCGCTCGCGCCGGAGCCGCCCCGAGGAAATCGAGGATCGCCAAGAGCGTCGACCCGGGATACTCCATGTGCGGACAGTGGCCGCACCTCGGGAGCGGTCGAAGGAGAGCGCCGGGGATCAGTTCCCGCAGTTGGTGGCCGCATCGAAGCGGCGTGACGCGGTCTTCTTCGCCCCAGAGGATCAACGTCGGAGATTGGATCCGCTTGTACGTGGCGGCATAGCGGCCGGCCATCTCGGGTTCGATCTGCCGCGCCGTCGCCATCATCGCGCGCGCGGCGCCGGGGAGCGACGCCTCGTGCGCGTACTCCTCGACATCCTCTTCCCGGATCTTCTCGGGGTCGGCGAACACCTCCCGGAGCGTCCGGCGGATCAGCCATTTCTTCGGGGGGACGTTGACGGCCACCTCGGCGAAGCCCCGCGCGCGGAGCACGCGGACGTGCATCGGAAGATCCTGAGGCATCGACGCGGGATCGAGGAGAACGAGACGGTCGACCCGGGGAGCGTACTGAGCGGCCAGGCGAAGGCCCAGGGCTCCCCCGTAGGAATTCCCGAGGACGTGCGCCTTCGCCACCCCGATCGCTTCGAGAAATCGCGCCGCGCGATCGGCTTGGGCCGGGACTCGATAATCGTCCTCCGGGGGCTTGTCGGAATACCCCGCGCCCAGCATCTCCCACGCGAGGGCGCGGAATCCCGCGGCCACGAGGTCGTCGTACACGAATCGCCAATCGTAGGCGGATCCTCCGAGGCCGTGGAGGAGGAGGAGGGCCGGCCCCTCGCCGCGATCCCAGTAGTGGTAGGTGCGCCCGTCGACCGCGACCGTCTTCTCGATCCCCGCCTCCAGCTTCGCCTTTCGGTACGGAGTGACGGACTCCACGTCAACTCACCGGGATTTCGGCCGGGGCCGGGATCAGGAAGTCGGAAAGGACTCGGTGGAACTCTTCCGGCCGCTCCAGCATCGGAATGTGGCCCGTTTCGGGGAGGAGCCGATACCGAAAGTTCCCGTCGCGCGGCCAGTAGTCGTGCTGTCGGGGCCGGATCACCTGGTCCTTGTCGGTGCCGACGAGGAGCGCGGGCATCGAGAGCTCCCGAAGCCGCGGAGTGAGATCCGCCTTCATCATGAAGAGCACCGGTTGCGTCATGGCGGGGTAGGAGCCTCGCGCGACATCGTCGACGAGCACGTCGGGAAGCGGGGCCACGTAGGTGAAGTCCCTCGCGACCCACCTTCGGATGGGCCCGGCCTTGAGACCGGCGTACATCAGACGCCGTACCGCCGCCCCGATGGCAAACCGCGCGAACGGATAAAAGGCGTCCTCGCCTCGCATCGGAGGATTCACGACGCAAAGGCGCTTCACCCTCTCGGGTTGATGAAGCGAAAACCAAATGGAAGCGGCTCCTCCCATGGAGTGGCCGGTCAAGTCGACCGCGGAGTAGCCCAAGACGTCGAGAAAGCGTCCGAGGAAGGACGCCCAGCCCGGGACCGTGTAGTCCCAATCGCCGGGCTTGTCAGAAAGACCGAATCCAGGGAGATCCGGAGCGAGACACCGGAACCTCCAGTGGAACCGCTCCATCGCGGGAATCCAGAACTGGTGCGACGCTCCCCAGCCATGCACGAAAAGGAGCGGCGGATTGGCCGTGGTCCCCTTGGCCGCGTAGACGATCCGACGCCCACCGATTTCGACGCTCAAGATATCCATTGCATTTTATGACGCAGTGCGTTATCCTTTTCCACTCTATAGACGCGGGAGAGCGGATGCAAGACAAATACTTCGAGTTTCTCGTTCCCACGCGGATCGTATTTCAGCCCGGAGCGGGGGCCCAGGCGGACGAGGTCGCGAGGCGCGTCGGGATCTCCCGCCCGTTCCTCGTCGCCGACCGGGGTTTGGCCCAGGTCGGCCTCGTGGAGCGGGTGGCCAAGACGCTCCAACCCGCGGGCGAGTACTTGGACGTGCCCTCGGACGGGGATCTGGAGACCTGCGAGCGCATCGCGGGTCGGATGAAGGAGTCGGGGGCCGACGGAATCGTGGCCGTCGGGGGCGGCAGCGTCATCGACACCGCCAAGGGGGCCAACATTGTCTTTACTCACGGCGGCCCCTTAGCCGATCATCAAGGAGTGGGGGTTCTTCAGGGGAAACTCGCCCCGTTCGTGGTGATTCCCACGACCGCGGGGACGGGGAGCGAAGTTTCGAGGATCGCGGCTCTCAAGGATCCGGCCCAACACGTGAAACTCTTCTTCGAGAGCGAATACCTGGCGGCGGACCTGGCGCTGCTCGACCCCGAGATGACCGTCTCGATGCCGCCGAAACTGACCGCGGCGACGGGCATGGACGCGATGACCCATGCGGTCGAGTCGCTTTTGGCCTCAAACGCGGCTCCGCTCACAGACGCGCTGGCGGAGTGGGCGATGCGCCGGATCTTCGAAGCGCTTCCCGTCGCCGTCCGCAACGGCCAGGATCGGGAGGCCCGGGGCGAGATGCTGTGGGCTTCGACGGCGGCCGGGGCCGCCTTCTCGAACGCCGGCGTCGGCGTCGTTCATGCCTGTGCCCACGCTCTCGGAGCGCTCAAGAACGTCCACCACGGCGTCGCAAATTCGATCATGCTCCCTCATGGCGTTCGGTTCAATCTCCAGGGGGGATCGAGGCTCCCCTCCGATCTGCCGGGGCGATTGGCGGATCTCGCGCGGACAGGCGGCCTGCCTTCTCGGTTGCGGGAGGTGGGCATCCGAGAGGAGGATCTCCCCGGCCTCGCGGAGTACGCGACGGGCGACGGGGCTCTGATCACCAGTTCCCGGGAAGCCTGCGTGGACGACATCCTCGAGATCTTTCGGAATGCCTATTGAACACCCCGAGCTGTACGCGGCGCTCATCCGGTACCAGGTGGACCGGCTGAAAGACACGTACGACGACTTCCTGGGAACCTCGGAGTATCAAGTCATCACCACCTTCTTCCTGGAGGAGGTCTACTCCTCGAAGAATAAGGAGGAGCGGGACGCCGGCATCAAGAAAGTCTACGACAAGTTCCGCGAGAAGGTGGGAGCGGATATCGCCGAGAACATGAAGCGAATCATCCGCCTGAACGAGCTCACGGACGATCTCGACGTCAAGATGGTGAAGAAGCTGCGCGAGATGGGGATCGGCTCCAATTTCACCGAGGACGAGTACGAGGAGGCCTACTACCTCACCGATCTTTACACGGAGCGCGTAGAACAGGTCAAGCTCATCGTCAGCTCCCTGCGGTACTTCCATTCCCTGACGCGGTATCGCTCGATCGGATTGGCGCTCACGGTGCTCCGGCCCTACGCGATTCTCAAGGGCGCGCGCATCCTCATCGACTTCCTCCAGAACGGATACCGGGCGTTTCGAACGGTCCAGGACGTGGGGGATTTCGAGAAGGCCATCTTCGATCGCGAAATGGAACGGCTGAACCGGATCTACTCCCTGGGAAAACGCCCGCCGACCATCGCGGATCTTCGCCGCCGTGCGAAGGAGATGGGAATCAAGGGGGCGGAGAAGATGACCCTACGGCGCATGATGAAGGAAATGCAGCGATGGACCTAAATTCTCGCGTTCGGGCGTTGGTCGTTCTGCTCCTGGCGGGATGCGGGACCGCGCCGGCGCGGCAAGACGACGGCGAGGCGGCCGTCGATCTGGTACGAGAGATGCTCCGGAGGGACACGATCAACCCTCCGCAGCCGGGCTCTCGGAAGGCGAATGCAAACGAGACGGAACTCTTGACCTGGATCCGCGGAATCCTCGAACGGGCCGGGATCCCCTGCGAGATCGTGGAATCGGCTCCGGGCCGGGGGAATCTCGTGGCGCGGTTCCGCGGAGCCGGAGCGAAGAAGCCGCTGCTGCTCCTGGCGCACGTCGATGTCGTGAACGTCGACCGGAGACTGTGGGACGTCGATCCTCTCTCGGGCGAACTCCGGGGAGGGGCCTTGTGGGGACGGGGCGCGCTCGACGACAAAGGGTGGGCGGGGGTCGCCGTTCAGGTGATGGTGATGTTGGCTCGAAACAGCCCCACGCTCTCCCGGGACGTCGTCCTCATGCTCAACGCCGATGAGGAATCCGGGGGCAAATTCGGCGCCGCGTTCATGGTCGAGAAGCACTGGGCAAAGATCGAGTGCGGCGTCGCTTTGAACGAAGGCGGGAGAACGGCCCTGGGCGCCGACGGGAAAATCGTTCAGATTCAGGTCCAACCGGCGGAGAAGGTCTACAACGATTTTCGCCTCTGGGTGCCGGGAACGAGCGGTCACAGTTCCGTGCCGCGCGTTCCGAACGCCGTCTACGAAACGGCGAAGATTCTCGCCAAGCTCGAGTCGTTCGAAACTCCGATCCGCGTGACTCCGACGATGGCGGCGCACTTCGAGGCGGCGGCGGAACTTCCCGAGAACTCGGCGCGCCGGGAGTGGATGAAGTCGGCGGCGAAGGGGGATTCCGAGGCCGCCGCGAAACTGGCCGCCTCGAGGCCCGATTTCAACGCGCTTCTCCGCACCACGGTGGTTCCCACGACGGTCCAGGGGGGAATCCGCGTCAACGTCCTGCCGCCTTCGGCGGAGGTGAACTTCAACGCGCGCCTCCTTCCCGGCGAAAAACTCCGCGACCTCCTGGCCGCCATGTCGCGCCATCTGGGATGGGAGAATCCCACGATGCTCGAGGCCAAGGGATTCGAGACGTGGCTGTCGACGAAGCCGACGGTCCCGGCCTGGATCATCGATCTTGAAGATGTGGACGCTCCGGCCTCCCCGGTGGAAAACGAGGCGGTGGAGGCGATCCGCGCCGTATCGAAGCGGCTGGCTCCGGGCGCTCCCGTGGTTCCGATCCTGCTCACCGGCGCGACCGACTCTCGATTCCTCCGTCAAAAGGGAGTGCCCGTCTACGGGATCCATCCCTGCCCGACGACGGAAGAGGAGCGCGCGACGGTCCACAATCACAACGAACGGGTCCGCGTGAGTTCGGTGAAGTGGGGCGTGACCTGGCTGCACGAAATCGTACTCGAGATCTCTCGTTAGGAGGGGACGGTATGGCGTTTTTCAAGAACTCGAAGGAAGTCGTCGACTGTATCGGCGGACTCTTCGACTGGGCGGGCCGGCACCCGGAGGTCGCCCCGAAGCTGAAGGCGACGGGGCTCGTCATCCGGCTCAATTACACGAACCCGGAGACGGTGATCACGATCGATTGCGCGAATCCGCCCCAGCAGCCCGGAATGGTGGTGTCGTGGTGCGAAGGCCCCGGCGGGTTGACCCCCGAGGTCGAGTTCTTCATGACCGCGGACGTCGGCCATCGATTCTGGCTCGGGAAGGTGAACCTGCTCGTCGCCCTCACCAAGCGCGACGTCGTGGCCAAGGGTCCGATCTTCAAGATCATGAAGATCCTTCCCATTCTCAAGCCGCTCTATTCCCAGTATCCGAAGATTCTCGAGGCGAAGGGAAAGGCCGAACTCGTCGTCGGCTGATTTGAGAGAGCGCCCGTTCTAACCAGGATTGGGTCGGAGGCGTCGTGAAGAAAGCCATCCTCGCGAGCATCGGACTGACCGCGGTTCTCGCCCTCGGCACGGGATGCTGGTGGCTGCTCGACTCGAAGAAGGACGTATCGCGCCGCTACGTCCGCGACTCGGAAGGCTGTCGGTGTCCGAAGGGATGCGCCTGCAACCACTGCTCGGGCGAAAAGGACGCGAAGTGCTACTGCGGGACGGGCGGATGCGAGTGCGCGAAAAAGAAAGGCAAGTGCGAGTGCAAGCACTGTACGGGAGCGCCCGGAGGGGATGACGGCAAGGGCGGGTGCACGTGCCCGTGAAGATCTATGGGCTCCTCAATGCCGCCGGATTCTGGGTCGCGATGATCGTCGCGCTCCGTCGCGCGCGGCCGGGAGGACTCGAACCCGAATTCGTCTTCAAGATGGGGGTGCTTTCCACGTTCGCGGGGATCCTGGGCGGCAAGCTCGGCTTTCTGTCGCAGAACCCGGCGAGTTTTTCCTGGGAGATGCTCCGGGACTGGAGCCGCGGATACCTCCTGGCGGGGGGGCTGATCGGGGCGCTGACGACGGCGATTTTCTATTCCCTGGCCCGTGGGAAGAATCTCCTGGTCGTGGGGGACGTCGCCAATCCCTGCATCTTCCTCGGCGTCGCGATCGGCAAGATCGGTTGTTTCCTGACGGGGTGCTGCTACGGGAGGCCGGCGGAGCTTCCTTTCGGACTCGACCGACATCCGACGCAACTCTACGAATCGGGCGCCTGCTTCGCGATCTTCGCCGTCCTATCGTGGCTGTTCTGGAGATGGCCGCGCATCGGACTCATCCCCTGCTGGTGCTATATGCTCTACCCCGCGTCTCGTTTCGCGATCGAGTTTCTTCGCGGGGACCCGGGACGGACCGGCGTCTACTGGTTCGGACTGACCTTCACTCAGTGGGTCTGCTTCTGGGGATTCCTGATGTCCGCCGTCGGTCTGTGGACGTTGCTGAAGCATCCGCGGAAACCGCGGGCCCACTTCGAGACGCGACCATCGCCGCGTAGCCCAACCGCCCTTCCTGCGTGAGCGCGCGCGCGGTCGCAAGATGGCGGCGGACCTCCTCGACCGGCACCCCGAAAATCCGCACCGCCTCGACCTTCTCCTCGACGGAGAGCAAGAGCGAGTCGAGGTCGGAGCTCCGATCTTCCGTGCGTACTTCGAAAAACCCCGCCGATCTCAGGAGAGTGCCCCAGCCCTCGCGGCTCCTCGCTCGAACGAGGCAGGCGACGGTGGCGATCGCCCCGTCGAACTCGGCCGGAAGCGGTCCTTCCACGGTCATGTCCGAGATCGCGAGCGTTCCTCCGGGGGCCAACACTCGCCGGATCTCCGCCAGGGCGCGCTCCTGGTCCTCGAACGTGCTCAAGGCGCATTCGACGAGCACGCCGTCGAACGAGCCGTCGCGGAACGGCAGGCGCCCCGCCCGTCCGCGAAGCGAAACGCCCTCCCTGCGCGCGTCCAGCCCCACCGCGCGAAGGCCGAACTCGCGTCGGAGGAGTTCGACGCTGACCCCGGAGCCGCACGCCACGTCCAGCACCCGGCCATGAAAGTGCCGCGCAAGGCGGCGGGTGAGCTCGAGGCCGCCCGGATGCCAGGACTCGCCCAGGATCAGTCGGACGAGCGGGTTCCGGTAGAAGTCGACGCAGCAGTTCATCGGTGCGCGGCCCGGTACTGAGGGATGTTGTTCCACGCGCAGAACGGAACCAGCCGGCCGTCGGTCGAGACCTCGTGGACGCAACACTTCATGATGCGCTTGAGATCGAACGTCCAGGCGTCCATGAACGGCTTCACCTTGATCATCTTGAGCCGCTTCGGCGCGTCGGCCGCCAGTTCGACGAGCGAGAGCCCGCAGGAATCGCAGAAGCGCTCGACGATCCCGGGCGTCGTCGGAAGCGCGCTCGCCGAGAAAAGTCCTTCCAGCCGTTCGCGGAGGAATCGCGCCGCATCGGGCACCGTCCGATTCTGCGCGTAATTGAGGTAGGTGTGCACGTCCACCATCCGCGGGAGCACCATCGGTTTCTCGGGGTCCGCGTACACGTAGGTCGTCGAACCGCACGTGGGGTAGGGACAGGGATCGGGAATGAAGTCTCGGATTCGGAATTTCCCGTTCGTCTGCTCGACCAACCGGTGCACGACGTCCGCGAGCGTGATTCGGGTCATCGGATTGAAATGGCCGTCGTGGCGGCCGGCATGAAACACGGGTTGATAACAGACCCCCTTCAGGATCGGCGACCGAAGCACGAATTCGCAGACGGCTCCGATTTCGTCGTCGTTCACGCCTTCCTCGACGGTCATGACGGCGATCGCGGGGAGATCGACCTTTTCGCACGTTTCCACGCAGCGGAGCTTGTCCTCCAGCAGATCTCTCTCGCCGCGGATGCGAAGTCCGGTCTCCGGCTTGAATCCGTCGAACTGCAGGTAGAGCCACACCTTCCGCTCGGCCAGCCGGCGCGCGAACGCCTCGTTGCCCGCGATTTTCTTCCCGTTGGTGTTGATGACCACCCACTTGACCCCCCGCTCCTTCGCGATCTCGACGATCCGGAGGATCTCGGGATGGATGGTGGGTTCGCCGCCCGAGAGCATGAGCACTTCGGGGTTGGTTTCGTGCGAAACGAAGGTCTCGATCATCCGGGTGATCGTGTCGAGGTCGAGATAGTCGCCGACGCCGCTGGAAGCGAAGCAGGTCGGACACCGCATGTTGCAGGCGTTCGTGACCTCGATGAGCGCGAGGCAGGTATGTTGCTTGTGCTCGGCGCAGAGACCGCAGTCGTACGGGCATCCGTTCCGTACCGGGGCGCCGAATTTGACGGGCATCGTGCCCGGCTTGTTGTACTGGGCCGCCTCCGTGTACATCGCGACATCGCCGGACACGATTCCCTCGCGGATCCCGTGGGTGGGGCACCGCCGGCGCAGGTACGCCTTCCCCTCGCGTTCGACGACCTGGCCGTCGACCACCTGGAGGCAGTCGGGGCAGAGGGTCCGGGTGACCTCGATCAGGTGATCCACGCTCTCTCCTACTTTCCGTTCAGGGTCCAGTCGTATTCGAGGTAGGCGATGTCGTATTTCGCCGCCTTCGCGGTTCGGAGTCTCTCCGCCAGCGGAGCCTCGGCATAGAGAAGGAGATAGTCGAGGATGGTGGCTCCGGGCCGGCGGAGCGCCTTGAGGAAGTCGTCCTCGTACCAGTCGAAAATCTTCGAGAGGAACACCGAGGTTCGTTTCTCGCTGACGAAGACGTTTTCCTCCGAATTGACGAACCCCCGGGCCGCCGCGTCGAGGGTCTTTTCCAATTCGTCGCTCTTGAAGGTCGTGTTCGGAAGCGGGGGGCAAGATCCGGAGGCGCAATTGAGCGCGAAGTGGACCCGAGGATCCTGTTCGTTTCGGATGTGTCGGTTTTCGAGATCGTAGAGGCTGATCCATTCCCCTCCGACCCGGTACTTCCGGTTCGCGAAGAACCCCTGCCCACGCACGAAGTTCGAACCGCTCTTCACGTCCGTCACGCTCCGGATGGGCCAGGCCTGGAGCACGGCCCGGATCACGAGCGCGTTATAGGCGTTGATCCAGTAGGCGAGGACGTCCCGCTTCGTGGGGAACAGTTCCTTCCGCGAGAGCGGCGAGGCGTTCGCGATGAGGTTGACGTATTCGTCGAGCGTCTTCATGTCCTCGGCGTTCGACTTCCACGCGCCATAGTCCACTTTCCCCCTCCCGTCCACGTGCTTCCGGAGGAGCGCGTCGAACGTCTCGTGGGAGTAGCGGTCGACGGGGATCGCGTGGTATCCGTAATCGACCTTGGTTCCGCAGCCCAAGAGGGCCATCAGCGCGGCGATCGTCCTTCGCATGGCTGGAAGAGTACCAGCCGGAGGGGGCGCGTCGATACAACAATCTCTAGTGGTTCGACACGCCTGATTCCCTCGGTTGTCGCTGAGATGCGACAACCTCCGAAATCAGCGCTGACTCCCGCTAGCGCGAGAAGGGCGTCAGCTCGTCGCGACGGAGAAGGCGCGTCGGGGGAGAGAGGGTGGGCCGAGTCGGGGTTCGTCGAAAGGCCAGACCGAGGATCCAAGCCCCGAGGAGGCCCGTCAGAAGGGAGAGTCCACCGCAGGCGATCCAGAACTTGGATCCGCCTTCGGACCAACGGGCGAGTTCTTGGCTTCCGCGATAGAGCCGGAATTCGGCCGATTCCACCTCGAACTCGGGGATTCGGCGGACGCGGCAGAGCACCTGGTCCCCGGGTCGGGCCGCCCGGAAAACCTCGGGAGGGGCGGGAACGTACTCGAGCCGGTCGTCGGGGCGTCCCTCCAGCTTCAGCAGCCGAGGCCCCTGGCGATCGTCGAACTTCACCCGGACGAGCCGGGTGTCGGTTCGCCCCCAGATGCGGGCCGAGAGGAAAAAGACGGCCCCGCCGCAGGCGAGGGCGACGATCGCAAGAAGGCCATGACGCCAGAGGGCGGGCACGGATTTGTTCTCCCGGAAGGAGTGTATCACCCATATGTAATGGATGTCAAGTATTCCCGATGCTTTTCCGGGCCCGCGGAGAGGGAACTCTCGGGCGCGAATTCGAGAACGATTTCCTCTTGACTTTCATGACGCGGCGCGTCATACTCCGGCCATAATGCGGTGCGTCAAAAGGGATTGACGGCTGCGTCCCCCGTAGCCTAGAATGAAAGGAGGCTGGAAGTGGAAAAGGTCAGAGAAAAGGTGAGCCTGGAGAACCTGAAGAAGGAACTTCGCCGGGTCGTCCTCGCCGGAGTCGGCGCGGCGGTCATGGCGAAGGAAGGCGCTGCCGACCTCGCCAAGAAGTGGGTGTCCAAGGGCGAAGAGGTCGAGCCCGAGCTCAAGAAGGCTCTCAAGAAGCTGGGCGAGAAGCGCACCCAGGCGACCGACAAGGCGGGCGACGGAGTCAAGCGGGTCCTGGGGTATATGCCCCTCGTGACCAAGAAGGACTTCGTCGACCTGGCCAAACGGATCGACGCGCTGGCCGCGAAGGTCGATTCGCTCAAGAAGCACAAGTAGCTCCGGACGTGAGGGAGGCCGGGCGCCTTGGCCCGGTCTCCCCAACGCCGGTTCGAGCGGCCCTTCCCGCCACGGGGAAGCGATGCGCGTCATCAAGAGATACTCGAACCGGAAGCTGTACGACACCGAGGATAAGCGGTACGTGACTCTCGAGGAGGTGGCGGCCCTCGTCCGCGGCGGGGCCGACGTCAAAGTTCTCGACAACGAGACGGACGACGATCTCACGACCGTCACCCTGTCGCAAATCCTCCTCGACAAGGAACGCAAGCACAAGAGCCAGCTCCCCAAGAGCTTTTTCACGAGCGTTCTTCAGTCGGGCGCGAAGATCAAAGAAGCCCTCGTCGAGCACGCCGATCGGTTTTTTGGACCCGGCCTCGAAAACGCCCTCAAGGGACTTCGGATCCCCTCCCGCTCGGAATTCGACTCGCTGGCCAAGACCGTAGAGTCTCTCGAGCAGAAAATCGTCTCGCTCGAGAAGAAGCTCGGGGGACGCACGAAACCTCGACGTCCGAAAGCGCCTCCCGCGGAAGAGACGCCTTCCGGCGCGAACTAGTACGGAATCGGGTCGACGCGAACCCATCGCCAGAACGTCCACCATCGGAGTTGACCGGTCCCGTAGATCCCGGCGTTGGCGCGCTTCTGGGAATACACGGGAATCTTGTGCCAACCCCTCGTGTCTCCTTCCATGCGCCAGAGAGAGGCCAAGGTCGTGGCCGACGGAAGTCCCCGGAGATAGAGGCGCGCGTCCGCCAGCCAGGCCGACTCCCCGGCGCTGGTCTGGTCGTCCAGAACCCCGAGGGCGTGTCTCCACCCCGTGCTGGCATCCCGCTCTACGAAAGGGATGCCGATCTTCTTGGAGCCCGAAGGAGTTCCGTAGACGTCGAAAAGGATCTCGAGCGATTCGTAGGATCCCCTTCCCACGAGCATGTACCCCTGGCCTTGAGGCTTCGTCCCCCGCTCGACGATGTCGGCGTACGCTCCCGTCCTGGGGCGGAACGCGTTCAACACCTTGATCTCTACCACGCCGCCCTTGTGCGAGGCTTTGTGAATGGCGAGGCGTCGCGGAATCCATCCCCGCTGCAGCGTCAATCCCTCCTGCTGGGCCCGCTCCAGGATGAGCCGGGACACCTCCTTGAGGTCCTTGGTGTTCGACCAATCCCCGGAGAGGACCATCCAGAAGCGAGCGTCCTCCTGCACGCGACGGTCGAGCCACGTCAAGAAGTCGACCAGCGCGTCCGGACGCCGGAGATCGGACTGGAGGAAGGCCCCGGCTTCATTCTGCGGATTTCGGAGAATCTTCAGAAAGTCCCGAGCGAAGGTGGAGGGGGGGTCGTCGGCGGCGAACGCGGTCCCTCCGAGAGCGAACGCGAGCAGAACGGCAAGTCGGATCTTCAAAGGTCCCTCCGAAGAATTGAGTCCCGGTGCCCTGTCGGGAGCAATCGAGAGGCCAGGACTCTCTCCCTCGTGCCGAGTCTGTGGTCTGCCCAGAGGCGACCGGATGCGCCCGAAATCGGGCGGCTACGGCGTGGGAAGTTTCGGGAGCACGTCCTTCACGATCTCCTGGAACTGGGGATAAGCCTTGCAGAAGGTGAGATCGTTGCGCGCGGTGCGGAAGTCCCCCCGCTCGAACGCGATGAGGCCGCGGACGAGCCGCGCGTGAGGGGTTTCCTCCGATAGGGCGATCGCGTGTTCCGCGTCCTTGAGCGCATTCTCCTGCCGATTCTGGCGATAGTAGATCATCGCCCGCAGGCCGTAGGCGAGCGGGGAATGGGGATCGGCCCGGAGCCACTCGTCGCAGCGCTTCTCCGCCTCGTCGAAGTGGCCTCGCATCATGGTGAGGGTGACGCCCATCGTGTGGGCGTTGACGCTGCCGGGACTTCGCCGGAAGACGACCTCGATGTCCTTCTCGGCCTCCTCCATACGCCCTTCCAGGAGATAAATCGTCCCACGGGCGACGTAGCCTTCCACCCCTTCGGGATGAAGCTCGATCGCCTTGGCCGCGTCGCGCTGCGCTTCTTCGAGTCGACCGAGCATGACGAGCGCGGTCGAGCGCTGCATGTAGGCGTAATCGTCGCGCGAATCGAGGGCGAGCGCCTTCTCGCAATCCGCGAGCGCCTCTTCGGCGCGACCGGCGAGAGAAAGCGCCGTCGCCCGCACGAGATAACCGTCGGACACGCCGGGAAGGAGACGAATCGCGGCGGTCGCGTCCTGGATCGCGGGAGTCCCGCGCATGGCGAGCACCTGGGCGTGGGCGCGCGCGAGACGGGCCTTGGCATAGTGCGGCATCGTGGCCAGGAGCTGCTCCTGGGCCTGAATCGCGCGCTCAAGGTGGACCGGAAGGGTGTCGCGATTCGCCACCGCCGCCGTGAAGTGAACGGCCCCCACGGCCCACAGAAACTCGGGCCTGCGGCGCGATTCGTACAGTTTCGTGAGGCGCTCCACCGCCGCGCCGTATCGACCCTCGGTCGCCTCCTGAATGGCCGTCGCCAAGGCCGCGGTATCCTCCTCCTCGCTCGGTACGGCGTGTCCCCGGGCTCGAGCCAGGGATTCGCGCGCCTTCTCGAGGAGAAGCGCCCGCTCCCCGTCCTCGCCCAGGACCCAGATCTGGAGCTCCATGTAGACGTTCGCCTGCAAGAGATAGTAGAGGCCGAGATTCGGACCGCTCCGGGAGGATTCGATCCGGATCGCCTCCTCGAGCTCGGCCAAGGCGCGGTCGTGTTCCATCGTCTCGAGATGGAGCCGGGCTCGGAAGTATTTCGCCAGCGTGGTGCCTCCGTCCGGATCGAGGGCTCCGGAGTCGCGGAATCGGTCCCGGTAGGCGGCGAGGCGCGTCCGGAACTGCGCGAGCTCCGTATCGGAGAGTTCTCGAGCGGTATAGATTCCGTGGAGATACGAACGCGCCTCTTCCCAGAGGGCGTAGAGAGTTCCATCGACCTTTCGCTGCCGTTCGGCCAGGTGGGAGCCGGACGCCGGGCTCAGAGGGACGGCGCGGGCATCGCGCGCGGAGGGGCGGGAAACCGCCACCGCCGTCGCCGCCAATACCGTCGAAAAGGCGAGGACGAGAGCGGCCACGCGCGCCTCTCGCCGCCGAGCCATCTTGCGCATCCGGTAGAAGATTCCGGTGGGGCGAGCGCGGACGGCCTCGCCCTCGAGGAAGCGCCGGAGATCCTCGGCGAGCTCCTGGGCGCTTTGGAAGCGGCGCTCGGGCTCTTTTTCCAGGGCCTTGAGGATGATCCATTCCAGATCCCGCGGAATTTGCGCCACGAACGACCGCGGAGCGGGCGGATCCTCTTGCGCGATCTTGGTCGCGATCTCGGCGACGCTCTCGCCCAAGAAAGGCAGACGTCGCGCGACGCATTCATACAGGATCACCCCGAGCGCGAAGACGTCACTCCGGGCGTCGACGGCCCGGCCTCGTCCGCGGGCCTGCTCGGGCGACATGTAGTACGGCGTCCCCATCGCCGCGCCCGTCTTGGTGAGGACGTCGGATCCCGTCAGCAATTTGGCCAGTCCGAAGTCCATTACGACGGGCTCGTCCTTGTCGTCGAGCATGATGTTCCCGGGTTTGAGGTCGCGATGGACGATTCCTTCCGAATGGGCGTAGTGGACCGCCTCCGCCACCTTGGCCACGAGCTCGGCGGAGCGGCGAATCCCCAGCGGCTTGCGTTTCAGGACGGCGTCGAGAGCGGAGCCCGGCACGAAATCCATGGCGAAGAAGTGCAGAGGGCCGTCGGAGCCGATGTCGTGGACGCGCACGATGTTCGGATGGCGGAGCTTTCCCGCCAATCGCGCCTCGCGAACGAAGCGTTGGACCTGGTCGGGCCGAGCGCCCTCGAGTTGCTTGAGGACCTTGACGGCGACGATCCGCTCCAGCTCCGGATCCCGCGCTTTGAAGACCATCCCCTTGGCTCCTTGACCCAGCGGAGCCAGGATCTGGTACTTCCCGAGCCGCTTGAGACCTCCGGAGTCCTCCTGCTTCGAGCGGCGCAGCTCCGCCCCGGGATCCGTAACCTCCAGGAGCATCGAGAGGGGAGTCTGACAGCCCAGACAGGTCGGCCCCTTCTTGCCCGTGGGGACGGTGAATTTGCGCGCGCACCGAGGACAGCGCATGATGACGCGCTTTTGTCGCTGGAGGACCTCGAGGAGTTGGTCCAGCGTGAGCAATCCTCTGCGGAGAAGGAACTGGCCGAGCTGTACGGGCGCGCCGGAGGCCACCAGGCGACGCCACTCCTCCAAGGCGGGCTCCAGGCGTTCCGGGGTGAGGAACCCCATCTGCACCGCAACCTCCCCGAACCGCTCCTCGCGACTCTGGCGGAGTTTCGATTGAGCGCGAAGGAGGTCCTCGAGATCCGAGGCGGTGAGGTAGCCGCTCTCGACCAGGATTTGGCCGAGGGGGCGGCGCGGGACGGAGCGCGACTGGGTCTCCAGCGCCTCGCGGAGCTGGTCGTGTCCGACGCCCTTGCGAACGAGGGCGAGCTGTCCCAGGGCTTTCCCGTCCATCCGATTCCCTCCGAGGGGAGGCTATTGTGCCAACGTCGCGGGCCGTGTCAATGCAAAAGTGTACGGACGTATGGGTCCCCATATGGGCCTTCTATGGGTGGCGCGGCTCGGAGGCCGGTGCTATGATCCGACCCCCATGGAGCTTCGCGACCGACTCCTCGGAGTCCTGGACCGAATGCTCGAGGCGGGGCCCGAACCGGAACGGATGCTCGACGCCGCTCTGGGGGAATTGGTGAGCGCCGTCCGGGCCGAACGGGGCTTCATGATCCTCGTCGATCCCGCCCGGGCCCCTCGCTTCGTGGCCTCGCGCTCCATCGATCCGGCGCTCCTGGCGGGGGAGACCCTCCGCATCAGTTTCGGCGTGGTCGAGCAGGTCTTGGAATCGGGCCGCCCGGCTCTCATCGCGGACACGCACGAGGAGGCCCTTCTCCGCGATCGGCAGAGCATCCAGTCCATGGACGCCAAGTCGCTTCTGTGCGTTCCGATCCCCGGCCCCGCGGGAGTGATCTACCTCGACGTCTCCGCGGATCGGGCGCGCTTTTTCTCCGAAGACCTCGATCTCTGCGTCGCCTTCGCCACCCGCGCTCGCACCCCCTTCGCCGCGGCCGTCGAGAGATGGGAGCTCAAGAACCGCGTCGCCGCGCTCTCGGAACAGCTCCGGGAAACCCGCCGCGAAATCGAACACGGCATGGGCTCGATGGTCGGCGCCTCGCCCGCGATGCGCCAGGTCTTTGCGATGATCGAACGCGTCGCTCAGGTCGACTTCCCCGTCCTGATCCAGGGAGAGACCGGTTCGGGGAAGGAACTCACCGCGCGGGAAATCCATCTCCACAGCCCGCGCCGCGACGGCCCATTCCTCGCGGTCAATTGCGCGGAGTTCAACGAGACGCTCCTCGAATCCGAGCTCTTCGGCCACGTCAAAGGCGCCTTCACCGGCGCGGCGGGGGACAAGAAGGGGCTCTTCGAGATCACGGACGGCGGCACGCTCTTTCTCGACGAGGTCGAGAACATGAGCGCGGGGATGCAGGCCAAGCTCCTGCGGGTCCTGGAGGACCAACAGATCCGCCCCGTCGGCGGGCGCGGACCCATCCGCGTCGACGTCCGGATCGTGAGCGCGACGAATCAGGATCTGGAATCGATGATTCGCGAGGGAGAGTTCCGCGAAGATCTCTTCCACCGCCTGAACGTCATCCATCTCGAGCTGCCGCCGCTCCGCCGGCGCCTCGAGGACCTGCCGCGACTCGTGGAACACCATCTCGGGAGGGTGTGCCAAAGCATCGGTCGCAAACCCCCTCGAGTGGAGGAGGCGGCCTTGCGAACGCTGGCGGCCTATCCGTGGCCGGGGAACGTACGCGAGCTGGTGAACGAACTCAAGCGCGCGGCGCTTCTCTGCGGAGACGTCCTCTCCGTCGACGCGATCTCTCCCCGGGTCCTCCGGCGCGACGTTCCGGAGGCCGGTCTCCCCGGCGAGGTCGAGGGGCTCGAGCGGAAGCGCATCCAAGATGCGCTCGCGGCGGCCGGAGGCAACGTCTCCAAGGCCGCGCGCTCCCTCAACCTGGACCGCAAAGCCTTCGGCCGGCGCATGGAGAAGTACGGGATCGTCGGCCCCGAATAAGGGAGCGGGGCCCGCACAAGCAGGCCCCGCCTCGGATTGAGGGATCGGATCTGCGTTACCAGAACTTGAGGCGCCGCGCCATCGAAACCGCGCCGCGACGCACCGAGTTGAATCCGCTCACGGTGTCGTGCCAGACTCCCGTAGCCTTTTCGGCGACCCACGAGGCGGCCTTCTTGGTCGCGCTCACGGTCGCGGTGATCGCCTTATCGACGTAGGGGGCCATTTTCTCGGCGCCCCACAGCATCACGGCCGCGTTGGCGATTTCGATCGCGCCGATGCCGACCCAGCCCCACGGCGGAGCCGCGGCCAAGGCCGGATAGAGCGATCCCCGGATCGCGTTCATCACGGGCATCATCGCGAGGGCGGAAGCGGCGAAGGACGTCGCTTCCGTCGCGATCGACTTCAGGTCGCGCTTGCCTTGGGCGAGCTGGAGGAGGGCGACGCCCGCATAGAGCGGCAGGGCGAAGCGACCGACGGAGCCCCACATCCCCTTGGTTCCGGAGAGCATCTTCGCCGAGGCGTACTCCACTCCGCTGAAGACGGCGAAACCGCCCAGGAACCACGGGCTCTTGAGCTCATGGACCGCGCTCTTGATGCGGCCCCAGTCTCCGTGCCAGATCCCCTGGATCGTCTCCTTGACGAGGAACCCTGCGGCGAAGATCCCGGCGCCCATGGCCCCGCGACCGACGGTCTTCGCGGCGCTTGCGATGCGAGCCCGGTGACCGCGGGCGGGAACTCCCTCGCGGGCCGACGTGTACAGATCGGGCCAGCGCCGCTCGATCTCCCGCGCCAGTTCGGCGTCGCTCATCCGGGAAATCTTGTCGTGACGGAACACGGACTTCACGCCGGCCCGTTGGGCGAACGCCGCCTCGGCGCGGAAGGCCTGTACCTCGGACGCCGGACGGCCCGTACGGAGGAATCCTTCGGCATGCGTCGCCTCGTGGACGAGCTCGAGGGCGAGCTTCTTGCCCGTCGCCCCGCGAGTCACGTAGATGAACCGGCCGTCGGTGATCGCCCCCGCCGAACCCAGGCTTCGCGGCTCGACCCAGTACACCCGAATGTCCCCGCGGAGGATCAGATCGGCCAACTTGCCGGCGCCATGTTCCCGCATGATGTCCACCGCTTCGCCGATCTTCGAATCCGTGATCGGCTCGGCCCAGACGGCGTATTCCGGCACTCGGCGCCAGCGGACCGCATTCGGCTCCGCGGGCTCGTAGACCTCGTACCGCTCCAGCATCTCTTCCATCCACGTCCGCTCGATCGGGCGAGCCGCGACGTCGCCCAGGCCCTTCTTGGCCGTGGCGCGGAAGAGCGCATCTTGCGTGTCGGTAAATCCGCGACCGGCCTTCCGCGGCGTCTCCACCGACGTCTCGACGAAGGAGCCGAGGTCTCGGTTGGACCACCAACGCTTGTCGAAGGTCGCGAAATCGATCGACTCCAACGCGATGTTCTTCGTGTGGCTCGAGACCGAATGCCAGGACGGATCGATCAGATGCAGCTTGCCGTCCGCCAGCCGGATTACGGCGAAGGCGTGGCCTCCCCCGTCGAGCGTGCGGCCGCTCACGGGACGGATCTCGAAGCCCGCTCGACGGCCGATTTCCCGAAGCACCGACGTAATGCCGGCGGTCTGATCGCTGCAAACCCCGACGCGCGCCTTGAGCTGAGCTCCGACTTTGTGCGAGTACCCCTCCTTGAGCGTCGGATCGGACATCGCCTCGTTCCAGCGCTTGCTGGCCTCGTCCCCGCGGAGGTAGGACATCTCGTTCTGGGACCACACGGTGCGGATGAGCTTCCGCTGGGCCCGGAGGAGCTTTTCCATGAACTTCGGCTGCTCGGCGGGATTCTCCGGCCAGCGAAGGTCGAGCTCGCCCTTCGCTACCATCTGGTCGAGGACCTTCACCGCCTTGGCGAGGCGCTTTTCGAGCACCGGATCGTAGCCGGGGGTGAAGGCGTCCACGATGTAGCCATAGACGTTGTACCGCTGGCGGAACGCGATGTTGGGCGGCCCGTTGAGCGCCGCGATCTCCGTATGGGTCATCTTGACCGTTCGAAGATTCGGACGCTCCAGCCACGGCCGCTCCATCCAAACCTTCTTTTTCACGCCGGTTACCGGGTCGGTGACCTCGACCTGCGTCTTCCCCGGCTTGGCCAGCTCGCCCGTCGCCTCGTCGATCATCGCCCGGGTGGCGTCGGCGCTGGTATTGGGAAGGAGGAACGACTTCAGCTTATCCCACACGATGACGTCGTACGTCCCGTCCGGATTCACCGTCGCGATCTCCGCGCGCGGGGACAGTCCCCCTTCCGAAGCGCGCACGATCAGCCGGTCGCCGACGTTGTAGCGCGCGCGCTGGTGAAATCGGCGGACGGCCACGACGTCCCGAATCAGCTTGTCGGTGACCTCGACGGTCGTCGCGTCCTTCTGGACGAGGTTCGCCCAGTAGAGCGCCTCGCCCAATCCCTCGGCGGTCTTGATCGGGATCGACTGACCGTAGTTCTGGATCAGCGCCTCCAGATGGGCGTCCGAGAGGATCGGATGGTCCGTGGAGATCAGAAACGCCAAGAGCAGCTTCAGCATCATCGCATCACCAAAACTTGAGTCTTGAAACCGAGGCCATCACCCTATGTCCCACAGCGGTCGCGCCCTTCTTGACCCAGGCGGTACCGGCTTTCGCTCCGTTCCATGTCGCCGTGAGCGCCTGATCGACATACGGAGAGATCTTCTCCGCGCCGAAGAGCATCACGGCGGCGTTGGCGATCTCGATCGCACCGATGCCGACCCAGCCCCACGGCGGGGCCGCGGCCAGGGCCGGATAGAGCGCGCCGCGGATGGCGTGCATCACCGGCTGCATCGCCAGGGCGGAGACGGCGAAGGAGGTCGCCTCCGTCGCGATCGACTTGAGGTCGCGCTTCCCCTGGACGAGGTGCAGAATCGAAACGCCGGCGTAGATGGGCAGCGCGAAGCGCCCGACTGCGCCCCACGCTCCTTTCGCCCCCCCCAAGGCCTTCGACGCCGCCCATTCCACGCCGCTAAAGACCGCGAATCCCCCGGCGAACCAGGGGGACTTCAGGTGACGGAACGCGTTCCGGATCCGCTGGGTGTCGCCCGAGGCGAGCCCCTGAACCGCTTCCTTCACGAGGAAGCCGGCCGCAAAGATGCCGAGACCGACCGCTCCTTGACCGATCGCCGCTCGAGCCGAACTTCGGCCCCGCGGCCGGGCCGCAACTTCCGTCGGATGCATCTCGATCGGGGCGCGGCCGAAGACGGAGCGATAGAGCTCTCCCTGCGAGGGACGCATCGGCCGCCTCGAGCTCTTGATCTCCCAGGCGAGATCGACCTTGGCGGAATCGAACTCCGCCCCGAGTTCCAGGGCCAGGCCGGGCTTCAGTCTCAGAACGTCCGCCTCCGCGATGACGCGACCTCCGGGGAGGAGCGCGCGCCGTCCGCCGATCTCGTATACGAATCGCTTTCCGTTGAGTTCGGCGATCTTCACGTTGAAGTAGAGTCCGGGTTCCGCCGCCATGAGCCGGCGAAGCGTCGCTTCGACGCGCGTGCCGCGCCGCGCGGGGTCCATCCCGTCGGCGGCCCGCATCGCGGAATTCAGGGCCCCCTGTAGCCGGCGCGTGAGCTCCGGCTCGTTCGAACGCGGTCGCGAAACCGCTCCTCCCCAGAGGGCGATCTCCCGCGCGAGCTGAGAACGGTTGAGCCCTTCCGGACTCCGGATCCCGCGATCCCGCGCCATCGTGCGGAGCTTGGCGAGGGGCTCGCCCCGAAGGGCCAGCTCGCGGGCGCGGAACTCCGCGACCCCGAGAAGCCGGAGCAGGGGCTCGAGCTTCGAGACGTCCGCGTTCCGGAAGGCGTCCCGGATCTTCGTACGCGCCTGATCCGCCGTGAGGGTCTTGGCGACGGCGACCTTCTCGAGCCCCAGCCGGACCACTTCCTGCCGCAGCTGAGCCTCGGACAAGTCTCGGAGCGACTCGAGGTACCCCTCGTACAACCGCTTCCGGTGGGACTCGTCCATGAGGGAGAGGTTTTCGGCGCCGACGCGGAGTCGCAGCCCCTCGTCGATGACCCGAGCGACCGAGGAGGAGAATTCGGCCTCGAAGAGGACCTTGGAGGCGGCGAGGTCGATCTTCTGTCCTTCCGGAAGAGAGAGATTCGCCGCGTTCGTGATGTTTTCGAGCGCCTTCCAGTGCCAGTCCTTTTGCGATTCCGATGGCTTGTTTCCCAGGGAAGGCTCGCCGAAGTCCACTTGCTCGCCTACGCCGATGTTGCTGTCGGTCGCCGAGCCGTGCCGGACTCCGAGGCCCGACATCAGCCCTGCGTTTCGGCCCGCGAGCCTCGGGAGAACGTCCTTCGCCCATTCCCGCAGATCGAATTCCTGTCCCTCGGCGAGGGTCGCGTTCTGCCGGATCTTCTCGATGAGGAATTTCGCATCCTCCGGCGTGACGCTTCCCCAGCCGTTCGTCAAGATGTGGCTATGGCGAAGGAAGGTCATCGAGGCCCGGACGGAGACTCCCTTGGCGGGGTTCGCCGGATCCGCGATGACGGCCACGGGCGTGTAGATTCGAACCCCTTCTCGCATCAAGGAGAGAGAGACCTCGGAGTCGAAGATCGCTTCCCCGACGTCGAGCTTGCCCGACCATTCGGAGGTCGAGGCCGGATCCGAATTGCTTCCGGTGCCCTTGAGGGTGAGGTCGGGGAGAAGCTTGCCGTCGTTGCCGTCGACGATCGTGAGCACGCCCGAGCGGGGGTTCACCGCGCGTCCGACATCGGAGGGATAGGAGGCTTCGCCGATCTTCGCGGCGGCGTCGTTCGTGACCCGCACCGAGAAGAACTTCAGGACGAGGGCCTTTTGCGCGTCCGTGAGAGGAACGCCGGGTTTGATCCCGAGTTCGGGGATCGCGAGATCGGGGTTGAACCACACGAGTTCTCCCGGAACGGACTTGACCGAGATCGTCTTGAGCTTGTCCCAGCCCGCAAGATAGGTCTCGCTGACGTTGTAGAACTTTTCGAGGAGCGCCTCCGGGGGGCCGCGGTTCTGTACGAGCGCTCGGACGGACTCCCCGGGCGCCGGGGGCTGGAGCGGGAAGACGGTCAGGACTCCGTGGAGCGCGTCGAAGAGCGCCTTCATCGCCTTGGCCGAGGGTTGGTCGGAGGAAGGCTTATAGGACTTCAACTTCTGGTGGAAGCTCTTCCGGAACGACGGAAGCGAGAGCCCGCCGTCCAGCGCCTCGGGAAGTCCGGCCGCCTCCGCGAGTCCCGTAAAGGTCGGGAACTGGTTCTCGAGGAAGAGGTAGAGCGACTTGGCCCGGTTCTGCTTCGCCAATCCCCACGCGGCTCGGCGCAGGTACTCCGGATTCTCGATGTCCTGCGCGGTCGCGGGGACCGCGAGGACCAGCCAGAAGAGAAGCGTCCAGCGTTTCATTGCATCCACTCCGGAAGAGGAACGGTCCAAGGAGCATCGAAACCCGAGAAGTCCGCCTCCGCGACGGTCTTCATTTTCTTTCCGTCCTGGTTCATCTCCATCGTCAGTCGCCACCGGCGGATCTGACCGTCGGGATCGACGACGAAGGTGACGGCGCTCGCGCCCGAGCCGGACTTCACGTTCTCGTCGCCCGGCAGCGCGCCTTCGAGATTGAGCGTCATCGCGCTGCAGTCCACTCCGCCGACGTTTTCGGTCGGGGCGGATCGGAGCGGCATGGATGCGAGGACGGGATCGGCCCACGCCTCGGCCATCTCGGCGGCCCGCGGGTCGACCTCTCCCGCCTCGTACCATCCGTTCTCAGCCTCGCTCCACTCCTCCCCCGGTCTGCGGATCCGCGATTCGGCACCGCGGCTCGCCACCTCGAAGACTTCCCCCTGGACTTCCGTGAGTCCCATCACGATCTGCTGGTCCTTTACCTGTCCGCCCGACTTGGTTTCGAGGATCGGCTTTCCGTTCTCGTAGACCGTCACGGAGATCAAGTAGCTGTAGGACTTAAGGGAGGCGAACCGCGTCAGAGCCGTCTTGAGGGAGGACTTCAAGGGATCGGCCGCGATGACGTCCGCGGCGCTCCTCTCGTGGACTTCCAACTCATCCTCTTCTTCCGTGTCCTCGGCGCGAAGTCGCGGCTGCTTCCGCTCCGTGGATGCCGGGTTCCGCGAAGCGTGATTCTCCAGAGAAGGCGTCGTCTCCTGGACCTGCATCTTCGAAGTCGCGCTCCGCGGCTTGGGTTCCTTGGAATCCTGCGTGGGGCGCAAGAGCAGTGCGGCCAGGAGGACCAAGAGCAAAGCAGGGGCGATCCATCCGAACTTCCATACGTGTTCGCGGGACATGGGGCGTTCTCCTCAATCCACCACTCCCCCGCGGCGTGCACCACCACGACACCGGAACCGGGGGCAGCGGGGGTAATGCAACGGGTGTGCCACTTCGGTTTCCCTTCGGCGTGACGCATTGCGCCATGGCGGCCGCCCGGAGGCGGGCAACGATGGCCGAAAGCGGGCGTTTTCGGAAGGCGCTTCCCTCGGGCGGTCCCTGGCACGGCGGTTGCAATACCCTGGGCACCGGCAGGTGTGGTGGTCGGTCCTCTTGGCCTAGAACTCAAGGAAGAAAGCCATGGTGCGGCGCCCTTCTTGGATCCTCCTGCTCACGGTCGCATCCCTCGGTCTCGCCCAAGCTCAGGAAGTACGGGAAGATGCTCTGATCTTCGGATTCGAACCGACGGCGACGGACGACAACATCTACAGCGACGACTGGAGCGTCAGCAGCACGGCCCGTGAGGCAAAGCGCGACGCGCTCATCAACGAGCTCCTGGCGCGCATGCCCGGTTCGCGAAGAGATAACGGCTACGGCCATGTGATCGAGTGGGAAGGACAGAAGTGGAACATCGGAACGGATCCGGGAGTCATCGAAGTTCAGCCTCCCCCGATGAAGTTGAGCGACGTGGTTCGGAAGATGACCCCCCTCTATGAAGCGATGTGGGCGGTGGGTCTCAAGACGAAACTCCCCGACAATCCGAAGTGGGGCACCGGAGGACACATCCACGTCGACAAGAAGATCTTCGTGGACAACCCGCTTCTTCTGCGGAATCTCCTCGTCGATATCCACAACCGGGCCTACATCGAGGGGATCTTCAACGATCTGGGAGATCACTACAACGCTCGGACGCTCTTCGAACGCGGCGAGCAGGACGCCTTCATCGATGTGATCGAGGCCATCGACCGGAAGGCGGCGGCCAAAGGGAAGTACGAGTATCAGGACGTCCTGGACGCGCTGAAGCCGATCTTCGGCAGCCAGCGCTATCGGGACGTCAACCTTACGAACTTGTGGACCGACTCTCCGCCGACGGTCGAAGTCCGGTTGTTCTGCGGTCAGTCGGGACCGAAGGATCTCTACGACGAGGCGCGCTTCCTCGGTCGGTATCTCAAGCACCTCGAGGCGAAGGGAAAGCCGATCGAGCCGCACAAGTTCACTCAGGCCCAGCGCGATGCGCTTCGGAGCCCGACGGTGGCGGAGGCGGAGTTCCGCAAGCTCCTCGGAGAGCTCGGATTGGAATGGACCCCCTACGAGCGGTTCGTGCGGAACCACTTTCCCGATCCGCTCAAGGCGGTCGGGGCCCAAGTCCGGGTGGCGGACTTCTACGAGCCCGGCCGCGGAGACACGTGGGGCGGCCTGGACAATCCCTTCGTGATGTACGAGGTCCGCATCGCGTCGGAGGGCACAGTCAAGGTCGACGGAGCGACGATCGAGCTCGCCGAGATCCAGACGGCGGAGGGGATCGTGCGGGTCGGCCGAGTACACAAGCGCTACAACGACCGCTTCAAGATGGAACTCTTCGACGGCGAGGGCAAGCTCGTCGAGGCCAAGGAACTTGGAATGGCGGAGTTCGACGGAGTGGCTTCGCGTCCGAAGGACCGGCCGTTTCTTTCGAAGATCCGGCGCCGGCTCAGCCTCCGTCGCACGTGGGAAAACTGGACGGGGACACGTGCCCCGATCGCTCGGGCCGACGCCTTCGCCGACCAAAAGCTTGCCGAGGTCCTCCGGTGGCTCGATCGTCCGGGCACCCGCCATCTGGCCGAGGCGGTACGGCAGGGCGAAATCCGCGTGTACTGGGTCGATGCCAAGAAGCTCGGAAGCCGCGGGGCCGGGGCGCTGGGAGCCGAAGTCTTCCTGGTCCGCGAGAATTCGGCGAAGAGCCTTGCGGTCGAGCTCGTGCACGAGGCCACGCATGCGTACGGATTCGTCAAGACCGGCCGGACGGCAAGTGAAGTCGAGGCTTTCCGCGCCGAGGCCGCATTCGCCAAGAAGGCCGGACTCCGCTCCCTATTCCGGCACGAAGAGGTTTCGAAGATAAGCGACGCAGAGCTCGCGAAAGAGATCCGCAGCCGGTGGCCGGAACTCTACGGCCGCGGCGCATCGGCGAAGCCCCACCGAGCGGCGCTCGGTCGGGCGGCGGGCGCGATGGGACGCGGTGCCCTCGGCATGGGATTCTTCGCCGGCGGGGTGATGCTCAAGGAGACGGTGCAGGCCCTCTGGCACGGCGATCCCGGCCGTATCCGAGATGCCGCGAAGGGACTGCTCTCACCGTCCTTCATCGGCGGGTTCGGCCTTTTTGCGGGCCTCGAGTACGTCACGACCCGCGGCGTAGCCGCCTTGGGGATGCGCGGCGCCCTGGCGTCGGTGACGCGCTTCTCCCTGCCCCTCTATGCCGGAGTGGCGATCATGCATGCCGCCTCCGGACAGAAGAGTCTCCGGGCCGTCGCAACGGATGCGACGTCCTTCGGGGTTTCCATGCTGGCGATGATGCCCGTCAAGGCCGCTCTCCGGGCAGCCGTCTATCCCGCGCTCATTGCGGCCGGCCCGGTAGGTTGGGTCGGCATCGGGGCGCTCGAGATCGCGCAGGTCGCGGTCATGCTCTGGGGCGCGGAAAAGATCACCCCCTACGTCGACCGTGCCCTGGCGGCGACTTGGCAGGGGATGAAGGCCGCGGGTTCCTGGACGGCCGACCGGGCGTCGGAGACCTGGAACGCCGCCAAGCGCGGCGCAAGCGCGGTGCGGCGAGGAGTCGTCGGCGCGATCCGCAAGCTCAAATTCTGGTAAACCACCACCACAGGCACGCGTGGGGTCCACACACCGGACCCCACGCGCCTCCTTTTCCGAAGGACCTTATCGCCCCAGGAGCGAGAGAATCCAAGCCAATTCCGTGGCGGCCTCCCCCTCGCTGTCGGTGTAGGCCCGGATGCGATCGAGGAAGAGCTCGCGGAAGCGCCGCCGCGCGTGGGCGAGCGCGGACCCGACCTCCGACTCCGCGATTCCGAACTCTCGGGCCAAGTCCGCATAGGTGCCCGGCGTTCCCCACTCGTAGCGGCGGAAGACCGCGAACCAGGAATCGCGATTCGATCGGCCGTACTCCTCCTCGAGATCGCGAAGGGCGTGATCGATCGCGTCCATGGCCCATTGCCGGTCGAAGGCGGCCTCGGGCGATTCTCCTTCGCGGCGAGCCTCCGCCTCCGCGCGGGTGAAGTCGGAATCCTCCAGGCCGAGAATCTTTCGCGTGCCTCCGCGCTTCTGCGCTCCCGCCTTTCGCCGGCGCTCCAGGAGAAAGAGGGTGAGCGCTCCCTTGAGATAGGCGCGAAAGCTACCGCGTTCCGGAGAGAATCGCGCAAAGAAGTCCCCTTCGATCAACTCCGCAAAGAACTCCTGGACCGCATCCTTCGCCTCCTCGTTCGAGAGGTCGCGAGTGGCTCGGGCAAAGCAGTAGGCGGGCTTCCAATAACGCCGGCACAAATCTTCCAAAGCCTGACGGTAGGCAGGTGCGTCGCGGTTACGGGCGTCGCGCAGCAGGCTCCAGTGGGTCGAGGGGAATCCTCGCGCGTCGCCCCCGAGCGAAGTGTCCAGCGGCCCCGTCACATCCGAATCATATCATCCCGAACCCAGGTATACTGATTCGTATCCTATGGTCTCGCTCCCAGCTCCCCATCGGAACCTCCTGGCCGACGCGTGGGGAATCGCGTCGGTGGAAAAGTTCGCCGAAGCGGCCCGGCAAATCGCGGGGCTGTCGGCGGAGGAGATCGAGGCGGCGCAAGAAGAATGTCGTCGGCCGGGAGACTCCGGGCGCATAGGCGAGGTCTTGCTTCGCCAAGGACTCCTCTCGCCCCGGCACTATCTGGAGATCCTGGATCGCTTGCACGCTCCGGAAGAGCCAGGGGTGCGGAAGGTGGGGCGGTATCGGCTGCTGCGGGAAATCGCGCGGGGAGGGATGGGGATCGTGTACGAGGCGGACGATCCGGAGCTCAAGAGGCGGGTGGCGCTGAAGGTGCTGCGGCATGGGGACGCGGCACCGGAAACGGTGAGACGGCTGCACCGGGAGGCGTCGATCGCGGCGCAACTGAGACATGCGAACATCGTGACGGTGCACGAGGTGGGGGTGGCGGAGGGGCCGGAGGGGGAGCCGACGCATTTCATCGCGATGGACTACATCGAGGGGCCGACGCTGGCGGCGTTGATGGGGGAAGGAAGGACGGCGAAGCCGGAGCTGATGCGGATGCTGGAGGAGGTGGCGAGGGCGGTGGGGCATGCGCACGAGAAGGGAATCGTGCACCGGGATCTGAAGCCGGCGAACGTGTTGGTGGAGCGGGGGGGGAGGGTGATGCTGACGGACTTCGGGCTGGCGAAGGCGGAGAGCTTCGTGACGAAGCTGACGGGGACGAACGAGCTGTTGGGGACGCCGCAATACATGGCGCCGGAGCAGGCGGAGGGGCGGGTGAGGGAGGTGGATGCGAGGACGGACGTGCACGCGTTGGGCGTGATGCTGTACGAGATCCTGACGGGATCGCTGCCGTTCCGAGGGAGGACGGCGGTGGAGGTGTACACGAAGATCGTCAGGGAAGAACCGGCGCGGCCGTCTTCGTTGAATCGGACGATCGCGCGGGACGTGGAGATCATCTGTCTCAAGGCGATGTCGAAGGAGAAGAACCGGCGGTATCGGAATGCGACGGAGTTCGCGGAGGACTTGGGGAGATTCCGCCGGGGGGAGCCGATCCGGGCGAGACCGCCCAGCGTGTTCTTCCTCCTGCGTCGAAAGCTGGCGCGGCAGCCCGTGCTGGTGGCGGCGTCGATCGCGGCGCTGGCCGGGGCCTTCACCACGGCCGTCACCGTGGGCCAGGTCGTGCGGCGGCGGGAGTTCGACCGAAGTCGAGACTCGGCGCAGCGCGCCTTTGCGGAGGGAGAGTGGGGCCGCGCCATGGTCGAATGCGATCGGGCGCTCGGGATTCGACCCGATCCTGCGCTCGAGGGGATTCGAGAGGAGAGCCGCGCGCGACTTCGGACCGTCGAGGCGGAAGAAGAGGGCCGGCGACGATACCTGGCGTTTCAGGGAGAATGGATCCCGCGTCTCCAAGCCAAGATCGAGAAGTCGCGCACGATGTTCTATATCCCGAACGCGAATGTCCGCGCTCACCTTGAGGAATTGGAGAAGGCGCTTCTCGAGTTCGAGTCCTTCGCGGCGGATCCCGCGTTTCGCTCCCACTCCGAGGTGTGGGCGACGATCGGGATGGGTTGGTACGTCTTGGGGGATCTCGCGCGAGCGGAAGAGGCCCTTCTGGAGGCGGCGCATCGGTCTCCGGACGACGCCCGGGTAGCGGCGTATCTCGGAAGGGTGTACTTGGACCGCTCCCTCATTGCCCGCCTGCGAGACAGCGAGGATCCGTCGCCGAACTCTGAGATTCACAAGATGCTGGCGCAGGCTTCACGCCATTTCCGCAGAGCGATCCGAGGGTGGGAGGGGGCAACTCCCATCGAACTTCACCTTGCCCGAATACACCAATCCGAGGACGACCAACACCACCAGAACTGCCGGCTGGCCCGTGAAGGCGTCGAGACGTTCGGCGATGCTCCGGGCGTGGAGGAGTTTTGGGTCGCGCTGGCGATGCTCCGACACGGAAGCGATCGAGATCCGATTGTGGATCTGACCAAGGCGGTTCAAATCCGTCCCTATGCCCCGTGGCTCTTCCTCTTCCGGGGCGAGCTCTACCACGAGGGAGGACGGAATCGCGAGGCTCTGACGGATTATGGAAAATCGATCGAGCAAGATCCTCGTCTGTACTGGGCGTACACGGGCCGAGGGGTGCTCCATCACCAAATGGGTCGGTGGGAGGAGGCGATATCCGATTTCACCGCCGCTCTTCACATCCGTCCGGGGTTCAGCATGGCGTATGCCGGTCGAGCCAGCGCGCGTCTTGAGAGAGGCGATTCGATCGGGGCACTTCAAGACTTGGAGGAGGCTCTTCGATTCAATCCGGACTACGTTCCGGCGTATACGAAGCGGGCCCGGCTTCGGGCACTCCTCAAAGATCATGCGGGCGCCTTCCTCGATGCAACCCTGGCGCTTCACCGGCAACCGCGGAACCGGTACGCGTTGGCCATCCGAGCGCGGACCCGCGTCAGGCTCGGAGACCTCAGAGGCGCCCTCACGGACTTCGCGGAGGCGATCGAAAGCGATCCCGCCGATCCGGATCTCTATCACGATGCGGGGTTGGTCCGACGCGGATTGGGAGACTTCTCCGGAGCCCTCCGAGACTTCACGGGGGCGCTTCGGCTTCGGCCGAGTTCGGCCAGGATGTGGTGCCTGCGCGCGGGAACATGGAAGCGACAGGGCAATCTCGACCGTACGTGGACGGACGCGAATCAGAGTTTGGCATGGAATCCGCGTACGGCAGAGGCGTGGTTTCTTCGCGGGTACGTCCGGGCTTCGCGGCGGGACTTCTCCGGAGCCCTTTTCGATTTGAACCGCGCGATCGAGGTCGATCCTTCCGGCGCCGATGTGGCCTGGCTCGAGCGAGCCTGGGTTCGGATGACCATAGGGGATCCGCGAGGCGCGCTTCTGGATTGCAATGAAGCCGTGAATCGTCGTCCTCGATTCGCGGAGGGTTGGATCCGGCGGGGGTTCGTATGGATCGCCCTCGAGGAAGAGGACGCGGCCCGGGCTGATTTCATCCGAGCCCTGAGTTTGGATCCGCGGAATCGCCAAGCACGCCAGGCGTTGGATCAGCTGAACCGCAAGTCCGGCCATCGATAAGCCCGGCGTCTTGCCCGAATCCTTTCCTGAAAGAACCCCGAACTGCAGACAGGAGAGGGAGACACAACAGGAGGTCCGCTGTGCGATCCATCAGCCGATTCTGCATGACGCTCGTACTCGTCGGATGTGGCTCAGGTGGCGGAGGGTCTTCTGGCGAAGACACGGACAGCGGCGAAACGGAGGTCGTCACTCCGTGGGCCAGGTCCTATGGTGGAACCGGCACGGAGGAGGCCGGCGCGGTGTGTCCGACTGGGGACGACGGGATGATCGTCGTGGGATGGACGACGAGCTTCGGGCACGGCAGCGAGGATCTCTGGGCGGTGAAACTCTCGGCCGAGGGTGCCGTCGAATGGCAGAAGGCGTACGGAGGGGCATCCACCGATCGTGCCTATGGGGTTTGTACGACGAACGATGGCGGCTATGCCGTAGTGGGTTCCACGAATTCTTTCGCTGCGGGGATCAGCGACGTCTGGGTGCTGAAGCTCGAATCGACGGGAGAGATCCAGAATCAGAAGAGTTACGGGACTTCCACCTCCGAGATCGGATGGGCGATTCAGCAAACTACGGATGGGGGCTATGTCGTGGCCGGCCAGATCGGGGTCAATAACGACGATGCCTGGATCTTGAAACTCAATGCCGACCTCAGCCTCGATTGGGAGCGGGCCTACGGCGGCGCGGGGCTGGATCAGGCGAAGAGCATCCAGCAGACCTCTGACGGGGGATACGTTTTTGCCGGGGTCGTCGAAGAGGGGGCCGGTCCCTACAACATCTGGGTCGTCAAGCTCTCGAACTCGGGGGCCGTGACCTGGCAATATGCCTACGGGAACGGAAGCGCCAGCGATCTAGCGGACTCGATTCACCAAACGACCGACGGAGGGTACATCGTGGCCGGGCGCACCAGCGCGGGTGCGTGGGATGCCTGGCTCCTGAAACTCTCCGGCGCCGGCGCTCTCGAGTGGCAGAAACAAATTGGCGTCGCTTCGAGTCCCGATTACGCGTATTCCGTTCGGCAGCTCGATTCGGGCGGTATCCTCTTCGCCGGGAGTACGGGAACAGCGACGGACGGTCAGGGGTGGGTGGTGTCCCTCACGAGTACCGGAGCGATCTCCTGGCAGCGCGCCTATGGAGGCATCTCCAACGATGCGGCCCTGTCGCTTCGGACAGCCTCCGATGGATCGATTGCGATCGCCGGGCGGACTGAATCGTACGGGTCCGGGGGCAAAGACTTCTGGGTCCTGCGGTTGGCGAGCGACGGGACCGTGCCCCCTCTCGGAATCGACTCGGCCGCCGGTTCCTCGACCACCTCTGCGACGGTGACGGATACCTCCACCCTGGGAAGCGGAGCCGCTCAAAGCCCGACGGTTGCCACGTCGACCTCCACCGCGACGTCGACGGGATGTGCCGTCGCTCAGCAGGCGCCGTGACGATGAGAAGTCTCAGGATCCGATTTTCCCGAATTCGGGCATATTGATTCCTATCTTATGGTTTTACTTCCCTCTGCCCATCGCAACCTTCTGTCCAATGCGTGGGGAATCGCGTCGGTGGAAAAGTCCGCCGAAGCGGCCCGGCGGATCGCAGGGCTGTCGGCGGAGGAGATCGAGGCGGCGCAGGAAGAGTGTCGGCGGTCGGGGAAGTCCGGGCGGGTGAGGGAGGTGGATGCGAGGACGGACGTGCACGCGTTGGGGGTGATGCCGTACGAGATCCTGACGGGATCGCGGCCGTACCGAGGGAGGACGGCGGTGGAGGCGTACACGAGAATCGTCAGGGAAGAAGCGGCGCGGCCGTCGTCGTTACTCGACCAGACCCGCCCGTAGGCGAATCTCTCTCTGGATTCCCCCGCAAGCGCAGACAAGACGGCGTCTGGAGTCCCGATGGTCTCCTTGCCTGAACCGTATCGATACTTGCTTCGGAACGCCTACCGGGATGCCGACGAAGAGGCGTTCGAACGCGCGATCTTGGCGGAAGCGGCCGTCACGGTCGAGGAGCTCGAATCCTGCCTCGAGGAACGACGACGGCTTGGAGAAGCCGTACGGTTGAGCGAAATCCTTCTCCGCCGCGGGTTTCTTTCGCCGCAGCACTACCTGGAAATCCTCGACCGGCTCCACGCCCCACCCACGCCTCTGGCGAATCGCTTGGGACGCTATGTCCTCGTCCGGGAGGTGGCCAGAGGCGGGATGGGGATCGTCCATGAGGCGACGGACACCGACCTCCGACGCAGGGTCGCGCTCAAGGTTCTTCGGGATGGGGAAGCGGATCCGGAGACCCTGAGGCGTCTCCATCGGGAAGCGGCGATCGCCGCGCAGCTTCGCCATCCGAACATCGTCGCGGTCCACGAGGTGGGCGTCGCTCCCGATGGGCAGGGCCGCCCCACCCACTTCATCGTGATGGACTTCGTCGAAGGGGAGACGCTCGCGGATCTCGTGGCGCGCGGGAGAACTCCCCGGAGGGAACTGCTTCGGATGCTCGAAGAAGTCTCGCTCGGCGTCGCCTACGCCCACGCCCGGGGAGTCGTTCACCGGGATCTCAAGCCGGGAAACGTCCTCGTCGAGCAGGGCGGGCGGGTGATGCTGACGGACTTCGGCTTAGCCAAGGCCAAGAGCTTTGCGACCAGACTCACCCGAACCCACGGGCTCATGGGGACTCCGCAGTACATGTCGCCGGAACAGGTGGAAGGGAGAACCGCGGAGACCGACTCGCGATCCGACGTTTTTTCGCTCGGGGTGATGCTCTACGAGATCTTGACGGGCCATCCGCCGTTTTCGGGGACGACCCCTCCCGAACTCTTCCTCCGCATTCTGAAATCCGATCCGGTGAGACCCTCCCTTTGCGGGCGCGACGTCTCGCGCGACCTGGAGGTGATCTGTCTCAAGGCGCTCTGCAAGGAGCGTATCCGGCGGTACGCGGACGCGGGCGGTTTTGCCGAGGACTTGGCGCGGGCTCGAAGAGGCGAGCCGATTCTTGCGAGACCTCCGAGTTGGTCGTACCGGATCAAGAAGCGATTGGCGCGGAGGCCGGGGATCATGGCAATCCTCGGGACCGTTCTCTTGGCCGCGATCATCGCGGGGGTGGGGCTTAGGGAGATTTCTCGGAGGCGCGATCTTCGGCTGGAGCAGCTGCGCAGGGAGATGGAGACCAAAGAGAGGGATCGCCGACGCTTTCTCGACTTGCAGGCGCAACGGATTCGCCCGCTGGAACGCAAGATCGAAGAAACCCGGCAGGGCTTCTATATCCCGGACATCGACATTCGGGCCCGCCTGGGACCCCTCGAGCGAGCCTTGGAAGAACTCGAACCGGTTGCGGCCGATCCGGCCTTTGCCCGCCACCCTGACGTGTGGACGACTCTGGGGACCGGATGGTATGTCGTGGGGAACCTCACTCGAGCCGAGCAAGCGCTCCTTCGCGCGGCGGAGCTTGTCCCCACGGATGCGCGGATTCATGCGTACCTCGGCCGGGTCTATCTGGAGCTGGCCTTCTCGACGCTGGTAGGCTCGCCTCGCGAGGCTCAGGAACGAATCAAGAGTTCTCGCCGGCTAAACGCTCAGGCGCAACAGTCCCTCCGGCTTGCGGCCGGGGGGTGGGAGGGATCGACGGAACTGGAGCGCCATCTGGCGCGGGCTCATCTTGCGATGGTGGACGGGACCCGGGAAGGCGTACAAGCTCTCTGTCAAGAGGGCATGGAGCGTTTTCCTTCCCTGCTCGGAGTGGAGGAATTCCAATGCCTTCTCGCCGCCGCCGACCAGAATTCCCCGGCGGCCTTTGAGTTGCTGAACCAAGCCCTTCGGAGGCGACCTCATTATCCGTGGGGGCGGTTCCTCCGCGGAGCGATGCGGGCGCAGCAAGGGGAATCCGGACGGGCTCTCGCCGACTACTCGGCCGCACTGGAGGTCTTTCCCCAATACCGGCCGGCGCTCCTGAATCGCGGAACCCTTCTGCACGGCCTTCAAGAATGGAAACGGGCGGAGGCGGACTTCACGGAAGTTCTCAGGATGGACGGCGCGGACTGCGACGTCCTTTACAATCGGGGAATTGTGCGGGGAGATCTGGGGAAGTTCGAAGAGGCGATCGTCGACTTCACCGAGGTGCTCCGCCTCCGTCCCGAATTCGTGGAGGCCTACGTCAATCGAGGTATCGTTCGTCGACGGAAGGGAGATCTCCTGGGATCTTTGGAGGACCAGACTCGAGCTCTGGGAGTCCAACCAGGCCATCCGACGGCTCTATTGAATCGAGCCGGTGTCCGAAAGGAGATCCGCGATTTCGAAGCCGCATTGACCGACTACGCGGAGTTCTTGAAGGTCGAGCCCGGACACGCTGGGGCGCATTTCGCGCGCGGCGAGATCCTGGGCAAGACAGGGAACTTCCGCGCCGCCGTGGCGGAGTACACTTCCTCGCTGCGGAGCGAACCTTGGAAGTCCGCGACATGGAATCGACGAGCCCACCTGAGGCTGGCGTCGAACGACGTGGCGGGGGGTCTTGCAGATGCGTCCCAGGCGCTCCTCCTAGACCCCCACCATCCCGGCGCCCGATACGCGCGTGGATTCGTTCTCCAGGCCGCCGGGAATCACTCCAGCGCGATTCAGGAATTCACGCGCGCCCTCGACGCGAAGCCTACGATGGAGGAGTCCTTCACCCGACGGGGCTCCAGCCGTGCGGCTGTCGGAGATCGGATCGGCGCCTGTGCCGATTTCGCCGACGCGCTCCGGGTCTTTCCCACGCATGCCCCAGCCTGGTACATGCGCGGAAACGCCAGGCGGAAACTCGGAGACCAACTCGGTGCCTTGGCCGACTACACCCAGGCGCTGGTTCTCAAACCGAGGGACCCCGAGACCTGGCGGAATCGCGGCAATGCACGGTATTCGCTCGGCGACCTGTCCGGGGCGGTTCGAGACTACGAGCGGGCGCTGGAGTGCGCCTCCCCGGATTGGTCGTATCGCGCCGGCACTCAGAAAGACCTGCAGCGGGTGCGGAAAAAGCTCCGGCGCCGCGGGAATTGAGCCGGGTTCACATTTTCCTCCGAGGCCCGTACCCGAGCGCAGATAAGGAAGCGTCCCTGCGCGGAAACGGAGGATCGGATGAAACGATCGAGCGGCGCTTTTCTTCTCGTGGCACTCTTGGGCGCCTGCGGCGGTGGCGGCGGGGGAGGTGGAGGGGACGATAGCTCCACCGCGGCCGAAACTCCCGCACCGGCCGTTCTCTCCTGGGGCTCGGATCGGTACGGCCAACTGGGGTTCGGAAGTCTCACCTTCCGGGCGGCCCCGGTCTCGCTCACCGATCTCTCCGGAGTGACCTCGATCTCGAGCGGCGATCATTTCACCCTGGCGCTCCTCAGCGACGGAACGGTGAGAAGCTGGGGCTTCAACAACAAAGGACAACTCGGGACCGGGAGCGGGCTGACGGCGGACGGTCGGGCCGCCGCAGTTTCCGGAACGACGGGAATCGTGACCGTCTCCGCGGGAAGCTCTCACGCGTTGGCCCTGAAGAGCGACGGTACTGTGGTCGCCTGGGGGTACAACCTCTTGGGTCAACTCGGGGACGGAACGGCAAACGACTCCTCTACCCCGGTGCCGGTCACCGGCCTCTCCGGTGTGATCGCCGTCGCGGCGGGGGGAGCTCACTCCCTCGCCCTTCGCTCCGACGGAACGATCTGGGTCTGGGGCCGAAACAACTACGGCCAGCTCGGAGACGGGACGACCTCGAATCGCAACCAACCGGTCCAGATCTCCGTTCTCTCCAACGTGCTCGCCATCGCGGCCGGCGGGAGCCACTCGTTGGCGCTGCTTTCGGACGGAACCGTCAAGGCGTGGGGATGGAATCGGTATTCCCAGCTCGGCAACGGCGCGGCGACCGGCGAGACGCCGAATCCCGATCCGATCACCGTGCCGGGCCTCTCGAACGTGACGGCGATCGCGGGAGGCTACATCCACTCGGTCACTCTTCGAAACGATGGAACGGTTTGGGTCTGGGGCAACAACGGGAGCGGGCGTCTGGGGGTGGGCGACATTTTCAACCGGACGACCCCGGCGCAGATGCGCGATGATACGGGGCTTGACTATATTACCGATGCGACGGCGGTCGTGGCGGGAGGGATGCACACGATCGTTCTTCGGACCGGAGGCAATGCGGTCGCGTGCGGATATGGCCGGTATGGACAGCTCGGAAACTCCCAAGAGAGCGACGCTCTCGTGCCCGTTCCCGTCATCGCGCCTTCGGGTCTTCAACGCATCGCGGCCGGGATGAGCCACTCGGTCGCCCTCGATTCCGACGGGATCGTACGATCCTGGGGAAGCGACGCGGACGGGCAATTAGGACTTCGCCGGGAGGTGAAACAAACCGCACCTAAGGTTCTCGACGGCGTGGACGCGACGATCGTCTCTTCCATTCAGGGCTCCCTTAGCAACTCCTTCGTTCGGTTTACCAACGGATCCGTTCACGGTTGCGGGGCGAATGATTTCGCACAGCTCGGGATCTCGGCGAGCGCGGCTCACTCCTCGTTCGAAGCGATCCCGAATCTTCCTCCGGTTCAAGCCGTGGCTCCGGGGTTCACGTACGCCGCCGCGCTTTTGAGCGATGGAACGATCCTGAGTTGGGGGTCGAATACCTACGGTCAGTTGGGAGACGGATCCGGCCTCGATTCCACGGTTCCCGTGACCGCGGCGGGTCTCTCGGGGGTTACCTCAGTCACTTCGGGCCTTTTCCATACGCTCGCGCTCCGCTCCGACGGCACCGTCTGGAGCTGGGGCTACAACGTCTACGGTCAACTCGGGGACGGGACCACCACGAATCGTCTCGTACCCGCAGTGATCCCGGGCCTCGGCGGGGTGGTCTCCATCGCGGCGGGTCCGTATCACAGCATGGCGATTCTCTCGGACGGAACGATCTATGCTTGGGGGCTCAACGGCAACGGACAGCTCGGAGACGGCACCACGATCAACCGGACCGTGCCGACGGCGGTTTCGGGAATCTCGAAGGTCATCGCCTTGGCTCTCGGTACGCACTTCTCCGCGGCGGTCCGCTTCGACGGCACCGTGTGGACGTGGGGCAAGAACCACTATGGCCAACTCGGGGACGGCTCGACCGTCGACCGCTCGTTGCCGACGGCCGTATCGGGGCTCGATGGGGTGAGCGCGATCGCGGCGGGCCAGTGGCATGTATTGGCGCTGCGAACGGACGGGAGCGTTCGGGCGTGGGGTCGGAACAGCTCCGGCCAGCTCGGGGATGGAACCGCGGAGAATCGACTCTCACCCGTGACCGTGCCGATCGCGGGCTCCGTGCGCGCGATCGCGGCAGGAGGAGAGCATTCCCTGGCTCTCCGATAGCCGGTTAGGCGGCGTGCGGCGTTCGGTCCATCGGGCGTCGCACGCCCCCTACTTCACTCCGAACTCCTTCCGGAGATCTCCGATCGGGACCGCATACGTCGTCCCCCGGGAGGGATGGAAGATCGCGACTCCGATCATTCGTCCGCGGCCGTCGCAAAGGGGCGCGCCCAGCTCGCGGGGAGCGAGCCGCGCGTCGAAGAGAATGATGTCCACGAACTCCCGCGGCTTGACTTCGTCGTTCGCCCACGCATCGATGTAGTCCTGGAAGCTCATCGGAATCCGCATGCCGGAGGCGATCGTGTGCTTCGGCGCGGAGAGAAGGCCGACCGCAATCGGGAGCGCGCCCCCGCCCAGGACTGCGACCCACCGTCCCGGTTCCATCCCCACCGCCTCCGCCTCCGGGATGGGCACGAGCTTTTCCCCCGAGGGGTCGATCTTGAGATGGACCACGCCGAGCTTCTCCGATCGCCGGACGACCTCGGCCTTCACGCGCTTGCCGGAGGGAAGCCGTACTTCGACCCCCTCCTCCAATCCGAGGAGTTTTCGCGCGTCTTCCCACAGGCTCCAGAGATCCTTGTCTTTCTTGAGTTGCTCGCCGATGGCCTCGAGCGCCTTCGCCCACGCGCTCTTTCGGTCCAGGGCGGCGGAAGCGGCGACGAGATTCCCGTCCGCGTCGAGCACCGTGGCATGGCCGACCGTGTCCCGCCCGCGGGTGATCCGGAGGACGCCGGACTTTCGCGCCTCCGCCATGCGCGCGAAGCCCGGCCGGAGGTACTCGCGTTCTCCGCCCGAAGGATCGGACCATCCCAGAATGTCGCCGAGGATTCGGCCGTAATCCTCCCCCTTCATTCCGTCCTCGACGCGCTTGCCCTCGACGTCGCGGCCCTTCTTCATCTCGTCCAGGGCGCTCAGGATCGAGGCGGCGGAGAGCGTATACGATTTTCCCGCGCTGGAGATGGCCGCGTTCAATCCGACGAGCCGTCCCTGGAGGTCGACGAGGGGTCCGCCGCTGTTGCCCATGAAGATCGGCGTGTCGCTCTCGATGCAGTCGGGATAGAACTTCCAGCCGTGCTCCGACGGGATCACGAACCGCCGGTTCGGATCGAGCACGCGCCCGAGCGCCACGGAGGCGTGGGGCAGCGTGCCGTCGCGGAAGTCCTGCGACATCCCGACGTTTCCGGCCGGGTAGCCGAGGGCGAGGATGGACTCGTCCTTGGCGGGGCGCACGTCGGCGAGATCGAAGCAGGGGAGTTTCTCCCCCTCGATCTTGAGGAGAGCGATGTCGTTGTTCGAGTTCTTCCCAAGCCGCTTCGCCTCGTGGAGCTTTCCGTCGGAGAGGACGACGGCGAACTCGGCCGACGGGAAGGCCTGCCTTCCTCCCTCGACCACGTGGGCGCACGTGACGACGTGGCCCTCGGGCGAAATCACTCCGCCGCTCCCGATGGGAATCCACTTCTGTCCGTTTTGGACGAGGATGAGCGCCGTTCGGCGCAGGGCTTCGCGAAGGACCGGGAGGCGGGCGGCTTCCTCTTTGAGAGCCTCCTCCGAGGCGGATTCGTTCTGAGCATCGAGAGAGCCGGCGAGGAGAAGGAGCGCGGGGAGGGCGCGAAGCAGGATAGTCATGAAGAGATTCTACCCCGGGAGCGCCCGGGTCCTAGCTCGAAACCGCGCGTTCCTCGAGCCTAGAAAAAAATCGACTTCCTTCTCAGCACGGCCTTCTGAAGGGTTTCCTGGATTTCGTCGCGGACCCGATGGGTGAGCCTCTGCACGACGAGGAAGTTTTCCGCGTCCCGATCGGAGTACTCCGCCGTGGGGATGGGCTTTCCGAAATGGATCGACCACTTGGACGGGAGCGGGACGAGACCGAGGAGGCCGAACCAGGGCCAGAAGGGCGTCACGGGAAAGAAGGGCGCGCCGATGGGCTTGCCGACCCAGTCCGCCCGCGCGATCGTGGGGTAGATCTCCTCCCCGCCCACGACGGAGACCGGGATGATCGGCGCCTTGGCGCGGATCGCGACCTTCACGAATCCGCCGCGGCCGAAGCGCGCCAGTTGGTAGCGGTTCTTGAAAAGCTTGCCGACTCCCTTGATTCCCTCGGGAAACACTGCGGTGAGCTGTCCGCTTCGGAGAAGGCGCTCGGCGTTCTCGGGCGCCGCGTGCACCGCGCCGGTCCGGGCGAGGAACGGAGCCACGAACGGGATCTGCGTGAACCAGTCGTGGTAGAGGGTACGAGCGATTCGGGGCGGCGTGAGCTCATTGTAGATCGTGTAGGCGATCATCGCGCCGTCCCAGGGGAGATTCCCCGAGTGGTTCGCCGCGAGGAGCGCCGCCCCATCGGTGGGGATGTTCTCGATCCCGTGCGACGTCACCCGCCACCACTTCTTGTAGAGGAAGGCGAAGAGCGGGCGCACGAGGTCGAGGAATTCCTCGTCGAGGCCGAATTCGTCGACGTCGTACTGGCCCTTGAGTCGGCGGTCGAGGCTTTCCTTGTAGCTGTCGATCGTGGCCTGGACGACGAATCGTAACGCCTTGAGCGTCTCGACGTCGACTTGCCCCAGCTTTTTCAAGCCGCCGGCGAGCTGCGCAAGGAAGTCCTCGGACTTGAACTCGCGAGTCAAAGCCGCGCCGTCCCCCGAGGTGAACGCGGCGAGGACGTCGCCCAGCCGATCGCGCGCCTCTTCGAGCGCCTCTGCGAGGAGCGAGGGGTTAAGCGCCTTCTCTAAGCGCACGGAGCGCCTCCGTCGAGGAACGTTTCGGTCGGAATCCCATCTCCTCCGCCATTCGATCGGTGTCCAGACAGGCGGAGAATCGAAGATACGAGGCGTCGAAGGGCAGAGTCTTGAGCGCGGCCAGGAGCTGCTCGCTGAGCCTCATCGGGAAGTACGGAACGACGACGATATCCTTGCGGAGGAAACGGAGGATCTTGAGGAGAGGGACGACTCCGTCGGGGGCGATGTTCACGGCCCCCGAGACGTCGGATTCCGCGGCGGCGACGAGAGCGTCCGCGGCGTCCTCCTCGTGGAGGAGCTGGACGAGCGGGTCGTATCCGAGAAGGGCCGGACACGAGTCCTGAGACAGATACCGCATGAAGGAAGAATCGACGGTCGGGCCGACGACGGGCGCCAGCCGGAGGATCGCCAACCGCAGGCTCGTGTAGTGGCGGAGGAACTCCTGTACGTGGCGCTCGATCTCGGCGGCATCTTTCGCGCCCTGGGTTCGCCCGCCGAGGCGGACGCGACGGGACTCCGGAAGGAAGTTCGGGTTGTTGTAGTGGGCGCCGTACACCAAGTAGCTCGAGGTCAAGATCACGTTCCGAACTCCGGCCTCGACGGCGGCGGAGAGAAGGGTCATCGTTCCGAGCACGCTTTTCTCGAACGACGCGTCATCGCGGGCTCGGCCCGCGAAAGCTCCGAGGTGAACGATCGTCTCCGCCTTCTCGCGGCGCACCGGCTCGATGATTTTCTCGCTCTCCCAAGGCACCTTGAGGTGCTTGACCTTCTTCCCGCGCGCGGGTTGGCCGGTGCCGGCCGTCAGGATTCGCCCGATGGCCGGGGCCGCCCCCAGCCGCTTGAGAACGAGCCTTCCCATCGGAGTCTCGCTCCCCGTGAGGAGAACGGTTTGGGCTGCGGTGGCGGTGACCATGGAAGGGGGGTTGTATCACCGGGTCCGGAGGGTGTCAAGAGGGGGGCTCAGACGGAGCTCGAGCTCCGCTTCCTCGCCTCGATAGAGGAGCCGGGAGTCGATTTGCGAAGTGTGGGTGAGGATCGAGGCGAGAGGCTCCGCGCGGGGGCCCAGGAGGCGGCGGAGCGCCACGGCGGCCTCAGCGGAATCGACCCGCGTCTGCGCATGGACACCGGGAATGCCGGGAAGAGGAGAACGACCGTGACGAAGGACCAGGCGGCCCTGTTCCAGCTGCACGTGGAAGCCGTTCCATTGGGTCGGGCGGATCTTGAGCGCGTCTCCACGCGCCTCGAACCAGAGGGCGAGGTCGTCGGCCGATCGGACCTCGAGACCCCACGCGGGGCCGAGGCTGCGCCGCACGCGCGAGGGAAGAGGCGGATGGAGATCGAGCGCCTCGCAGAGCCGCTCGATGTCGCTCAGCCCGGAATGAACCAGGATCCCGGGGCCCGGCTCCGGCGTGGGGGAGGCGTGTACCCGCCGTTCCATCATCTCCAACCGTGCGCCCGGCCGGTACGTCAGCGTGCCCCGGAGAACCAGGGATCGTTCGATCCCGATCTCCAGAATCGCTCGCGAGAACTCCCCCCAGAGCTCCCGGACGGCCGGGGGCATGGCGTCGAAGTTGAAGACGAGGCGCGGGCGCGGGGGGTCGTTTTCGAACGGCGCCAGAATCCGGTGCAGGGAATCGGCCCCGGAATAGTCCGCGCCTTCTACATAGGTCTGGCCGCTCCGGAGGCGGAGGAGGGCGTTCCATTCGAGCCGCCCGTGGCGCAGAACCGCGTAGAAGGCCGCGGGACCGGCGAGCCAGGGACGGGCGGGAGTCAGGCGCTCGATCCACGGCGCCAGCCCGAGCGCGCGGATCCACTCCGGATGCCCCTCGACCCGGTTCAAGAAGTCCGGAAGGTCCGGGACCGAGACATAGATCGCCGCGTCGGCCGGGACTCGGTGGGCGTAGGGGAACGGGGAACCTTCTCCGATGTCTGGAGCGAACGAGACGACCAGTGGCGCCGCCGCGAGCACCGCCCCGAATCCTCTGCGCTTCACGGAGTCCTCCCCCATTTGTTATACATCATCTTAGTAGAACATGTGCCAAAATTCTTGTACGGAATCCGCGGGAAATCGTCTGGGTCAGAATTCCCCAAACTCTCCCAGGGAGAAACCGAAAGAAGAGAACGGATGAGTCCGGAACGCTTCGCTCTCGAGCTCCTGACGCTCGTGCGTCTCCGCGCTCGGCTTCCCGAGCTTCCCTGGGAAATCCGCCGGGAAGCGCAGGAATGGCTTCGGGAGCGGGAAGCGAGTCTGCGCAGCCTTCCGGGATACTGGGAGCGGCTCTACGAATTCCTCCCGGCGCATCCGGCCTAGAAATCGGGGTCGCTCGCGGATATAACGCCCCGATGCGCGAGACCGAGATCGGGGGGCCGGGAGGGGCTTGGTCGTCGACCGCTTGGTCGACCGTTCTTCGCGCGAAGGGGCCCGATTCCGCCGATCGGCGGGCGGCCCTGGGACGGCTCTGTTCCCGATACTGGAAGCCCGTTTATCTTCACATCCGCGGCAAGGGCAAGAACGTCGAGGAAGCCAAGGACCTTGCGCAGGAATTCTTCGCCTATCTCCTGGAGAAGGAGATCCTCTCCAAGAAGGACGAATCCGCATCGTTTCGCGCCTTCCTTCGCGGCGTCCTTCAGCGCTTCCTTTCGGACCAGCACGATCGGGACCGGGCTCTCAAGCGCGGCGGCGGTGCCCTTCGCGTCCCGATGGACTTCGCCGAAGCCGAAGCGCACTTCACCGAGGAGGATCCCGAGGGAGTGTTCGATCGATCCTACGTCTCCGAGACGCTCGCCCGGGTCTGGGAGCGATTTCGGGAGGAGTGTCGGGCGGGAGAGCGAACCAAATGGATCGAGGCGATGTGCCTGCGCTTTCCGCACGAGTCGGAACCGGCCTCGTACGCCGAGATTGCTCGAAGACTGAGCGTCTCGGAAGAGGCTGTGACGAATCTCCTCCATCGGGGGAAGCGCCGGCTGCGCGAGCTTCTCGAGGAAGAGGTCCGTCAAACGGTGGCCTCGCCGGAGGATCTCGAGAGCGAATTGGCGAGGTTCGGGCGGATTTTCTGAAAGACCGGATCGGCCCCTCCCACTTCTATCGGGAGGTGCAAGGATGGAACTCGTGGCTCGGACGTGTCCTCGATGCGGCGTCGCGGTCTCCGCGCGCGAAGCGGAAGCCCGCTTCGACGGCGCCTGTCCGAAATGCCTGCTCTCCGCGATGCTGGACGCCCCGAAGGCGGACGTCCCCTCGGTCGGGTCCGAATTCGGAGACTACGTGCTCCTCGGGGTCCTCGGAACGGGGGGAATGGGGATCGTCTACAAAGCCCGGCAAAAGGGACTCAACCGAACCGTAGCGCTCAAGATACTTCCGAGCCAGGGAGCGCCGGCGGAGTTGGTGGAACGATTCCTGCGCGAGGCCCGGATGGCCGCCAAACTTCGCCATCCCAACATCGTTCCGATCCACGAGGTCGACAGCCACGACGGAACCTATTTCTACAGCATGGAGCTCGTCGAAGGAGTCACCCTATCCGAGTACTTCCGGGATCGGGAGCGGGCATCTCGGGAGGCGCTGGGGCTGGTCGAGAAAATCGCAAGCGCCGTCCACCATGCCCACGAGAACGGCGTGATCCATCGCGACCTCAAGCCCACAAACGTCATGATCGATAAGAACGGCGAACCGCGGATCCTGGACTTCGGGATCGCGAAGAGCCTGACGACCGAAGGCGGAGCGACGGGGACGGGAAACGTCCTGGGGACCCCGCCCTACATGAGTCCCGAGCAGGCGGCGGGATCGAAGGATCTCGACGCGCGGGCGGACGTTTATTCGCTCGGCGCGATCCTCTACGAGATCCTGACCGGCCGACCTCCACACTCGGGAGAAACGGTGATGGAGATCTTTCGGAAGATCGCGACGGAGGAACCGAGCCGCCCCTCCAAGCTCAATCGGGCCGTGCCGCGCGAGGTCGAGGCGATCTGTCTCAAGGCGCTCGAAAAGGAAAAGTCGGCACGCTATGCGACGGCCCGGGAGTTGGCCGACGATCTGAGGCGCCATCTCGATGGGCGACCGATCATGGCCAGGCCGGCCGGTCTTCCGCGGAAAGCGGCGCGGTGGGCGCGCCGCAGGGCGACCATCCTGGGCATGACGGCCGCGCTCCTCATCGCGATCGTGGGCTGCGGTTACTTCGCGATGCGGTGGGTGAACGCAGAAATCTCTGCTGCGCTGGCCGGCACGGGAATCCGGGTCAATCGCCTCGTCGAGAAGCTCAACGTCGACCTCGGTGATGCGTTCGCCCTGGCCCGGGTGCAGATGGTGCTCGAATCGGCCCGATTCGGGACGGGACATGCGGAGCGCGCCGAACGTCGGGAGCGGCTCGAGGAGGCCCGAGCGTCTCTCGATCGTACGCTCGAAACTCAAGGCAGCACGGCCGATCGGCACTACTGGCGCGGCCGAGTGCACGAGGCGTTAGGGGGGACGGAAGCGGCGGTCGCGGACTACACCCAGGCGCTCGAACTGTCTCCCGATCTGGACGATGCCCGCTATCGACGCGTGCTCATCAGAGTGAGGGAATGGCTCCTTCGAGCGATCCAGAGTTGGGCGTTTTCCTCCCTCCCGAGCGGGCCCCTGGAGAAGGACCTGGTTTTCCTGGAGGCGAGATCCGGGCAGAAGGAGCGAACGATCCTGCTGCGGTCGGTGCTGGAGTTCGCCAAAGCATGCGGAATACTCCAGAACGATCCCGGGTTTTGGTCTCGTCCCGAGGAGGCGCGGATATTGAAGATTCACGAAGCCTTGGATCGAGGCTTGGACACGTCCTTGAAGGAGAATCCGGTCTACTTCGATGCCCTCCTCCTCAAGGGGATGTTGGTGAGCCCGAATCCTACGAAGGACACGATGGCCGAGGTACGATCCCGCAGGGCGTTCCTGGATCGGGCCCTGATAGTCGAACCGAACGACGCGCGTTGCCATGGGGAACGGGCGAAAGTCCTGTGGGGGTTGGGAGAGTGTGGAGCCGCGCTCGAAGACGAGGAAGCTGCGGTCACGCTCACCGGGGAGCGCGGAAGGGAGCGGCTCCGGCGCGCGCAATACCTGTGGCAGATGGGCCTTCGATCGCTCGCGCGAGAAGATATCGATTCGAGCCTCCGTGCCTTTCCCAAAGAGCCCGAGCCGTATTACGTACGGGCATTACTTCAAACGGAGGAGTGGGGTCCGCCGGACCGCTTGCCGAACCGAAACCAGGTGATCGAAGATCTGGATCGTGCCGTGTCCCTGGAGCCAAAGTCGGGCAAGGCCCGTCTCCTGCGCGCGGGGGTTCGAAAGATCTATCTCGAGGATGGGGCGGGGAGCAAGGCAGATCTCGAGGCTTGGAAATCGGACAACCTGGATCATCCGTGGGCCCGATTCGGGTGGGTGGAGCAACTCTTGCGCGACCAGTGGGGAGCGTGGTTTGTCGAGATCCCGTTCAAGCCCGGAGACGATCGAGTCCGGCAGGGCTGCGTCGAGTATGCCAAGGCGCGATGCCGAGATATCGAGCGAGGTGCGGATCGGACGGCGCTCATTCCGAGGATCGCGGCGATGCTGGAGCGCGCCTTCGAGTTGGGCCTTGACCGGCTGGATGCGGACTTCGACCTCGTACGTCAAGAGCCTACCGTTCGCGCCATCGTGGCGAAGTACGACGCCTATTCGCGATTGACATACAAGATCCTCTGGCCCAAGGGTGAGCCTTCGCGTAAGGGACAGATTCCTGAGCTCCTGCTCCAACGACTTCGGGCTCGTGTTCAGGGAGTGCTTCCCCACGATCCTCTGATTACGTTGGAAGAAGATGGTCGGGTCCGGGTCCGCATGGCGAACGTGGATCGTACCGGGTTCGATCGAATCAAAGAGCGGCTGCGTCCCGCGGGAAAGCCGACGCCCAACCTGGAATTCCGGCCCGTGGCGACTCGCGAGCTGCATGAGGAGTGGCGGAAGACCGGAACCGTCCCCGAGGGCTACGCCGTGGTCGATTGCGAGCAAGTCCTTGAAGGGGAGTACGATCACATTCGTGGAAAGAAGATCCTGCTATTGCGGGAGCCCAGCGTAACGGGAAACGACATCGCGATCGCGGTGGCCAAAGAGGGGAGCCATGAGGGGTGGTATCTCTCCGCGGAGCTAACCGAAGAGGGCGCCCGCCGGTTTGATCGATCGACCGAGGTCCTGCATGAGCAAGTGCCGAAGGGCCTGATCGCTATCCTGATGGAGGGACGGATCCTGTCGATGCCCACAGTCCAGGCAGCGAAGTTCGGGGGCTCCATCTGGATCACGGGGTCGCTCTCGAAGTTGGAGGCGTCGGCCTTGGCCGATGCGCTGGAATCCGGCGCGGGTCACGTCAAGATCATCGGGCCGCTCGAGGAGGAGTTCGTGGGTCCCCGCTCGAAGTAGTCGATCAGCCCCTTCGCCGCACGTCCATCGACTCGAGAAGATCGACGAGTTCCTTTTCGGAGATCGATCCGGCGACGGTCACCACCACGCCCTCAAGGGCGATCGTGAGCGTCGTCCAACCCCCGCGGGAAACCTTGCCCGCGGAACACGGGCCGCCCTTCTTCTTCAACCACTCCCAGCGGCGGCCCCACTCCGATCCCTCAGGGCTCTCGAAGACGGACAGGGTCGCGAGGCCGTCCGTGTACAGAAGATGAAGCGACTCGTGCGACTCCCATTTCATCACGCTCGCACGTTGCAGGCGAAATCCCTTGGGGAGCCAGGAAGGAACGGCGACGGGGAACGACACCGCCTGGGGCAGCTCGGACAAGGAGACTTCCCGGCGTCCGCGGGATCTTCCGCTGTCCGACCGCTCGGGAGCTTTCGCCTCGAACAGGATGGCGTTCGTCTCGTAGGTCCGGTCCTTCGTCTCGTACTTGAGGAGGAACGATCGCTCTCGGTCGATCCAGAGGGTGCAGGTCGGACGGTCGGGATGGCGCGGTCGGACGGCGACCCGGCGCGCCGGTCGCCCTGCGATCGGCTCTTCCCCCTCGAGTGCGACCGAGTAGTTTGCCAGGAGAAGGTCCACATCCGTAATCGGCCCGCGATGGCGCCACCGCGGACGACGCTCCGAGGAGGGATCGAGCGGTTCCGTAAAGGTCTGTCCCGACACTCGGATCACTCGGATCCGATGCGACTTGGCCGAATCCCCGCGTTGATACCGCAGGGACACCTCGGCGGTGTACGTTCCGGACTCTTCGGCCGCGACCATCGAGGAGAGGAGATTCCGCGCGTTGTCCCGGCGGACCTTCGCGGCGACCGCCAACCCGGTGGCTGTAAGGCATCCCAGAATCAGGACGATCAACCCCCACCGCTTCATCGCGAGCCTCGATCCGCCAGCGGCCCGCCTTCGATCGAGTCCAAGACAGCGTCGACGTGACCCGGTTCAACACGATTGGCGGCATCGACGACTTGGATGCGAAGGCGCTTGGGCGGGGATTCGTCCCGACGAGTCGCGAGGAATCCCGCGCCGGCGATGACCGCAACCGCCGCCGCGGCGGCAGGCCAGCGCCACCGGAGGCGGGGCCGGATTCGTGGGACAACGGCCGGGGCGGATCTCAAGGTCTCTGCCGTGGATCGCGCCGACTCGAAGAGCCCACGACACGGTGCGCAAGCGGCCAGGTGCTCTTCGACCATCGGTTCGCGCGATCCGTCCAGCCAATCGAGAAGCCGTTCTTCGCAAGCCGAACAGGTCATTCGTCGACTCCTTTCCCTTCCAAGGCGCGGCGGACGGCCAGGTGCGCCTGGAACAACTTCGATTTGGCCGTTCCGAGCGGGCAGCCCAAAGTCTGGGCGACCTCCTCGTACGAATAGCCCATGACATAGCGCAGGGTCAGGATCGCGCGGTAGGCCGGGGCCACGCGATCGAGGATTCCCTGAGCCGCATCGGACGGGACCGCAACCGATTCCCGGGGCTTCCCGAAAAAGCGGCGAAGCAGGGAGAACCGCCCCTGTCGCTGCTTGGCGAGGTTGATGCTCTTGTTGAGAGCGATGCTCGTCAGCCACGTCGTGAACCGCGCCCTTCCCTGGAACGTCTGGGCTTCGCGGTAGATCGTGAGAAACGTCTCCTGCGTCAGCTCCTCCGCGTCGTCGGCGTTGCCCGTCACCCGATACGCGATCTGAAACACGCGCCTGCGATGGCGCTCGTGGAGAAGGCGAAACGACTCGCGATCCCCCGCGGCCGCGCGGGCGAGCAAGGTCTCGTCGTTGGAATCGGTCTCGGCCTCAGCCACGGACGCGAGCATTCCGAAGGATCTGTCAGATGGTACGTCCGAAAGGTTCGGCGTGCGCGGCCTTTCCGAAACCTACTCGAGGAGCTTTTTCACCTCCTCGGGGATCTCGAAGTCGGCCTTCCCGAGATTGGAGACTTCGATGGTGCGGGCCGTCGTGATTTCGACCTCGCGCTCTTGGAACTTCGCCTTGATCTTGGTGTTCACCTCGAGCTTGGTGATTTCTCCCGAAGCGTCCACGTACACCTTGGCGGTGCCGGAGGATTCGCCGCCCTCGCGCATCCGGCCCATTCCGCCGCCGAGCTTGGCGATGCCGTCCGCGGTGAGCTCGCCCGAGTAGACGGCCGCGTCGCCGTCCGCCGTCTTCTCGACCTTCTTGAAATGCTTCTCGATTTCCTTGAAGGTCTCGTGGGGGGCGGTGAGGCCGGACAAGCCGCGACCTCCGCGCCGCCCGCCTCCCTCAGGGGCCGCCCACTTTCCGTCGCGGCCCTTGACCGCCGTCTTGCTTCCCTTCTTGTAGACCTCGCTTTCCCCCGCTTTCCCGTGGAGGCCCTTCTCGGCGACGTACTCTCCCTCGGTCGTCCGTTCCCCCGGGTTCTGTCCCCCGCCTCGCTGGGGCATTCCCTCCGTCTTGGAGGCAATCTTGAACGAATAGGACTTCCACTCCTGGGACTTCGCTCCGGCCTTGCCGAGCTCGGAAGCCGCGTCCTCCTGTGCGGCGGCGGCGCCCATCATGGTTGCGAGCGCGGCTAACGTGGTCCAATGCCTCATGGATTCTCCTTCAGAATGTTTGGAAGATTGGACAATCGAGCGGGGAGAGGGGTTGTGGGATTATCCGAAAGGGCGTAACGAAAACGGCGCAGCTACTTCGGCCCGGCCCACCTCATGATCCAACCCTCGCGAGGTACGGCATTTCGGCAGGCCACTCCGACGCGCTTGACGGGACCGGGATCCTGAGGCTTCAAGAAGGCGATCTCGTAGTCGTCGAGCGCGAAGGGAACGGAGAGCCAGTCGGATGCGCCTTCGAACTCAAACCAGTGGTAGGCGACGAAGTGGAGATGAGGATAGGAGGCGTTCCCCGAGTTCCCGACTCGGGCGACTTCCTGGCCGCGACGCACCGCATCGCCGGTCTTGACCTTCAGCGAACCCTTCTTGAGGTGCTGATGGAAAACCAAGGTGTTTCCGCATCGGATCGATAGATGGTTGGCCGCATCCCCGTTGTTCCTCCCCTTGAGAGGCGGTTCGTCGTCGAAATGATCTCGCGCGTCCGTGACGGTTCCGTCCGCGACGGCGTAGATGGGCGCGTTCCACCCCAGGTAGTCGTGGTTCTCCCAGCCCGAATCGCGATAGTGGTTTCCACGCTGATCCACGAGGATCAGGTCGAGCGCGAAGGTCATGTAGCCGTGCTTGGAATGGTGGCCACATTTGTCGGGCCAAGCCCACACCAACCCCTTGAGCGGAGGGAACAGCGCAACCGATGGGCGGAACGAATTCGCCGTCGTCGGCTTGAACCGCAGTAGCGCCTGAGGGTGATCCTTCCTCAGCACCACGGCCGCGGTGACACACCGCCGTTGGTAGTCCCAGAGAGTGTTCTCGGCGCACCGGTCCGCAAGAGCGAGAAGCGCCTCAGGATCTCGCAGGTCGACATCCTTCTTCCACTCCGCGAAGAGGTCGCTTCCTTTCCTCCACGCGCCCTCGACCTGGGCGTACCCGGCATTTCGTCGAAGGACCTTGTTGTCCGGATCGAGCTTCACGGCTTCGTCGAAGGCCTCCGCGGCTTCCGGAGCCATTCCATACCGGGTGCACCATCGACCCAGCGCCGACCAATCGTCTACCGTGCTCGCAGCGGATCGCTTTTCTTTGTACGCCTCCCGCTCCCCATCGGAAGGAGGCTGATCGAGCAGACCGCGGATCTCCGTCACATCGCTCCAGGGCACTTTTCTCTGCTGGCCCGCATCGAGGAGGATCACGCCCTCCGCGTCGGCCGAGAACCGCCCCTCGAGCTTCTCACCGGACTTGAGCGCGACTTGCGTCTCCTCGGCCGGGAGGCCGGTAGCGAGGAGGAGGATGAAGAGCCATCGAACGCTGTTTCTCATGTCTCCAAGGATACCCCAGGATTGGGGATCATGGAGAGCCAACCCGGGGAGGAACAGTGGAGACGAAATCGGCCGCCGCAACGACGACCTTCGGGGCCGCCAGGATCAGCTTGTCGGCTTCCAGAGAAATCTGGCTTGGGCCGCAAAGAAGGTGGATCTTCTGGACCGCCTTGATGCTGGCCATGGTGGCTGATTGGAGCGTCAAGTGTCCGGCGGATGTCGTTACCTGAAACACGCTGTCCGCGCTGATGCCGACCGCTGCGCCGGAAAGGACCAGAAACGAATCTCCGTAGACTCCCGTACTGTTCGCGGCGATTTCGCAGGTTCCCGATTCTCCCGACGCCACGACTCCGACGGCATGGGTAGCGCCCACCAAGACCACTTCTCCTCCCACGAAAGCCTTCTTCTTTCCCTCGGTATTCGGCCGTGGGGGCGTCGGTGAAACGGAGTTTCCGGCGTGGACATCCGCTTGGAGGCCGTCGACGATTTCATTGATGGCCGTAGTCATGGTTCCGTAAACCTGTTGAAGTCCGTCTCGGTCTCGGACGCCGCACACGAGCGCGATGCGATCCATCGCGAGGAATTCACCTGAGGCGGTCGTCGTGATGGACGCCCCGGGATCGACTCCCTCCCGCTCGGCCCCCAAATGGAGCGTGGCGTTTTCCGTCGGACAGTGGATTCGGATGTGCTGCCCGCCGCCGTCGTCGAAGGTCCATTCGACACCGTTGGCCATGCGCATGCGGTATTGGGTGTTGTTCTCGTCCACGGTCGGACTCGGGTGGCCCAGCCAGTGGGCCGCTCCGGTGATGATCGGGGTGCAGGAATTGGCCTCCCCGTGAAGGTATTGGACCAAGACGGCGGAATCGGGCAGGAGGGGAAAGTGCTGGCGATTGGGCCCGGCCCCCGGCTCTGCCTTGGTCATCGTTACCGTTTGGCTCGCTCGCTCATCACCGACTTGAAACGGAAGTTCGACCTGATAGGAGCCCTGGGAATTCAGGTTCGGAACGGAACCGGGTCCACGGACGCGCCCGACGAGCAAAGGAAGGATGGGGCGGGGAGTAGATCTGGACGGCCGGAAACACTGCTCCGCGGGAATACAAACGAATTGATTGGCATAGGACCGAGCGACGGCCCCTGGCGTCGGCGCGAGACTCAGCTCCTGCGTCCAGGCGTGCGTCATTTCGGTCAGGAGGTACTCTGCGTTATAGTCCGGTTTGTAGTGATCGCTCAAACGCACCTTCTTCCCCGGACGGAACGTGCGATCGTTGGATCTACCCCCGAAGCTCTTCGCGCGAGAACGGATTTCGTCGATCCGCGTTTCGAGGAGTCGACGCGCGTCCACCTCGCCTTCCGCCAGGTTGCCGTACTCGAACAGCGTTGCCCTATTGATGCCTGCGTTCGGCGGGGTTTCGGAGTTTCCCTCGACCCTAGCGACGAAGGTGCGCGGATCGAAGTCCTCCAGCTCCACGATGCCATGACCAAACGTCCTTCGGTAGTGAAACGAAGAGACGGTGGGAGTCTCCCACCAGTCGACGTTCTCGGGCGCTCCGGTTGCGGGTCGATAAGAGATGGTGGAGGGAACTCCTGGGAGAGGGTTGGGGTAGGCTGCCACGGAGTCTCCGAAGACGACCGTATCTCGACCCTCGTCCCCTCGGGCCTGGGAGAAGTAATAGAAGATCCCCTCGTGCTCCAACAGGCGCGAAACAAGGGCAAGATCCGATTCCTGATACTGGAGGACGTGAGGAAGGGAGCGGTACTCGCGCGAAAGTCGGAATTCGTATTCATGCTCCGTCTCGCGCAGTCCGTGCTCTTCCAAGACTTGGCGGACGATCTCCGGCGCCGTCTTCCCGACGAAGGCGCGGGATCGTATCGTGAAGGAAAGAGTCGCGATTTCGGGAATGAGGAGCATCTGGTACGCCCGCCATGTGCCCGCAGAGGAGCCGCTGTCGCAATGCTCCAAGGAGAGAGGCACTCCGTTGAACTGAAGCTCCACCAGATTGGGTCTCCCGGGCGAGGATTCCCCGAGATTGTGGAGGACGACAAGCGAGACTCGGCGACTCATGATCGCTTCGACATCGAGATCGTGGGAAACGAACTCGACGGTGAATTGCCAGGGCCTCGATAATCCCTCGCTACCGTCGGCATGGGTGACGAGCAGCGGCGTACTGCCGTCGCGCGAGAGGGCGTCGCTTCGTAGTTTGATATAGAACTGGGCCGCGGTACTCGGATTCAGCGTCATGTTCGCTCCTCGACAAGAATGGTCCGGAGGCTAGTATACTGGGTATCAGCTTCCGAGGAGGGGAACCGACAACGTGATTCAAACGTGTTCCACCTGCGGTTCCGTCTATGCGGCTTCACGATGCCCGCAATGTACCGCGGCGCCCCAGGTTGTCGCTGTGGCAGCGGGCACGCGATTCCGCGGTCTCGAGGTCATGGAGCCCCTAGGGCAGGGGGGCATGGCTACGGTATACCGGGCGCGACAAACGGATCTCAACCGTCTTGTCGCCCTCAAGATCCTCCACCAAACGCAGAATCCCCTTTTCAACGCACGCTTCCGTCGTGAGGCTCAAGCGCTCGCCTCGCTCCAACACCCCAACATCGTCACCGTCCATGATTTCGGATGTGAGGAAGGCACCTGCTATCTCGTTACGGAGTTGGTCGAAGGGAGCACGCTTCGAGAGAAGATCGCCGGGGGGAAGCTCCCGCCGGCCGAGGCGGCGCACTTCATCTTCCAGCTGTGCGACGGCTTGGCGTGCGCCCATCAAGCCGGAATCGTTCACCGGGACATCAAGCCGGAAAACCTACTCTTGGATCGATCGGGGCGACTCAAGATCGCAGACTTCGGTCTGGCGAGCTTGCAGGAAGAACCCGGTCAGAAGCTCGCCCTTACTCGCTCGGGAGACCTTCTGGGAACCGCACACTACATGGCCCCGGAGCAGTCGACCGGAGGTGGAGAAGTGGATGCCCGGGCCGATGTGTACGCCGCCGGGGTTGTCCTTTACGAGCTCTTGACGGGAAAGAGACCCTTGGGACAATTCGAGCCGGTTTCACGCCTATCTCGGGTGGACGCCCGCATGGATTCCGTCATCGCTTCCGCTCTTGCGCACGACCGTTCGAAGCGCACCGCGAGCATCCTGGAGTTGCGGACAGGAATCGAAGCTGCGCTATCGAATCCTCCAGGGAGACGTCGTGGTTGGATCTGGGCCGTCGCCGCGTTGATCCTCCTGGCCTTGGCTCCCGCAGGGTACTTCCTCGCGCGTCCGCGACCGAATTTCCCGGCGCCGCCCGTTCCTCCCCCGCAGGAGAAACCTGCCGTTCCTGAAGCGGATCGGTTCGCCGAACTCCGGGCGCCGGTAACGCTCGAATATGGAATCAAGTCCCTGGACTTTTCGAGGGACGGAGATACCGTCGCCGCGGCCACGTTTCAAGAAGTGAGGCTGGTGGATCAGGCAGGGAGCGAACGGGGGCGTCTGGGGGGACATGCGGGGTGGGTCAACGCGGTCCGCTTCAGCCCGGATGGCCGTCTTTTAGCCGCGGCGGGAAAGGACGATCGAGTTCTCCTCCGAGAAGCCCCCTTTACTTCGGTCCGTCACTCCCTTTCCAAGACCGGAAACTCGTTCACGGCGATGGCCTTCAGCCCGGATGGAAAGACCCTGCTCACGTGCGGAAGCGACTTGGATCTCACTCTGTGGAATGTCCTGGAGGGAAAGGGAGTCAAAACTTGGCGCGCCGGGACCCAACCGATCTTTGCGGTCGCCGTCAGCCCCAAGGGAGAATGGATGGTCTCGGGAGGACAGGATCAGGAGATTCGCATCTGGGACGGAAAGAGCAATGCTCCGACTCGGGTGATTCAGGGGCATGCGGGACTGATTCTCGCGTTGGCCTTCACTCCGGAGGGCTCGCTCCTGGCGTCCGGAAGCGCGGATGGGACGATCCGGCTTTGGAGCGTCCCCTCGGGGAATCCGTCGGGAGTTCTCACCGGTCATTCCGGATACGTGTATTCGCTCGCCATGCACCCCTCCGGGAGACTCTTGGCCTCCGGTGGAGCCGATCGTACGGCACGACTCTGGAGTCTCCCGGACGGACGGGAAATCAAGACGCTGCGCGGCCATCAAGACGAAGTCGTTGCCGTCGCTTTCCATCCCCGAAAGACGATTCTGGCCACAGGAAGCGCGGATCGGACGATTCGCTGGTGGGGCATCCGGGAGTGAGCCATGTTCCAATACATCCGCAGTGGTGAGACCTTTGTCCTGATCGGCCGCAGGGATACCGCTCCCGACCGGTGCGATCCGCTGCCCCTGGCCACTCGGGAGGAGGCGCGGGCCTTTCTCGATCGGAACCAATTCCTGACCTCGAGTTTTTCTTCTCTCAATGAGCCGGCATTGCGAGGGGCGCTTCAGGAGTTGGGCGTTCCTCAGGTTCATCGGCTCACGCGTCCGCAGATCTTGGCCGAAGTCGCGCGCGAGATTGGCCAGGGTCGCATCCGCGTGTGTCGGAGTCGGCGGGTAGGGGGAATGGCTCCTCCTCCCGAACGGGTCTCTCCGACTCCCTTGCCGGTCTATCAACGTCTTGGGGGGGAAGCGGAATACGAAATCCGTTTGCGATTTCAACTCTGTCCGGGCGATGCGAATGGGCTCGGCATTTCCGATCTTCCGTATGTGATTCGGGAGGGACCCTCTCCGGGCGGTGCCGAACGCGCGCGCGGCAGGACGAACGGCGCCGGCGACGTCACCGTTCGCATCCGCCCGAGTGAGATCCTCACGCTACACATCCTGGGTACGCAATACGAGCTGGACCTCCATCCGGGTGTCCAGACGTTGGACGGAGCCGCCGCGGTGTCGCACGCCGGTGCGAAGAAGCGCCTGGATATCTTGGGGTACGTCACCGGGCACCTCCAGGATCGAGTTTCGGAGGGGGACGACTCCCTGGTCGACGACGATCGGGATTCGCCGAGGGCGCAAAATGCGCTCCAGAGTTTCCAGGCGGATCACGGGCTGATTTCGAGCGCGGAGTTGACTCCCGAGACGAAGTCGCAGCTGAGATCCCGAGCGGAGATCTGACGTGGCCTACAGAATCCGATTGGTCCCGGGTACGCTTCACCGAATCGCGCCGGTCCGATTCACCCGGGCTGCGGAGGGACCCGCGGATCCGATCCGGATCGAATTCGAACGATGCGGCCACGATCCGACCGGAGACAAGGGCCCAAGGATCGGAATCACCAGATGGAATCGCGAACCGGCGCCGGCGGGAGATCCGTTTCCACCGATCTGTGTCCGCGTGGTTCGGGATCGACTGGCGGATTCGGCACCGCTCTTTCCGAGCTTGGAGGGCCCACGGATTGCGCAACTCGTCGAACCGAGAGCAGGGCAGCCTCTACCCGCCTCGAACGAAATCGTTCTCCGGGCGACGAACGAGGCGGACGGAGGCTCTCCGACTCGTCTCGACCTTCACTTCGAATCTGCCCAGGGGCAGGTCGTCGCCCGGCTGACCGTCGCGCGGTATGACGGGATCAGCGTTCCTGTCCAGCTCCACCGGGCGACGCTCGACACCTTGACCGCGACTCGTTCCCAAGCATCTCTGGACTTGATGTTTCGACGGGTCAACGCGATCTATTCCCAAGCCGGCGTGTTCTTCCGTCCAAGCCCGACGATACACTCCTGCGTTCGGGTCGAGACTTCGCGGCATGACGGGACGATGGATCTGGGCCCGGCGGAGCCGACGCGGTTCGACTGTGGAGACCTCCGGACCGTCATGGGTTCGCATCCCACTCCCGATGCGCTCAATGTATACCTGGTGCGCGCGTTCGCCGGCGACGGCGGACACGTTCACGGCTACACGCTGACCCGGATGACGGGATGTACCGACATCGGACTGCCCCCGGGCTTTGTGATTTCCGACGCGCGATCCGACGAGTATTGCGCTCATGTCTTGGCCCACGAGATCGGGCACATTCTGGGACTCCCGCACTTTCAGAACGGAGACAGGGTCGATCGTCACACCCGCGAGGACCTTTGGGCGCACGGGAATCTGATGTACTGGGGCACCGAGTTGACCGGCGATCCGGGGCGGCTGCCGGCACGAGTCCATCGCACTTCCCCGGCACGGATTGTCGTCGGGTACGGAAGCCACCGGTACGGGGAGGCCGCGGGAGCGCTCCTTCTCTCTCGTGGACGATCGGTGACGGGCATCGAGGGGCGCCCCCAGGTGGAGCTTGTACGAGATGGGGTGCGCCGGCGGTCCTATGCTCCTTGACGTCGCTTTCCGAAAGCACTCCAGGGGAGCTCCAAGAATGAGAAGGGCGCAAGATCGATCCTACCGGGCACTCCTTGGATTGGTTCCACGGAAGGATCGAAGCGACGGAGGATCGCGAGGAATCACTTCGGGAGGGAGGCCGCGAGACGGAAGCCGATGCCCGGGTACGAGCTTTTTTCGTCCACGAACATCTGTTTCCGAAGCATCGAGAGACACCACCGAGTCTCGAACTCCGAGTACGAACCGCCCGCGGTCTCTCGAATCGTCTGGCTCACCGTGGAAGTCCCGAGCCAATTGGAGACCACCCCGACCATATCGCGAACTCCGAACGGAGACTCATCGCCAGGGAAGAGGCCGAACCGGGGCCCGGCTCTTCCTCGAATCATGTCGTGCGAGATCGTCTTTCTTCGCGCATCCGCCAGCGCCGGATCGAATCGGTTCCCCCAGGGAAAATTTCGACCGTCCGCCCCCCGCGCCGCTCTCTCCCACTCCTTGCCCGTTGGGAGCCGGAAGACCCACTTCCCATTCCCATGGGTTCGGGTGAACCATCCCGCAAAGTCCTCGACAGCGGGAAGGAGCAGCCCCTCGAGGGCGTGATCCCCGCCCTGACAGCCCAGGGAAAGGGCGTCCCCGTTCCGCTGGAAGTGGCGAACACTCCCGAAATCCTTCGGCATCCTTCGCTCCGCCTCCTCGATCGTGTGCCGCTTTCGGTCGTTGAGATAGGGGAGATAGTCCGCGCACGTGACGGAGAACTTCATGAGGATGAATCCCGCCACCATCGTGCGCGTCGGAGAGAACCGCGAACTCTCGATCGGCTCGGCCGTGGGGTCCCCGCCCAGGAGCGCCGGCCCCGGGGGAACGTAGATGAACCCTTCCGAAAACCCATCCTTGGGGAGCAGGGGAATCTCGAGATGAATCGAATCTCCGGGACCTACGAAGAGCGGCACGCGGGTCTCGACCGCTCCGTCTCGCCGAAGTCGGACTAGATACGACCCCGGAATGAGCCGAAGAGGAAACCGGACCTCGTTGAATGCGAGATCGTCGAGTCGGTAGGCGCTCCCGGTCCGCACGCGGGCCTTCGCTTCCTCTGATGCCGTGGAAGGAATGCTCTCGACGGAGGCGATCTCCGTCTCGAGAACCTCTCCCGTGGCCGAGCAGGGGAGAGGGATTTGGCGGGATCCGCGATTCGAGTACCGAAAAAGATAGGCTCGTTCTACCGAGGGATTCGGGGCCAACTCCACCTCACCGTAGATTTGCGCGCGATGCGACTCCTCAGCGTAATTCAGGCACTGCCGAGCCCAAACCTCACTTCCCTCGTAATCCTTGGACTTCCATGCTCCCTGAAATCTCCAGAAGTAGACTTCGGCCAGGATAGTCTTCGCTGCCGTGAGCGTCGGTTCCAGGGCCAGGGCCTCTCGGGCGGCTTCCTCCGCTTCTTGAGCCGACAAAGCGGCCGACCGGGGGTGTTCGGACCGCGAGTTCTCCTCCACGGCGATTGTCCGGGCGCGTGTCGCCCGCTCCATAGCCCGAGCGGCCTTTGCCATCGACTCGGCCGCTCGTTGCTTCATGGCAAGGTGCGTATCCTCGGGAGCCCGCTTTTGCGCCTCCGCGTAGTACCGAGCGGCCTCCGACCATCGTTGCGCGTCCATGGCCGACGCGGCACGCTCCTGCCAGCGCCGGAGATCCCGATTCCGGGCGGCGTTTCGGAGCCACGCCTGCCCTCCTCCGATCGCTGCGGCGAAAAGAAACACTCCGACGATCCCCATCAGCGTACGATGCTTCCGGGTCCATCGCAGGCCTCGAAGGAATACCCCCGGAGGACGGGCCAAGATGTTCTCGTCTAGAAGGAATCTCCGGAGCTCGTTCGCGAACTCTTGGGCCGTCTCGTACCGGCGCGTCGGTTTCTTCTCCAAGGCCTTGAGACAGATGGTCTCCAAGTCTCGGGGGAGGATGGGGGAGATCACTCGGGGAAGAACCGGATCGTCACTGACGATCTTGTCGTAGAGCTCCTTGGGCGTCTGACCGAGATGCGGAGTCCGTCCTGTAAGGATTTCGTAGAGGATGGCTCCCAGGGCATACACGTCGGTCCGGGTCGAAATCTCCTTGACGCGCCCTTCGACCTGCTCCGGCGACATGTAGGACGGTGTCCCGACGGCCGTTCCCGTCCGGGTGAGCACCTCGTCCGATTCCAGAAGGTGCGCCAATCCGAAATCGGCCACTTTGGGTTCCCCGGCGGGAGTGACGAGAATGTTCTGTGGCTTGAGATCTCGGTGCACGATTCCGTGCTGGTGGGCGTGAGCGACCCCGCGGGCCGCCTTCTCGAGGAGTTCCACGAGAACCCGCAGTCCCAGATGCCGACGCTTGAGAACCGCGTCCAAGGGCTCGCCTTCGACCAGCTCCATGACGATGAAGGGAGCCCCGTCGATCTCGCCGGCGTCATAGACTGGGACCAACGCGGGATGGGAAAGCCGGGAGGCGACTTCTGCCTCGCGCCGAAATCGGAGGAGGGCCTCCGAGCGAAGAGCACGATCGTGGCGAAGTTGCTTGAGGGCGACGGTGCGATTGAGTTCGTGATCGAGGGTCTTGTAGACGGTGGCGAATCCCCCGTGTCCGATCTCTTGGAGCTTCTCGTATCGATGGGCGGCCTGGCGGCGGGAACGATCGTGATCCCTCATGCCTTCGAGGAATCGTTCCTCCAAGGAGTCGTTGGGATCTCCCGAATCCTCAGTCATTCGATTTCTACAATGATATCACGGTCCCTCCACACGGATTCTGTTTCGAGCCGTGGGCCCTCGCGCTATCATCCTCG
>Ga0114945_10000025_pt1 | contig 75418 bp, 76 predicted proteins | sample OV2TP3_FD_87194 | JGI IMG/M metagenome (GOLD analysis project Ga0114945, IMG submission 87194) | Hot spring microbial communities from Beatty, Nevada to study Microbial Dark Matter (Phase II) - OV2 TP3 | ecosystem: Environmental > Aquatic > Thermal springs > Hot (42-90C) | place: USA: Beatty... | reverse complement strand
TTGCGAAGCGTGCGTCTACCCGGCTCAGGCCACACAACACCCGCGTCGATGGCGGCCCAGCAGGCTACGACACGAGCGAGGCGCTGAAAAGCGCCTCGCTAACTCGGTAAACTCGGGCTAGGAGCTGGCGGCTCTCGCAGCCGCACCGCCGAGGTCTCGATGGCCCCATGAAGTAGCCCTGTTCGGAGCCCCGCAGCACGGCTCGTCCCCCGGAAGAGGACGAGGGTCCCCGCACGGCGCGGGCCGTGCGGGGACCTACTGCTCGATCCCGGTCGGCCCTACGACACCACCGGCTGGCAGCTGATGTTCACGGATACCGTCACCACGGCACCCGTCGCGTCCGTGACCGTCACAACCTCGGCCCCGGTGAGCCCTGGCGGCGCTAGCGGGCCGAAGATCGGAATCGTGACAAGGCCCGACTGGGTCACGGTGCCGCCGTTCAGGTTGGAGATCGAGAACGTGTAAGGCGGTACGCCGCCCGACACTGTGAGCTGCGCGGTGAACCCGCCGACCAGCGGGCACGCGCCAGGCGGGGCGCCCACGGCCTGGTTGTTTTGGTTGATCACGGCCGGAATGACCACGAGCGGCGGGTTGATCCCGACCGTCACGATGGCCGTCCCAACGGCACCCTCGACGAACGCCGTCACCGTGCCAGTCGTCGCTACCGAAGCGTCGGCCGCGCTGATCCGCAGGAAGGACACAAACTTGCCGCTGGCGTCTGTAAAGCCATCGACCACGTCAAGCTGGCCGATCGTCGTGCTCAGCTGGACGTGACGTCCGGCGAGAGGCTGCCCGTTGGTGTTCGTGACCAGGACGGTGATCCCCGCCCGTTGACCCGGCTGGATCGTGTTGGGGTTGAGGGCGACCTGGACCCTGATGTCTGCCGCGGTATCCGCGTGACCGGTCTGTCCGGCCGGGAACGTCGGCCCGGCCGGGCCCTTGTTGTCCGTGCAGGCCTGGAACAGGCCGCCCGCGAGCAGGGCGACCGCGGCCATCCACAGCGTGTGTCTCCGCCGGAACCCCGATCTGCCCATCGCTCCACCCCTCGGTGTCGCACCCATGGTCGTCAGGCCCCCTAGAAGATCGTGACCTCGGTCGTCGCGAACGCGTCCTGGGCCGTGGCCGTCAGGATCGCCGTGCCGCGCTCGGCCTTGGCGCAGAGGACGTCCGTGTACACGCCGCGGCTCGTGGTCCCCCCGACGGCGACCGCCTCGCTCCGGGTCGGGGTGGGCGGGAAGCGCCCGAGCGTCGTGGTGAGGGTCACGTTGGCGCCGTCCACGAGGTTCCCGTTGACGTCGAAGACCTCCACCTGGACGACCGCGCAGCTGCCCTGCGCCTCGCCCGTCCCGGCCGTCGCGCCGCGCAGCGTGTTCGGGCTCGCCGTCACGACGACATGGAAGCCCGACGCGCTGCTGGGCTGCGTCTGCGTGCCCCGGTTTGGCCCGTCGCAGCTCATCAGGACCAGACCGAGCGCCACAACCACCGAAACCGCTCGCCAGGGCGTTCGTCGCATCGCCTTCCCCTCTTAGTGCCCGCGCCGGGGCGTGGGCCCTCCGTGGATTTCCTCGAGCACGTCCAACACCAGCTCCGACGGGACGTCGAAGCAGACCTCAGCGTGTCCGAGACCCTTGAGGAGCACGAACGGGACGCGCCCCTCGCGTGCCTTCTTGTCGTGCCGGAGAGCCCCCGCGATCTCGCGCGGAGTGGGTGTCTCGAAGCGGGTCGGGAGACCCACGGCCCGGAGCAGCGCGATCTGCCGCTCGGCCGTGCGGGCGTCGGTGAGCCCGAGCCGGGTCGAGAGGCGCGCGGCGGCGGCGAGGCCCACCGCGACCGCCTCGCCGTGCAGCCAACTCCCGTACCCAGTGAGCGCCTCGAGGGCGTGCCCGACCGTGTGGCCGTAGTTGAGGACCATCCGGAGCCCGCTCTCCTCGCGCTCGTCCTGCTCGACGATGGTCGCCTTCTCGGCGCAGCAGGTCGCGATCACCGTCTCCAGGAGGGCCGGGTCGCGGCGCCGGAGGGCGTCGAGATGGCCCTCCAGGGTGACGAACAGCTCCGCGTTCAGCGCGGCGCCCGTCTTGACGACCTCGGCGAGGCCCGAGCGGTACTCGCGCTCCGGGAGCGATCCGAGCGCTTCGGGGTCGATGAGGACCAGGCGGGGCTGGTGGAACGTCCCGATCAGGTTCTTCGCCCGCGGGTGGTTCACCGCGACCTTGCCCCCCACCGACGCGTCCACCTGCGCGAGGAGGCTGGTCGGCACCTGGACGTACGCGACCCCGCGCATGTAGCTCGCCGCGGCGAACCCGGCGAGGTCCCCGACGACGCCGCCGCCCACCGCCACGACGGCCGAGGCGCGGTCCAGGCCGAGGCCGAGGAACGCGTCCCACAGCGCCGCCGCCCGGTCGAGCGACTTGGCGCTCTCGCCGTCCGGCACCTCGATCAGGTGCGGCTCGAAGCCGGCCGCGCGCAGGCTCTCGGCCACCGTACCGGCGTGCCGCGCCGCGGGGGCCTGCGTCACCAGGGCGAGCCGCTTCCCCAGGCCCAGCCGGCCGCACTCGCGCCCCGCCTCGCCGAGGAGGCCGGGCCCTACCAGGACCGGGTAGGTCCGGGTGCCCAGGTGGACGGTGATCTGCCGCACGCCCCTCTCCTCGGTTATCGCGGCGCGAAGAAGTACCGCTGGCGCTCGCGCGGCGGGAAGCCCTTCGCGGCGTCCTGCAGCGCGCCGAGGCGCCGGCTCGTAAGCCGGATGTCGGACATCGTGTCCTCGATCTGCGAGCGCATGAACGCGAGGACGTCCTGGGACTGCTGCCCGGCCGTCACAGCCTCGATCGCGCGCGCCTCTCCCGCGAGCTCGGCGGTCACGACCTGCGATCCGACGAGGGCCCGAACGTAGGCCGTGATCTGCTCGCGGAGCCGGGTCACCGAGTCTTCGAGGCGTTTGCCCTCGAGATCCATGATGCTGAGCAGGACGCTGGGCATCGTGGTCGGGAGCCGGTCCACCGGGCACCGCGGCGGGGGGATGGCGGTCCCTGCGCGCTCCACCCGCTCGACGCGGTTGCAGCCGACCGCGAAGACGTACATGCTCTCGTCGTCCCGGTAGAAGACCCAGGGCGCTTCCTCCGCGTAGAAGCTCGCCACGATCGGCTCGACCTTCCCGTGGAGGTAGATCCTCCACTCCTGGGCCGCGGCCGGAGCGGCCAGCGCCAGCACCACGGCGAGTGCCCCCACCAGCTTGATGAGGCGTTCCGCATGCGTGCTCATGATCGTCTCAGCCACCCCATGTGTCCCGCGCGGTTGGTCAGCGGCCCGTGACCTCGATCTGGAGCTCGCGCTCGGACCGGCCCACGGTCGCCGCCGGCGCCGAGGAGACCGCCGGGCCCGGCGTCTCGGGTGCCTGGCCGCTCTTGGCGGGCGGCGTCCCCGGACCCGCCGGGAGGTCCTCCGGCGTCACGGCGGCCTGCCCCGGGTTCTCGACGATCTTGGCGGTCAGGAAGACCATCAGCTCCTGGCGCGACGCCTCGGTCAGGTCGTTCTTGAAGAGCCACCCGAGGACCGGGATGTTCTTCAGCCAGGGGAGGCCCTCCTCGCGCCCTCGCTGCGTGTCCTCGCGAAGCCCGCTGATGACGACAGTCCCGCCGTCCGGGATCTGGACCTGGGTAACGGTGGATCGGGTCGCGATGACCGGCGCGCTGAGGCTCGGCGCGTCGATCCGGGTCACGGTGCTCGAACGCCTCACCGCGACGTTCAGGACGAGCCTGCGATCCTCCAGCGCCACGCGCGGGGTCACCAGGAGCCGGGTCGTCACGTCCTTGAAGTCCACGGACGCCTGCTGGGCGCCCGCGACGCTCGTGATGCTGATGATGGGCTCCTGCTGCCCGCTCGCGATCGTCGCCGGCTCGCCGTCGAGCGTCATGAGGCTGGGGCTGGCGATGACGCGGGCGCGCCCGTCGCCCTCCATGGCCTGGAGCGAGAGGTCGAGGGCGAAGTTCGACGCGAGCCAGCCGAGCGTGAGCCCGAAGAGGTTCCCGGCCGCCGGGAAGGCCGACGCCACGGGCGCCGGGAAGTTGGCTGCGGTGGACGGCGGCGCCGCCGCCGGATCGAACGCGCCGGCGCCCTGGGACTGCCGCGGGCCGGCGCCGCCCCGGACGTCGATGATCGGCGAGTTCTGGCCCGCCCGCGGGGTGAACGCGCCGCCCCACACGACCCCGAGCCGGCGCGCGTCTTCCTTGTTGATCTCCACGATCCGGGCCTCGATCATGACCGCGGGGGTGGGACGGTCGAGCCTCTGGAGAAACTCCTTGATCTTGGCGACGTTGTCGGGCACGTCGCGCACGATCAGCGAGTTTGTCCGCTGATCGATGGTCAGCTCGCCACGCCGGGAGAGCAATCCAGCCGGCTTGTTCGCCTCCTTCTTGACGCCGCCCGTGATCGACTCCTCGATCCCCTTGCGGTCCTCCGTCCGCGGCCGGTCGCTGATGAAGTCCAGGACCTCGACCTTCCGCGTCCCGACGTGGGCGTACTTGAGCGGGATGATTTCCTCCACCAGGGGCTTCAGCTCGAAGTCGGCCTCGCGCTCGATGACCTTCCGCTGCCGCTCCTGCTCCGCGGCTCGGGCCTCCGCCTCCTTGCGCCGCTGCTGGATCTCGACCTCGCGCTGCTCGGACTTGAACTGCGCCTCGGCCTCTTTCGTCAGGTTGTCGAGCTTGTCCACGCGGATGATGTTGCCTTCCTGCACGTAGGCGAGCTTCGCGGCCCGGACGACCGAGTCGAGGGCCTGCTGCCACGGCACGTTCTGCAGCTTCACCGTCACCTTGCCCTTGACGTCGTCGCTGGTGACGATGTTGAGCCCGCTGAACTCGGCGAGGATGCGGAGGATGTTGTTGATGTCCGCATCCTTGAAGTCGAGCGAGATGAGGCGGGGCTGCTGCCGCGGCGGCTGCTGCTGCGCGACAATCGGGACCCGCGCCTGAGCCAACAGGACGGGCTGGCCGGCGGGCACGGGGTCGGCCGCCCACGCGGGCACAGCCATGACCGCGACCAGCGTCCAGCCCAGGAGCATCAGGACTCCTCGTCTAGCCACGCCGCTCCCCCCTCTGGCTATTGACCACCCAGTTTCAGCTCGACCGTCCGCGTGCGGACCTGACCGCCCGGATCCTGCTCGCGGAGCGTGAATCTCACGCGGTCCGGCTCGATGGCGGTGACCCGCCCCCCGAACTTCTCCTCGTTGACGCGCAGGTAGTACCCGAGCCCGTCGGGCGTCTGGACCAGCGCCCGGACGTCCCGGCGGGCCGCATCCCAGAGGACCCCCACCAGCCTGAGGCTGGTCACCTGGATCGCACTCGTCTCCCCGGGCGCCGCCTTGATCACCAGTGGCTCGAAGGGGTCGCGCTCCGTCGCCGCGGGCGCCGCCTCCTTGGCCGGCTCGGGCTTCTTCGCAGGCTCGGCGGGCTTCGCCGGCGCCGCCTTCGGCACCGGCAGCGGGGTTGGTGGCTTGGGCTGGGCTTGCGCGAAGAGGAGCCCCGGAAGGGCCAGGCACACGACTACCGCCACCCAGCCGACCCACCACGCGCGAGCGAAGCGTCGACGTGTCATGGCGAACCTCTACGGCTTCGGAGCCGCGGCCGGCGCGCCGGCCGCCGGGGCCGCCGGCTGCGGCGCCGGAATCGCCTGGAAGACCACCGCGACCAGCAGCGCCTTGATCGTGCCGACCGGCCCGTCCGGCGCGCCCGGCCCGCCCGCGACGGCGGGCGGCCGCTGGACCGTGAACTCGCTGAGCGCGACGAGCCGCTCGAGCTTCGCGAGCTGGTCGGCGAAGCGGACGAGGTCGTGGTACCCCCCGCCCAGCCCCACCTCGAGCGGAATCTCGATGTACAGCTCCTGCTGCCGCACGGGGCGTCGCTTGACCCCGGACACGAGCAGCCCCGACTTTCCGGCCAGGCTCTCGACGTTCCGCAGCACCTCGGCGGACTCCCGTTCGCTCGGCAGCCGCTTGGCGATCTCCCTGAGCTGCGCCTCCAGGGTCGCCCGCTCCTTCCGGATCTGATCGAGGCGGGCGACTTCCTTCTCGGCGTTCTGGACGCTCCGCTGGAGCTTGTCCCGCTCGAGCTGCAGCTTGCCCGCTTCCGCCCGCATGGCGCTCACGTTGGGGGTGTTGAGGATGCCCATGCCGCCGTTGTAGATCACCAGCGCAACCAGAAAACCCATGAGGATGAGGAGGATCGTGTTCCGGTCCATCGTCAGCCCTCCTCCCTCACAGGTTCACGGCGGCAGTGACTTCGAAGCTCATGACGCGGATCTGCTCGACGCTCGCCGCCTGCGTCACGTTGAAGTCCACGTCCGCGAACACGCCGGCCTTCTTCAGATTGCTCATGAAGTCGGCCACCTGGAAGTTGTTGAAGGCGTTGCCCTTGATGACGACCGAGAAGCCCTTGATCTCGGTGACCTCCTTGGTCGCGGCCGGCCGCGCCCCGGGCGCGGGCGCGGCGGCGGCCTCCGCCTTCTTCTCCTCGAGCTTCGCGAGGGTCTCGCTCGACCCGACCAGGGGGCGGCCCGCCGCCGCGGCGTCCACCTTCACCCGCACTTCCTGCGGCCTGACCTCGAGCCCGGTGAGCCAGAGGCCCTGCGGCACCGACCTGAGCACCGCGTTCATCATGTCCACGGGGACACCCTGGGCCTTGGCGACGCGCCCGATGATGTCCAGGCGGCGCTGGATCTCCTTTTTGGCCGCCTCGAGGGCTCGGACTTCGACGAGCTGTCGCTGGAGCTGCGCGTCCTTGGCCCGGAGGGTCGTGATCTCCTTGCGGAGCGCGGTCACCCGGTAGTACTCCCCGACCCACCACGCCGCCGAGCCGAGGACCAGGACGACGACGACGACGATGCCCAGCTTCGGGCCGGCGCCCCCCGGCAGCGAGGGCATCTTGAACGCCGCCCGGGCGGCCGCGGGCTTCTTCCGTTCTTCCCGACGGAGGAGATTGACCTTGATCGCCACGGCTTCCCGTCCTTACTTCCGGTCTTCCGGATAGCGCATCGCCAGCCCGGTTGCCACGGCCGCCAGCGGCGCCAGTTTCTCAGCCACGTCCGACGGGTTCTTGACCCGCGCGAAGGGGTTCGCCAGGGCCACCTCGATGCCCCACTGCGACGCGAGGAAGTCCTTCAGCCCCGGCACCAGGGCGCAGCCACCCGAGAGGTAGATCCGCTGGATGCGCTCGTGCTCGGCGGTCGTCCCGAAGTAGTCGAGCGTCCGCTGGATCTCCTGGCCGAGCTCCTGCGAGACCAGGTCCAGCACCGGCTCGATCTCGGCCCAGCTCACCTGGCCCTGCTTCCCCCGCACCATCGCCTCGGCGTCGCCGGGGCTCACGTCGAAGCGCTGCGCGACCGTGGCGGCGTACTGCTTGCCCCCCACGAAGATGTCGCGGGCGTAGACGTTCACCCCGCCCTGGAGGATGTTGGTGTTGGTGGACTCGTGCCCGATGTTCACCAGGGCCACGACCTCGGTCGAGCCGGGGTGGTTGTACTCGTGCTGCGTCTCGAGGGCGAAGACGTCCACGTCCACCAGGGCGACGTTGAGGCCGGCCGCCTGCACCGCGTCCACGTAGCTCTGGACCTTCCCCTTCTTGACGGCGACCAGCATCACCTCGGACTGGTTACCCTCCTGCCGCAGCACCTGGAAGTCGATCTCGACGTCCTCGATGTCGAACGGGATGTGCTGCTCGGCCTCCCACCGGATCGACTCGGCCAGCTCGGCCTCGGACATCTTCGGGAGGGTCACCCGCTTGGCGATGACCGACCCCCCGGACATCCCGATCACGGCTTCCGTGCCCTCGATCTTGCCCTGGCCGAGGGCCTGACGGATCGCGTCCTGGACGGGGCTCGCGTTCTTGATCTCGCTGGCCTCGATGGCCCCGTACGAGATCGGCGCGTAGCCGAACCCGACGAACTCGTAGTCGTTCCCGACCGGGCGTAGCTCGACGACCTTGACGGAGCTCGAGCCGATGTCTAGCCCGACGACCTGGAGTCGCTTGCGCTTCTTGAACAACGCCATGGACGTCTCCTTCGCTGTGCGCCAGTCTCCTGCACACTTCCCCCGGAACCCAAGAAAATTCAACGACGCGGGAGCCCTTGGGAGGCACCACGTCGTGTTTGCAGGTCTTGGTAGCTCTTGGTGAGGCGGCAGTATAGGGTGGGGGTCTGGGGCGAGTCAAGAAAAAAACGCCTGGGTTGACTAGCGTTTACGCGCCACCAGGAGCCCGCGGATCGTGTTCAGGAAGTCCTGGAGGTCAAAGGGCTTGGAGATGACGAGGTCCACCCCCAGCTCCTTGGCCCGGCGGGTGGCCCGGGCGCGGTCGAACCCCGACATGATCACGACGGGGGTCCCGCCCTCCACCTGCTTGACGGCCTCGACCACCTCCCAGCCGGGCACGTCCGGCATGCCGAGGTCGGTCACGACGAGGTCGTATGGGCCGGTGCGCTCCCGCACCTTGGCGATCCCCTCGAGGCCGGAGGCCGCCAGCGTCACGGCGTAGCCCGCGCCGCGCAGCATGTCGGCGAGGGCCGTCCGGACCGTCTCGTCGTCGTCCACGACGAGGAGCTGGGCGCGGTCCGCCTCCCGCGCCGCCGCGGCCGCCGCCATCGCCCCCTCGGCGACGGTGGGAACGCGCAGCGTGATCGTGGTCCCCTTGCCCTCGGCGCTCTCGACGCCGACCTCCCCGCCGTGGCGGACCATGGAGCCGTAGATCGCGGCCAGCCCGAGGCCGAGCCCGGTCTCCCCCTTGGTCGAGAAGAACGGCTCGAAGACACGCCGCTGCACCGACTCCGCCATCCCCACGCCCGTGTCCGCCACCGACACCCAGCCCAGCCCCGCCTCGTTCCCGGTGCGGATCGTGAGCGTGCCGCCCCGCGGCATCGCGTCCACGGCGTTCGAGAGCAGCTCGATGAGGCACTCGAGCAGCTCGAGGTCCATGCCGGTCACCGGGGTGTGGGCGCCGAAGTGCGTGATGACCTCGATCCGCACCCCCTTGGACGACGGCTCGTCCCGCCACTTCGGCCGGCTCTGCTCGACGGCGCGCTGGACGATGTCGTTCAGGTCCACCCGCCCGGGCGCCTCGGAGGGCTTCGTGCGGCTGAACTCCTGGATCCGGGTGAGGGCGTCGATGCCGGTCCGGGTGGCGGTCTCGATCTCGGAGAGCCCGGCCACGAGCTCCCGGTGCTTGTCCCGCTCGGCCCGCTTCAAGAGGAGCTGGGTGCGCCCCAGGATCCCCGCCAGGACGTTGTTGAAGATGTGCCCCACCCCGGCCGCCATCGTCAGGAGGGACTGCATCTTCTCGTCCACCGTCACCGTCCCCGACATCGTGGCGATCTGGTCGTGCGTGGACTGGAGCTCCTCGACGCGGCGCCGGAGCCGACGCAGCTCCTCCTGGTCCACCGGGCTCCCCGCGCCCTCGACGGGGACCTCCCTCACGACCTCGATCGGGACCTCCCTCACGACCTCGACGGGGACCTCTTTCACGACGTCCCGGATGACCTCGACCGGGACCTCCTTGATGACCTCCCTCACGACCTCGATCTCCCGGATGACCTCGACCGGGACCTCCTTGATGACCTCCCTGATCTCGACGGTCCCCGTCCCGGCCACCGGCACCTCGACGGGCACCTCCTTCACGATCTCCCGGATGACCTCGACCGGGACCTCCTTGATGACCTCCTTGACGACCTCGACCGGGACCTCCTTGATGACCTCCCTCACGACCTCCTTGACGACCTCGACCGGGACCTCCTTGATGACCTCCTTGACGATCTCTTTCGGAGGCGCCCCGGGCGCGGCGGGGGCGGCGGGCGCGGGCGCGCCGCCTCCGCCTTGCCTGATGAGGTTGATCAGGAGGCGGGCGCCCCGGACGCTCATCACTTCCGTCCCGGGGGGTTTGATGGAGAGGAGGCGCTCGTACGCGCGCTCGTCCCCGTTGACCTCGAGGACGAGGTTCGCCTTGCTCCGGAAGACCTCCATCGCGTTCTTGACGAGGGGGAGCTTGAGGCTCTGGGCGAGCTTGGCGCCCTCGGAGCGGTCGCTCGCGTCCGCGACGACCGCGATCTCGACGCCGGAGGCGCTCTTGAGGGCTTCGATGGCCTTGACCAGGTCCGCCCCGGTCCCGACCAGGCCGAGTCGTACGGTGGTGTCAGCAGCCGGCGCTGCCATGGCCCCCTAATTATACGCGCAACGCCCCCCCGGGGAAGTCCAGAGCCCCGGGGGGGCGGCGCCCGACCCTCTACCGCGGGCCGGAGCCGGGCTGGCCCGCGCCTAGTTGCACGCGGTGGCCGCGGCGGCCTCGGTGGGGCTGTAGCTCGTGCAGACGATGAACGACTTCCGGATGATGACGACCTGGTTGCCTGAGCCGTATGGGAACCCCGGCGGAGGCGTGCTCAGGCCGTAGGTGTAGTTGTACCCGATCCCGGCGTTCGCGCCGCCCTGGGTCTGGATCTCGAAGGCGATCACGGAGCCGTTGATCCGGATCGGGTTGAACTGGACGTGGCCGCCCGAGTAGACCATGCCGTTGATCGACGTGTTGGCGCTCCCCATGTCGGCGCAGGTGTTCTGCGGATTGTAGGGGTCCGCCGTCGGCGCAATGGGGGCGGTCGTGGCCTGGATGGGGTCGAACACGACGAGCGTGAGGGGGTAGCCGTAGACGTAGGAGTCCCGGCCCGTGTTGGCCTGCATCGTCATGTTGCGCTGGGCGGTCGTCAGGATGCTCTTGTTGTAGAGCCCGGCGTCGTTGCTGGCGCCGTCGCACCCCGCCCCGAGGCCGTCGCCTTCGACCACCAGCGTGCCGTAGACGTAGGTCTCGCCCGCGCCGGTATGGTCGATGGTCACCCTGCCGGTGCCGGCGCCGCCGCCGTCCCGGAGGACATAGAGGTTGCGGCCGTTGATCTCGCTCCCGAGGGGCGGGACGCAGTTGTTCGTCGGACCCGACACGGCGACCGGGCAGGACCCGATGAGCCCGTTGAAGGTCGGGTTTCGCTGAATCCCGCCCGGGCCGACGGTACGGACGCCGGCCGCGTACCAGTTGAACACCATCCCCGTCGCCGCGACCTGCGGGTTGACGTTGGGGCAGACCCCGCCGACCGCCGCCACGTACCTCCCCCCGGGGAGCCCAACTCGCGTGTCACCGGCCCTCACGCAGGCATGTCTGAGGTTGGCTGGAATATCCCCGCACGGCTTTCCGGCCTGCGGGCCCAAGGCGGAGTCGATGTTCCCGTCGCACGGCGTCTGGAGCGCGCAGTCGAAGTAGCCCCAGTACGCCCCGGCAACCGGGTCGGTATGGCACGTCTTCGCCGCGGGATTGAGCGCCGGGTTCTCGCCCATCAGGACGAGCCGGGCGCCCGGCAACGGGGCGGCGCTCGTCGTCACGTGCCGGTAGCTCGACGTCGCGGGGTCCCAGGTGAAGGTGTCGCCCGGCGGGCAGTTGATGGTCGTCGAGCCGTGCATCGTCGGGTCGATCGTCGAGCAGCCGAGGATCGGCCGCGGCAGGTCGTCGTACCCCGCCGGCCCGTTCGGGTCGTTCGGGTCCGCCGGGGTGATGACCGGGTTCCCGTTCATGTTGCTCGGGTCGTTGCAGTAGCCGTTGTTGTCGGCCTTGATGTCCGAGCAGACGTGCTTCCAGGGGTTGTCCACGCCGACGATGGCCCGCACCCGCGACCGGCCGACGCCGTTCGAGGTCTCGGCCCACGCGGTAAGGACCGCGATCTCGTTGGTGTCGGGCCCGGTGACGACGCAGGTCCCCGGATTGTTCGGCATCCCCTCCTCGATCGGCACCGGCACGAGGGGGTTGCAGTCGTTGTCGATCCGCGCCCAGTACTGGCCTCCCCCGAGCGTGACCCCGTTGGCCAGGAGCGCGCCCCCGAGCCACGGGGTGAAGCCGCCCGGGGCCGTCGCGGCGGTCCGCACCGCGTCCCGCGCGACCTCGAGGCCGCCCTCCGCGAGGGCCTCCGCCTGCCCCTGCAGCTTGTAGTTCACGCCGATCTTCGTCTCGACGCTCGCGAGGAGCTGGAACGAGACGCTCAGCACGCCCAGGATGAGCATGGCGATGACTGCCATGATCAGGACCGAGCCACGTTCCCTGCGCAAACCCCTGTTCATGGGTTCCTCCACTCCCGACCCTGCCTGCGCCATGCTAGTACCGGTTCTTGAGCGCGACGTCGGTGCTCAGGGTCCGGCTGACCGGCTGGCCGGCCACCGTCGTGTACGACACGATCTCGATGTTCATCCGCCCGATGTTGTCCGCCTGCTCTTGCGTCGTGAGCGGCAGCGTGAACGCCGGGCACGGGTACGGCGGCGGGACGCCGTCGCAGGGCGGGAAGCCGGACCGCGGGTAGTAGGTGAACGTGAGGCCCTGGATGTTGACGGCCACCATCGGGACGGTGCCGGCGGTCGTCTGCCGCGTGATGCAGGCCGGAACGCCCGTGACCCCTGGGCACGGGTTCGCCAGGGCGTAGGCGACGTTCTCCTCCTCCGGGTCGCTCCCGGAGTTCGTCGTATTCCAGATCGTGCCGTTGTCGTTCCGGTCCGCCAGGATCTGGATGGTGTTGACCGTGGCCAAGCTGAACGGGATCGCGAAGACGCCCGCGCAGCTGTTGTAGCTCGCGCCGAGCTTGTTCTTGCAGTTGGTGGCTTTCGTCGCGTTGCAGTCGAGGCTCGCCGCGCCCGCGTAGTCGAAGGCGCACACGGTCACGTCCCGGCCCGTGGCCCTGAGCTCGCGGACCATGAAGTCGATCGCGGAGCGGGTGTTCTGCTGCGCCTCCGCGATCTCCGAGCCGACGAAGTACGCCTCCTGCGTCTTCGTCCAGGCCCCGATCACGCCGAGCATGATCATCCCGAAGATCGCCATCGTCACGGCCAGCTCGACCAGCGTGACCCCGCAGGGCGCGCGGATCGGATCCAGGCTCATCGTCGTCGTCCTCATGGCTCCCCTCCTTACCGCGAGAAGATCGTCCAGAGCCGGGTCTCGTTGATCCCGCCCTGGCCGGTGAAGGTCACGAGCACGGTCAGGGTGGTCGTGGTCGCCGTGGGGACGCCCACCTGCACGTCGACGCTCCGGGTGAAGCCTTGGACCGGGGCCACCGTGCACGGAGACGTCGGCAAGGCCAGGTCGGGGAGCTTGTCGTACGGGGTGTTCTTCGCGATGTCGAGGCACTGTTGCCCCAGCAGCGTCGCGGTCGTCTGGAAGCCGCCCGTCGTCACGCCGAACATCGCCAGCGGGAACGACGCGGCCAGGCCGACGAGCGCCGTCATGAGCAGCATCATCGCCACGAGGAGCTCGAGCAGCGACACGCCCTTCTGATTCACGCGTCTCATGGCGTCCTCCTCGCTAGCACGTGAGGCCGCGCACGCGGACCCCGCCGTAGACGGTCACGTAGACCTCCATCGGCGGGGCCTTCGGGCAGCTCGTCGGGTTCGCGTCCACCGTCAGGCTCACGGAGGGGTTCCCCGGCGGGAAGTTCTTCACGATGCCCAGGGGGTCGAAGACGATCGTCTGGCTGGCCGGGGTGATGAGCGCCTGCCCGTGCGCGAGAATGGTCTTGTCGTCGGGCGCCGGGGTGAGCGGCTCGACGGTCGCGCCGTTGCAGAGGTAGAGAGGCCCAGGGTTCGCGGTGGCCACGCGGATCCGGTACGCCGACCCGGCGGCGTCCGGGAAGATCTCGATGCAGTGGAGATCCCCGCGGGTGATCGCGTACTGCCGGGCCACCCGGATGGCGCCGGCGAGCTGCTCCGATCCGCCCTTCGCCTTGGTGGCTTCGATGACCCCACCGATCCCCACCATGGTGACGGCGGCGAGGATGGCGATGATCACGACGACCATCATCACCTCGACGATCGTCATGCCCGACTGGTTCCGTCTCATCCTCATCCGCTGACTCCTTCCCCCCGACCGTCCCGGATTCTGGGGACCGGTCAGCATCTCTCTCGCGCGGCCCTCAAGTCAAAGAAAAACTCGCCCGGGCCCGCAGGATACAGAAGCCCAACCGAAAGCTGTAGCTGCAACCTGGGTGCCACGCCGACGAGCCCCATGTTCCCGGTCACATGCAGGACGCCCCCGGACGACCCCCTGGCCCACCCTTCCCGGTCGGTCCTTCACCGGCTCATTCCTGACCAGGCCCCGGGCGGTTCCGTGCCACCTTCGGGTCATCGGGTCCCCCCGCACCCCCGACCCCTGTCGTCCAGATCGCCGGGACGGCTCGGGCCTGCGGCCCTCGCGACGTCCCGTCCCTCCGGCGGCCTCAGGGGGGGAGGGGCGCCGCCAGCCTCCCCATTGCCGTCACAGGGGCCGGGTCACACAGCGTCCCTCATTCCTTCCGGCGATACGCCGTCACGCGGTTTCGCCCCGCGCGCTTGGACTCGTAGAGTGCCTCGTCGGAGGCCTTCAGGATGTCCTCGGGGGTCTTCCCGTCGTCGGGGAACGCGGCGAGCCCGATGCTCACGGTGAGGGGCCGGGCGCCGTCCGGGGCCTGGATGCTGCTCTCGACCCCGCGCCGGATGCGTTCCGCGAACGTCATGGCGTCCGTCTTCGCGGTCTCGGGCAGGATGAAGGCGAACTCCTCCCCCCCGACCCGGCACGGGACGTCGCCCTCCCGCGACATCGAGCGCATCAGCGTCCCCAGCGAACGGAGCGCCGCATCGCCCTGCGGGTGCCCGAACTCGTCGTTGAACCGCTTGAACGCGTCGATGTCGAGCAGCAGCAGGCTGAAGGCGTGACCGAATCGGGTGGACCGGTTGATCTCCTCCCGCATGCGCATGTCGAAGTTGCGGCGGTTTCCCACCTCCGTCAGCTCGTCGGTGAGCGACATCTCCCGGAGGCGCAGGTTCGCGTTCCGCAGCTCCTCGTTCATCGTCTCGAACCGCGCCGCGTACTCCTGCACCTCGGACGCCTGCTCCTGCAGGGCGTTCAAGATGCGGGTGAACTCGCGCATCAGCGCGCCCACCTCGTCCGAGCGCGCCGAGCCGATCAGGGCCTGGAGCTCCTGCCCGATCTCCCCGGTCGCCGTGCGGACGGGCGATGGGCTCTGCGGCGCGGCCGCCGGGCCCCCGGACCGGCGCACGAGGCCCAGGCACCAGGAGAGGAGCCCGATCTGGAGGACCCCCAGGACGACGCCGAGGAGGACGATCACCCGGCTCGCGCCGCCCCCGGGGAGGAGCAGCGTGACGGCCCAGGCCAGGGCGACCAGGGCGGCGAGCGCGGCCGCCGCGGCCAGGAGCCGCGCCACCCCCGCGGCGGCGCGCACGGGTTCCTCCGACCCCCCAGCGGCGCCCGGCCGGTCGGCCATGCCCCCTACCCCAGATACCACCCGAGCAGCGGGCGGCCCCAGAGCGCCGCCAAGAGGCCGCCCAGGGCCAGGTACGGGCCGAAGGGCACCTCGTCCTTCCGCCCCTTCGCGCCCGAGATCAGGAGGGCAAGCCCGCCGAGACCACCGGCGAAGACGCCGAGGAAGACCGCGACCAGCACCAGCGGCCAGCCGAGGAAGGCCCCCAGCAGGCCCGCCAGGTTGACGTCGCCGAAGCCCATCGCTTCCTGCCCCGTGACCTTGAAGCTCACCCAGGCGATCACATAGAAGATCCCGCACGCCAGCAGGCACCCGTGGAGGGCGGGTACGACGCCCCGCAAGTCCGGGACGGCGTTCAGCACGAGGCCGGCCGCGATCCCGGGGAGGGTGATCCGATCGGGGATCTCCTTCGTCTCGAAGTCGATGAACGTCACGGCGATCAGGGCGAGCCCGAGGACGAACGCCCGCAGCCCCTCCCAGGTGGGTCCGAGCTGCCAGAGGGCGAGCACGCCCACGCCGATCGCCAGCGCCTCGACCAGGGGGTACCGCCAGGAGATCGGCTCCCGGCACGCCCGGCAGCGCCCGCGGAGCAGGACGAAGGACACGAGCGGGATGTTGTCGTAGTAGCGGATCGGCGTCTGGCAGCGCGGACAGTAGGACGGGGGTGACACGATGCTCTCGCGCTTCGGCAGGCGCGAGATGCAGACGTTCAGGAAGCTCCCGAGCACCGCGGCGAGGGCCACCACGAAACTCCAGGCGACGAGCGGCGGAAGTCCCCCGGACGCCACCGCGCTCACCCCGTCTCCTCCTGCGGAGCCCGCTGGAGGCCCTCCGCCAGCAGGCGCCGCCAGCGGTCTCGGTCCTGGAGCGCGGAGAACCCCTCGGGGCCGAGGAGCCGCTCCACCTCTTCGCGCGAGGCCGTGACCTCGGCGCCCGCCACCGTCAGCGTGAGCCGGTGGAGCACCGGGTAGCGCTCGAAGATCCGCATCGCCGCGGCCAGGGCCAGCACCCGCGGCTCCACCGGCAGGGGGTCCCGCGCGGTCACGCGGACGGTCCGGCCCTCGAGAGCCAGGGCGTCGATGCGCTCTCTCACGGGCAGGTCCCCGACGCGGGCGCGACGGCGCCGGCGGGCTCAGGACGGCGCGGACGGTCCGGGTCCGCGGAGGCGGGAGCCGGCCCGTGGGGGCACTGGGAGGCGTCCTGGACGTGCAAGCGGCTCACGGGCGACCCGTTCCGGCCGAACCTCTGCCCCGAATTGTAGCAGACAACGCGACCCCGCCGAGACGCCAAATGGGGCTCGCACGGACGCGTGATCCCATCAGCGCCGTCGCCTGAGCTCGCGGTCGGCCTTCGCCGCGAGCTCCGTCCCCGGGGCCGTGCGCTGGAGCTCCCGCCAGAGCTGCTCCGCCTCGGCTCGATTGCCCCGCCGGTCGAGCAGCAGGCCCAGGCTGTAGAGCGCGACGGGGTTGCCGACGTCGAGCGCCAGCACCTCCCGAAACTGCCGGATCGCTGCCTCGTCCTGCCCGCGCTCGAACGCCTCGAGGGCCGCCCGGAGCGTGGCGCGGATGGCCTCCTCGGGCGTGGGCCGCGCGACGGGCCCGACCCGCTCGAACAGCGCCTGGTGCGCGGGGGTGTTCCGCACGAAGACGACCGCGTCCCGGTCCACGAAGGTGAGCCGCCACTCGGGACTCGTGTGGAGCGCCTCCGTGAGCGGGGAGCTGCGCTCCGCCAGGATCGTCTGGATGCCCCACCGATCGAGAACCGCCTTCCACCGGGGACGGAGCGTCGTCACCTCGATGTAGTCCTCGACGAGCCGCTCGCCGTAGACGTGCGTCCGCCCGTCGAAGAACATCCGGTACTCGGGATAGAGGCGCCAGAGCTCGTAGCCCCCCCAGACGTAGACGTTGAAGAGCGGCGCGGGCGCGTGCTCGTTCTTGATGAAGGCGACGGCCCGTTCCGGGTAGGCGCGCTCGTTCAGGTCCTGCACGAGCGCGCTCGTCCAGGGGTCGAGCAGGAGCGCCCCGTAGCTCGCGAGGAGCGCCAGGAGGAGGAGTCCGACGACCGCCGCGTGGCCGAGCGGCGACCGGAGGAGCGGCCAGATCCCCGGCAGTCGCGCCGCGCCGAGGGGGCCGAGCGCGTGCACCCACGCCCCGCGGCGCGCCCACACCACGCCGAGGGCGCCCCGCAGGGCATCGGCGAGGATCGGGGCGACCCCGACGGCGAAGAGGGGGATGTGCCGGATCGACGACAGGCCGAGGTGGGTGAGCGTCACCGCCAGGATCACGTCCGTGACCCGCAGCCGCGAGCCGCCGAGGGCGAGGCCGGCGAAGAGCAGCAGCAGCATGGCCTCGAACGGGCGGTACTGGGGGTCGTGGAAGTTCGGCGAGAACCACTCGATCGTGGTCGTCATGAACTCCCGACTCGACACGACCTCGAGCGGGAAGAGGACCGCGCGGATCCCGAAGGGGTTCAGCAGGCTCGCCCCGCCCGCCGCCGCCGAGATCAGGGCGAGGGTGGCGAGGGGTCGCCAGCCCCCGCGCCCCGGCGCCAGGAGCCGCGCGAGGGTCTCCCCGAGGACGATCAGCCCGAGGAGTCCGAGGCCCGTGACGAACCCGGCGTGGAGATTCGCCCACGCCACCATGATGAGCGGCAGCCAGACCAGGCGGCGCAGGCGGCGCTCCCACCCCTCCTGGAGGAGATGGAGGTAGATCGCCATGAAAAGGTAGGTCACGATCTGAGGCCGCACGTGCCAGTACCCCTGGCCGGCCAGCGCCGCGAGGGCCGTCACGGACACGGCGAGCAGCGGGTGGACGCCGCGTCGGAGGCACGTGGCCAGCACCACGCCGAACACGGCGGCGACGAGGGCGCTCTTGCCCACGAGGATCGGAATCCGCCCGACGCTCTCGTAGAGCAGGTAGAGGACCACCTGGGTCAGCCACATGTGGTTGATCCACGGCCGCCCGGGTGCGGTGAACGAGAACGGGTCGCCCTGCGGGACGCTGCGCGTCTGGACGATGTACTCGCCCGACTTGAGGTACCACCAGAAGTCGAAGCGCGTGAAGGACGAGAGCGCGACGGCGAAGACCGCGAGCAGCGTCAACCCGTAGAGTCCGAGCCGGACGGCGCGTGGGAGCATCACGCCGAGGCTTTCACGGGACGCTCAGTCGCACTCACCGTCCCCGCGGATGCCCCGGGACGAGGCCCGAGCACCGGTAGGACGCAGGGAGGAGGCCCGCCGAGGCGTATGCCGCATACGTTGAGGCGGGCCGACGACCGAGGACGACCCGGGGCGACGGGCATCGGCCCGGGGAGCATCATGCCGGGGCACCCGGGCGGCGCTGGAACACCACCGCCTGGCCGTCCTCGTAGGCGACGCTCCAGCCTGGCGCCTCCCGCAGGAGCGCCGCGAGCGCGGTCCGGGCGCGGACCAGGACGAGCCCGATGCCGCGACGCTCGAGGGCCTCCCGCCACCCGGGTCTGGCGCTGTTGATCGTGAGGAAGTCCTCCCGGACGTCCGGCGCGTAGATGGCCACGCGCCCGTCGATGAAGACGCGGTAGCGCGGGTACAGGCGCCAGGTCAGGTACCCGCCCCAGCCGTAGTCGTTGAACAGGGGCCCCGGGAGGGGGTTCGCGAGGAGGAACGCCGCCGCGCGCGCGGGAAAGATGTCGGCCACGCCCCACTCGGGCCGGAGGCTCTCGATCCTGAGCCGCCCCAGGTCACGCCCGCCCGCGAGCGGCAGCAGGAGGCCCAGGCCCACCGCCGCCAGGATGCGCGGCCGCCCGGCGGCCCCGAGGGCGTCGGCGGCGGATCGGAGACGCGCCCAGACCTCCACGCCGGCCCGACCCGCGAGCGGCGTCAGGACGATGACGAACAGCGGGATGTTGCGGGTCGCGTCCAGCGCGAGGTGCACGAACACGACGAGCAGGAGGACGTCCGCGAGGCGCACGCGGCGCCGGACGGCCGGCAGCGCGACGAGGAAGAAGAGGAGCAGGCCCTCGAAGAGCCGGAGCTGCGGGTACTGGAACGCCGGCGAGAACCACTCGATGATCAGGTCCTTCGCCGCCCGGTCGGCGGCCACGTCCAGCGGAAAGGTGAGCGCGTGCACGTGGAAGGGGTTGAGGAGCGCTGCCCCGACGCACGCCGCCCACACGGCCGCCATCCGGCCGACCCGCGGCGCGCCCGGCTCCGACTCGCCGCCGTCGAAGAGCCGGTCCGCCGCCTGGCCCAGGGTCACGAGCCCGAGCACGGCCAGCGCGATGAAGAAGCCGCCGTGGAGGTTGACCCAGACGGCCGTGAGGGCCGGCAGCCACCAGAGATGGTCCCGGCGGCCGGCCCGGTACTCCCACACGACCGCCCACAGGACCGCCAGGCCGAGGTACGTGACGATCTGGGGCCGCGGCGACCAGAACCCGCGCGTCGCCAGCGCCGCGAGCCAGATCAGCGCGACCGCCCAGGTGACGGGCGTCGCGTCGCGCCGGAGGGTCCAGTACATGACCGCGAACGTCGCCAGCGCCGCGAGCGCCTGGAGCGCGACGAGCCCCGTGAACCCCGAGGCGGCGTACACCCCGTAGAGGAGGAGCTCGAACCCCCAGGTGTGGTTGAGCCAGGGCGCGCCCTGGGCCGTCCAGGAGAACGGGTCCACCCGGGGAAACGTGCGCGTCGCGACCATGTGCTCCCCGGTCTTGAGGAGCCACCAGAGGTCGAGATCGGTGATCGGGGTGACCTGGACGAGCGCCGCCGCTCCCACGGCGAGCGCGGCCGCGAGGGTCCGCGCGCTACGGCGCATTGCTCAGCCGGTAGATCTTGATGATGGGCCCCGGACGCTCCCGCGCGAAGACCTGACTCGCCGGGGCGTAGATGTCCCCCACCCAGAGCGGCCGACCCTCGGCGATCGGCCGGACCTCGTGGACCAGCGTCGCGCGCGCGTCGAGGTCCCGGTAGAAGCCGCAGGCCACCGGGAACGTCCCGCAGGCGTCCACGTAGCGCTTGTACATGAAGCTCGAGAGCACGACGTACTCGATCCGGTGCGTCCGCAACACGTCGAGGTCGTACTCGAACTCGAACGCGCCCAGGGCGTACACCCGAACCCCGCCCGCCGGGGACGCCTCCGGCTGGGACCGGCGGAGCCGCGTGGGGATGTTCACCTGCGGGCTCGTCGCGCGGTGCAGGCCGCGGACCTGGTCCACGACGCTGCCCGCGATCGGCAGGGAGTACGGTTCGATCGCCACGCGCGCCCCCGGACTCACGTTGCGCTCGATCCACGCGCCGGCCAGCTCCCGGCTGTCCGGGCGCGTCAGCAGGACCTCGAAGTAGAGGACGCGGGCGACCACGGGGGCGGCGACGACCAGCGCCGCGACCGCGAAGGCGAACCCCCGCCGGGCGGGGGCGAGCGTCGGGAGCCGCCACGTCGCCGCCGCCAGACCCAGCGCCGCCAGGATGCTCGCGAACGGCAAGAGCGGCACCGCGTAGCGCTCGAACCGAGAGGCCCACGTGCCGATGATCAGGAGGTACGGCAGCGGAAACGCGAGGAGGAGCCAATCCTCCGGGGCGCGCCGCCGGAGTGCCACGACGAGCCCCAGACCCACGCAGAGGAGCGGGGCCACCCCCATCGCCTGCGGGAGCGAGTGCAGGAGGTGGAAGAGGAGGCCGGGCAGGTCGCCCTCGTTGCCGAGCTGGACCGTGCTGATGGCGCGCACCTCGCCGAAGAGGCCGCGCGCGAACTCCCGGGGCGCGAGCGCGGCGAACGGCGTGCCGGCGAGGAAGCCGAGCAGCGCGCCCCCGAGCCAGACCGGGATCACGCGCGAGCCGAGGGTGGCGCGCCATGGCGCTCCGGTCTCGCGCGCCCGCAGGAGGTGTGCCACGACGAACACCACGCCGACGAGCCCGCCGTTGTACTTCGCCGTCGCGGCCAGCCCCCCGAGCAGGCCCGAGAGGAACCCGTCCCGCGCCCGCCCGCGCTCCCAGTACCCCACCGACGCGAGGACCGTGGCCAGGACGAGGAAGGTCACCGGGATGTCGGTCGTGGCGAAGTGCGAGTCCACGACGTGCTGCAGGTTCACCGCGAGGAAGAAGGCCGCCGCGAGCCCGATCGCCCGACCGCCGAGGCGCACGCCCGCCAGGTACGTGAGGCCCACCGTCACGGTCCCCAGCAGCGCCGCCACCACGCGGGCGAGCAGATAGAAGCCCGCCGGATCGCGGACGAAGGCGGCGACCGCCGAGGCGCCCTCGGTCAGGCGCAGCGCGACGCCGTACGCCGCGAAGACGCCCGCCAGCACGTACATGTACAGGGTCGGCCAGTTGAAAAAGTGGGGGTTCGGATCCCCCGTGAAGAAGCGCATCGCCACGGGGACCACGATGCCTTCGTCCGGGTGGACGAAGTGGGGGAGGCCGTACGGCAGGCCCCAGACCCGCAGCGCGATCGCGAGCCCGAGGACGCCGGTCAGGCCGAGGCGGACGCGCCGGTCAGACAGAGGCGACGACGATGAGCCATGGAAAGGCGCCGACCGTCCGGTCCACCCGGAGGTGCCGGGCGGAGAAGGCCTGGAAGGCACGCTTCCCCCAGTGCTGGACGTGATCGGGGGGATCCCCGAACCGCCCGAGGTTCTTGCCGCGGAGGACGTTGCCCAGGCGGAAGAACGGCTCATGCGGCACGCTCAGGATGACGCGCGCGCGCGACACCCGCCGGAGCTCCGCCAGCGCCCGCTCGGGCTCCGGCAGGTGCTCGAGGACCTCCAGACAGAGCACGAGGTCGTACGCGCGGCTGCGGAGCCCCAGCGCGTACAGGTCCCCCTGGAGGAGCAGGCTGCCCGGATTGCGCGCCCGCGCCCGGTCGAGCGCCTCCCGGTCCAGCTCCAGGCCGTCCACCCTGAGCCCGGGGTGCCGGTCCATGAGGTAGCGCATGACGACCCCCTCGCCACACCCCGCCTCCAGGATCCGACGCGGGCCGGCTTCGGCGACCAGCCGGCTGACCCGAGCGAGGAAACGGGCGACGAGGTGCCGGACGACCGGATTCCGGGAGCGGTACTTCGCCTCGTTGTCGCTGCGGAAGCCGGGGCGGGTCAGCAGCGTGTCCGGGGGCCGAACCTCGCCGGCGCGCAGCCCGGTCTTCCTCGCGATCCCGCGCGAGCCAGGAAGCCATGAGCTGGCCCGGGCCGGGGCCCGTCGCATCTCGGCGTCCTCGGCCCTCGCCAGCGCTCAACGTATGCGGCATACGCCACGCGCCGGCTCGGGCCTGCGTCCTGGAGCTGCTCGGGCCGCGGCCCGGTCCCATGCCCGGTCACAGTCGCGCCGCTTGCCCGAGGGTAGAGCAATGAGCGGGCATCGCCCCGACGGGTTATCCGAGCCGGGAGCGGATCGAGACGTCTTCGCTGCTGCGGGCCTGGAAACTCAGGACGAGCTCGCTCAAGAGCCCGAGCGAGACGAACTGGATCCCTACCAGGATGCAGAGCACGCCGAAGGCGAGCAGGGGTCGGTTCCCGATGGGACGCACGCCGGCGAGCCACAGGGCGGTCAGGTACAGGTTCGCCAGCACCCCGATGCTCAGGCTGAGGAGCCCCAGCCCGCCGAAGAGGTGCAGCGGCCGGCGGGTGTACCGGGTGAGGAAGAGCACCGTCAGCAGGTCGAGGAACCCCCGGACGAACCGCGCGACGCCGTACTTCGACCGGCCGAAGCGGCGGGGCCGGTGGTTCACCGGGATCTCGCCGACGGCGAAGCCCCGCCGCGACGCCAGGACGGGGATGAAGCGGTGCAGCTCGCCGTACAGGCGCAGCTCCTCGACGACGGGCCGCCGATAGACCTTGAGCCCGGAATTGAAGTCATGGAGCCGGAGCCCGGTCAGCCGGCCGGTCACCGCGTTGAACAGACGCGAGGGCCAGCGCTTCGAAGCCGGATCCTGCCGCTGGACCTTCCAGCCCGACACGAGGTCGTAGCCGTCCTCGAGCGCGTCGAGGAGGCGCGGCAATTCGGCCGGATCGTCCTGGAGGTCCCCGTCCAGCGTCGCGACGATCTGCCCCCGCGCATGCGCGAACCCCACCGACAGCGCGGCCGCCTTCCCGAAGTTCCGGCGCAACTGGAGCACCCGCACGCGGTCGTCCTGCCGGTGGAGCTTCTCCAGGATGCGGAACGATTCGTCCCGGCTGCCGTCGTCCACGAAGACCAGCTCGTACGGCCGCCGGAGCGCCTCGAGAACGTCCGTCAGCTCCCGGTAGAGGAGCGCCAGGCTTCCGGCCTCGTCGAGCACCGGGACGACGACGGAGATTTCCGCGGTCTGGTGCTGGCTCATCCGAGGTCTCGACCCGAGAGGCTCACGGCGCGGCGAAGGAGCGCCGAACCAACGTCTATGGACAGTCGGTGACGTCGTTCGCCGACGTGATCTTGAGGTCGCCGGTCGGCTGCGTGTAAGTGTACGTGAGGTTCACGCACTGGAACGGCGGCGGCGTCGGGTTCACGTAGAGGCCGGGGCTCGCGGGGAAGTTGCCGTTGTGCTGGCCGTAGTAGATCGAGATCGCCGACCGCAGCGAGGAGATCACGGCCTGATCCGCCGCCAGCCGCGCCTTCTGCTGGACGCCTTGGTACATCGAGATGGCGATGGCCGCGATGATGGCGATGATCGACACGACGACCATCAGCTCCACCAGCGTCACACCGCGCTCGCGTCGGACCGTCGTGCTCATAGGAGACCTATCGCCTCGTGTGAATCGCCGGCCAGGCGGCCCCGGTGGGGCCGCCTGGGCAGCAATGCCGACAGGTTACGGGCAGTCCGTGATGTCGTTGGCCGACGTGATCTTCAGGTCGCCGGACGGCTGCGTGTAGGTGTACGTCAGGTTCACGCACTGGAAGACCGGCGGAGTCGGGTTGACGTACGCGCCGGGGCTCGCGGGGAAGTTCCCGTTGTGCTGGCCGTAGTAGATGGCGATCGCCGACCGCATGGCGGCAAGCGTCCCCTGGTCTGCGGCCAAGCGCGCCTTCTGCTGGACGTTCTGGTAGAGCGTAATGGCGATGGCCGCGATGATGGCGATGATCGCGACCACGACCATGAGCTCGACCAGCGTCACGCCTCGCTGGTTACGTCGGAACATGCTGTTCCTCCTTCTGCTAGGGTGATGGGCCAACCGTCCTGCCAATCTGCCGACACCTGCCTTGTGTCAGCAATTCCTGTGCCCCGGGAAGAACCCTCGATTTTCCGCGGACTTCTGCAGGTCGATGCCCCCACCGGTGGAACGTCCCGGGGCATCCCCAGTCGGCAAAAGCGAGCCGGCGGTCCCGCCTAAGTGCCCGCCACGACTGCCGATCATGTCGCAGTCGCCGAAAACCCGCACGACCTGACGAAATTTGTCACTCACTCCCGGTCCATCCCGTACTTCTGGAGCCGGTAGCGGAACGACCGGAAGCTCGTCCGGAGAAGTTGCGCCGCGCGGCTCTGGATCCCCTTCGCCCGGCGCAGCGCCTGGCTCAGGAGGTCCCGTTCGACCCGCTCCATGAGCGCGTCCAGATCCAGCCCCTCCTCCGGCAGCTTGATCGCCGGAAAATCCGGCTCGTGCAGCTCGCGGACGGCCTCCGGCAGGCTCTCGACGCGGATGACGGGGCCGGGCTCCAGTGTCACGGCGCGCTCGATCACGTTCTCCAGCTCACGCACGTTGCCCGGCCACGGGTAGCGCTCGAGCGCGGAGAGCGCCTCGGGGGAAATGAGCTTGGGTGAGCCGTCGGTGGGCGCGAATTTCTCGAGGAAGTGGCTGACGAGGAGAGGAATGTCCTCCCGGCGCTCCCGCAGCGGTGGGAGGTGGAGCGAGATCACGTTCAGCCGGTAGAAGAGGTCCTCGCGGAACGCCTTCGCCTCGATCGCCCGGGAGAGCTCCCGGTTCGTGGCCGCGATGATCCGGACGTCCACGCGGACCGGCTTGACCCCGCCGACCGGCCGGATCTCCGGGTCCTCGAGCACGCGCAGGAGCTTCACCTGCAGATTCAGCGGCAGCTCGCTCACCTCGTCCAGGAATAGCGTGCCGGCGTCGGCGACCTCGAAGAGCCCCTGCTTGGCGGACACCGCCCCGGTGAAGGCGCCCTTGACATGGCCGAACAGCTCGGACTCCATCAGCTCCTGCGGGATCGCCCCGCAGTTCACGGTGACGAAGGCCCGGTCCTTCCGGTTCGAGTTGAAGTGGATGGCCTTCGCCGCGAGTTCCTTCCCGGTGCCGCTCTCGCCGGTGACGAGCACCGTCGCCTTGCTGTCGCCCAGCCGCCCGATGGTGGAGAACACCTCCTCCATCTTCGGGCTCTTGCCGATCAGATTCCCGAAATGGTACCGGAGCTCGACCTCGCGCCGGAGCCGGAGGTTCTCGCCGCGCAGGCGGCGTTCGTCCAGGGCTTTCTGGACGAGGTGCCGGAGCTCGTCCACCTTGAAGGGCTTGATGATGTAGTCGTACGCGCCCTCCTTCAGGGCCTGCACGGCGGTCTCGGCGGTCGCGTAGGCGGTCATGATGATGACCGCGACGGCCTCGTTGGCCTGCTTCACGCGGGCGAGCGTCGCGAGACCATCCATGCCGAGCATCCGCAGGTCCACGAGCGCGAGGTCGATCGACGCCCGTTCGAGCACCTTCAGGGCTTCCTCGCCGCTCGCCGCGGCCTCCACCTCGAAGCCGTCCTGCGAGAGCGCGATGGTCAGCCACTCGCGCATGCTCTGCTCGTCGTCCACGACGAGGATCCGCTCGACCACCGCTATGCCCCGATCCCCGGCAGGATCGCCACGAACCGGGCGCCCCCGCCCGCGCGGCTCTCCACACGGATCTCGCCCCCGTGCTCCTCGATGATGCGATGGACGATGGCGAGCCCGAGCCCGGTCCCGTCCGGCTTCGTCGTGTAGAACGGCTCGAAGATGTGCGACCGGTGCTCCGGCGCCACCCCGCGCCCCGTGTCCTCGACGGCGATCTCGACGACGCCGCGGCCGTCGGCCCCCTCCCCCTTCCCCGCCTGTGCCACCACGCGGAGGGTCCCGCCCTGGGGCATCGCATCGAGGGCGTTCCGGCAGAGGTTCCAGAGCGCCTGGCGGATCTGGCCCGGGTCCACGTAGGCCTTGGCGCTCCCGTCCGGGTACTCCTTGACGATCCGGAGGCGCTCCCCCGCCTGATGCCCGAGGAGCAGCAGCACCTCATCGATGACCGCCGTCACGTCGGTGAGGGCCGGGGACAGCTGCCGGGGTCGCGAGAACTCCAGGAACTCCGTGATCGTCCCGTCCAGGCGGTCGGACTCGCGCAGGACGATGTCCATCAGCCGCCGGTCGGCGCCCTGGGGCTTGAGGTTCTGGCGCAGGACTTCGATCGAGCCGCGGATCGAGGCGATCGGGTTCCGGATCTCGTGGGCCAGCCCGGCGGCGAGGCGGCCGATCGCGGCCAGACGGTCGGCGTGGCGCACCTGCGCCTCCATGCGCTTGATCTCCGTGAGGTCCTGGAAGGAGCAGATGACCCCCATCGGCTCCCCCGAGCCCCGCCGGAGCAGCGAGGCGCTCACCCCCACCGGAATCGCGCTCCCGTCCGCACGGAGGAGATCGGCCTGGAAGCGGTACGGGACGCGCATCCACGCGCGGAGGCTCTCCCAGACCTGTCCGAACGGCGGCGCCTGCCGGAAGATGCGCTCCCACGGCTCGAGCCGGAGCGCCTCCTGCGAGCGGCCACCCAGCGCCTCCACCGTCCGGTTCGCCGTCAGCACGCGGCCGTTCCAGTCGAAGGTCACGAGCCCGCTGGAGACGCTCTGGACGATGTCCTCGTGGAGCACCTGGAGCTCGGCGAGGCTGGCCTCCGTCCGGCGCGCCTGGGAGCGGACCTGGCGGACCTGCTCGCCCAGGTATGCCGCCAGGTACGCCACGGTGAAGGAGGCGCAGGTGTTGGCCGAGATCAGCAGGATCGCGAATCCCCCCGCTTCCTCCGCGGCGAACGTTCCGGGCGGCTTGATCACCTGGAAGAACTGGAGGTCGAGGAGCAGCCCGTGGAGGAGGACGCTCACGGTCGCGGTGACGAAGCTGTGACGCGGCGCGACGACGATGCTCGAGGCCAGGATCGAGAAGAGGTAGATGAATGCGAACGGGCTGAACGTGCCCCCGGTCGCGTAGATCAGCGCCGTCTCGAGGAGGACGTCGAGGTAGATCTGGAGCTTCGCGAACCCGGGTGAGGCCCCCCGCCAGCGGAGGTACCCCCACGAGACGAGCGCGAGGACGTAGCTCGCGGCGACGACCCAGGCGAACTGCTGGAAGGGGAAGACGAGGCGCCCCCACAGGGAGACGCCCCCGACGGAGACGAGCAGCAGGGTCGTCACCCCCGCCCGCATGACGATCAGCCAGCGGACGGCGTTGTGCGACTCGGCCTGCTGGGCCATGACAGCCGCCGGTCGCCCGGCGCGGCGCTACTTGACGAGCGTGACGATCTGGAAGATCGGGAGGTACATCGAGATGACGATGCCCCCGACCACGATGCCGAGGAACACGATCAGCAGCGGCTCGAGCAGGGCCGTGAGCCCGGAGACCGCCACGTCCACCTCGTCCTCGTAGTAGTCGGCGACCTTCGCCAGCATGTTGTCGAGCGCGCCCGTCTGCTCGCCGACCGCGACCATCTGGATGACCATGGCCGGGAAGACCTTGCTGTTGCGGAGCGGCTCCGCCAGCGTCTGGCCGGCCGTCACCCGGTCGCGCGCCTCCATGACCGCGTTCTCGACGACGCGGTTCCCCGCGGTCTTCGCGGTGATGCGGAGGGCATCCAGGATCGGCACGCCGCCGCTGATGAGCGCCGACAGCGTCCGCGTGAACCGGGCGACGGCGATCTTCCGGAGCAGCACGCCGAAGATCGGCGCCCGCAGGAGGAACCGGTCCACCGTGAGGCGGCCGGCCTCGGTCCCGTACCACCACCGGAAGCCCAGTGGGCCGCCCACGAAGACGAGGAGCAGGGTGAGCGCCCCCGTCCCGGAGGTGATGAAGTTGGACATCTGGAGCACGATGCGGGTCGGCATCGGGAGCGGCACCCCGCCCTTCTCGAAGAACGCCGCGAAGATCGGGATGACGAAGACCAGGAGGAACGCCACGACGCCGATCGCGACCGTGATGACCAGGATCGGGTACACCATGGCCATCCTCACGCGGTGCTTGAGGGCGTCAGCCTTCTCCATGTAGATCGCCAGCCGCGCCAGCATGGCGTCGAGCACGCCACCGATCTCCCCGACGTGCACCAGGTTCACGAAGAGCTCGTCGAAGACCCTCGGGAAGCGCGCCATAGCCTCCGAGAGGGTGGAGCCGCCCTCGACGCTCGCCGCGATCGCGCTGATGATGTCGGCGAAGCGCTTCCGCTCGGCCTGCTGCGCCAGGGCCTGGAGGCACTGGACGAGGGGCAGCCCCGCCGCGATCATCGTCGCGAACTGGCGGGTGAACACCGAGACGTCCTTCGTCCGTACCCCGCCGAAGAGGTTCCCGACGAAGGGCAGCGCCCCGATGTTCAAGCCGGCCGCCGCCGCGGCGCGCTTCGCCGCGAGGCTCTGGACCGTGATCCCCTGCGACCGGAGCTGACGGGCCGCCGCCCGCTCGTCCGGCGCGGTGATTTCCGCGGTGACCGTCCCGCCCGCGGCCGTGATCCCCTTGTAGCTGTATGTCGGCATGGCGCCCTCCTCTTACCGCGAGGCCATCTTTGCGGGCTCCTCGATCAGCCGCAAGAGCTCCTCCTGCGAGAAACTGTGGGAGAGCGCGTCCTGCCGGCTGAGCAACCCCCGCAAGTAGAGGTTGGCCAGGGCCTGGTTCATCGTCTGCATCCCGAACTTCTGCCCGGCCTGCATCGCCGAATAGATCTGATGGGCCTTCTCCTCGCGGATCATGTTCCGAATCGCCGGCGTGACGGTCAGGATCTCCATCGCCATCACCCGCCCCCGACCGTCCTTCCGCGGGATCAGGAGCTGGTTGAAGATCGCCTCCAGGACGAGCGCGAGCTGCGCCCGCACCTGGGGCTGCTGGTGAGGCGGGAAGACGTCGATGATCCGGTCGATCGACTGCGCGCAGGAGTTCGTGTGCAGGGTGGCGAAGGTGAGGTGTCCGGTCTCCGCGATGGTCAGGGCCGCCTGGATCGTCTCGAGGTCCCGCATCTCGCCGATGAGCACCACGTCGGGGTCCTGGCGGAGGACGTACTTGAGCGCGGCCGGGAACGAGTGCGTGTCCGCCCCGACCTCGCGCTGGTTCACGAGCGATTTCTCGTGGGTGTACAGGTACTCGATCGGGTCTTCGACGGTGACGATGTGGGTGTCCCGCGTCCGGTTGATCTTGTCGACCATCGCCGCCATCGTCGTCGTCTTCCCCTGACCGGTCGGGCCGGTCACGAGGATCAGCCCCTTGTGCCTCTGGATCAGGGTGTTGCAGATCTCGCCGGGGAGACCCAGCTCCTCGAACGTCTTGGGGTTGTGCGGGATCGAGCGGATCGCGATCCCCACGGCGTTCTTCTGCTGGTAGACGTTGACGCGGTACCGGGACAGACCGGCGATCCCGTACGAGAAGTCGAGCTCGTGGTTCGCCTCGAAGCGCTCGCGCTGCTCGGTCGTGATCATGCTGTACGCGAGCGCCTTGGTCTGCTCGGGCGTGAGCGGCGGGAAGTTGAGCTTGGCCAGGTGGCCGTGGACCCGCAGCGTCGGCGGCGCCCCTGCCGTGATGTGAAGGTCCGAGGCGTTACGCTCGGCCATCGACTCCAGCAACTCCCGCATGGTCACGGTTGGCTCGCCTCCTTCTCTCGACCGATCCGCCGACCGCGTCTGCCTAGATCCTCGGAGGGGGGCTATGCCCCCATCCGATTCCTCCCCCTTCGATTGCGCGGGCAAAGCCCGCGCTCGGAGCGCTCCGGTGAGCGTTGCGCGGACCGGCCAGCCCCTGTTGCCTCTTTCAGCATCCGCCTAGTCGGCGAACGTCACCCGGATGATCTCGTCCAGCGTCGTCAGGCCCATCGCCACTTTGCGGAGGCCCGACTGACGGAGCGTCCGCATCCCGTGCTTGGTGGCGATCTCCTTCAGCTCGTTGGCGGGCCGCTGCTTGACGATCCCCTCCTGCAGCTCCGGGTTGATGTAGAGGATCTCGTGGATCGCCATCCGGCCCCGGTACCCCGTGTTGGCGCAGTTGGAGCAGCCCACGCCCTTGAAGACCTTGACCCCCTCCGCCTCCTCCGGCTTGAACCCCACGTCGAGCAGGACGGACAGCGGCATCTCGATCTGCTCGCGGCAGTCCGGGCAGATCCGTCGGCAGAGCCGCTGGGCGACCACCATGAGCAACGACGAGGAGACGAGGAAGGGGACGATGCCCATGTCCAGGAGCCGCGTCACGGTGCTCGGGGCGTCGTTCGTGTGGAGGGTCGAGAAGACGAGGTGCCCCGTCAGCGCCGCGCGGATCGCGATCTGGGCCGTCTCGGTGTCGCGCATCTCGCCGACCAGGATCACGTCCGGGTCCTGGCGGAGGAAGGAGCGCAGGGCCAACTGGAACGTCATCCCGATGTCCTCGCGGACGTGGACCTGGTTGACGCCGGGCAGGTTGTACTCGACGGGATCCTCCGCCGTCATGATGTTGATCTCGGGCGAGTTGATGGTGGAGACGGCCGCGTAGAGGGTCGTGGACTTCCCGCTCCCGGTCGGGCCGGTCACGAGGATCATCCCGTACGGCGTCAGGATGACCTTCTTGAACCGCTCCACGTCGTCCTCTTCGAAGCCGAGCTTCGCCAGGTCGAGGACGACACCCGACTTGTCCAGGATACGCATGACGATCTTCTCGCCGAAGATCGTCGGGAGCGAGGAGACGCGGAGGTCCACCTCTTTGCTGGAGAACTTGACTGAGATCCGGCCGTCCTGGGGCAGCCGCCGCTCCGCGATGTCCATGTTCGCCATGATCTTCACGCGGGAGAGGATCGCCGCCTCCATCTGCTTGGGCGGCGCCATGACGTCGTGCAGCACGCCGTCGATGCGGTACCGGACCCGGAAGACTTTCTCGTACGGCTCGAGGTGGATGTCCGAGGCGCGCTTGCGGATCGCGTCCGCGAGGATCAGGTTCACGAAGCGAATGACCGGGGCCTCGCCCGCCTCCTCCGAGACCTCGCTGAGGTCGACCTTCTGGGCGCCTCGGTCGACCAGCTCGAGGGCGTCGGCCCCGACCTGCTTCTCGGTCTTGAGGAGCTCGTCCAGCTTGGCGGCGCTGTCCACGTAATGCTTGTCGATGGCCTCGCGGATGGCCGTATCCGAGGCGAGCACCGGGATGACGTGGAGCCCCGTCGCGAACTGGACGTCATCGATGGCCAGGACGACCGTGGGGTCGGAGAGGGCGAGCGTCAGGGTGTTCCCGACTTTCCGCACCGGGAACACCTGATATTTCGCCGCGATGTCCTTCTTGACGAGCTTGGTGATCTCGTCCGTGACCTCGACCCGCTGGAGGTTGATCACCGGAATGCCGTACTTCCGGCTCAGGAAGTCGAGGAGATCCTCCTCACTGAGGTACCCGAGGCGCTTGAGGACCGCGCCGAGCCGCTCGCCGGTCCGGCGCTGCTCGGCCTGGGCCTTCGACGCCTGTTCGTTCGTCAGGAGGTTTTCCTTGACCAGCGTTTCAAGCAGCCGCGGGTTCATGGCAGCCTCGCTCCCCCCCCGATCCAGCCGGTCCGGCCCTCAGGAAACCTCCGCGCAGGTGCGTTATTATGGATCACCCTTGCCGGCCATGCCAAGGGTTTTGTTGACCAGCTCGACGAAGCGATCGAGGCCCGATCCCTTCTCGAAGAACCCCACGTCCGCGTAGTGCTCGAGCTTCTTCCCGATGTGCTCGGGGGCCAGCCCCGTGATCAGGATCACCGGCATCGTCCCGTCCAGCTGCCGGATGGATTCCAGCACGGCGAGGCCGTCCACGTCCGGCATCATGATGTCCAGGACGGCGAGCTGGGGGCGCGTGTCCTGAAACTTCCGGAGGGCCTCGCCGCCCGAGCTGGCGCGGATCACCTCGTGCCCCTCCTTCGTCAGCACGTCGTCCAGCACGTCCAGGACGGCGGGGGCGTCGTCGGCGACGAGGATCCTGGCCATGTCGCGCGAGCCGGCCGGTCACCCGGCGCGGCGGGCCCCCGTCAGGCCGAGCACCGCGCCGAATGCCTGGTGCGTCTCGTCCTGGAAGAGCACGAGGTGGATACGCCGGAGGCTCGAGCCCGGCATCTCGGCCAGGTGCGCGCGGAGCGCCCCGACCATGGCCTCGGCCGAGTCTTTCGGCGCCATCCGGCCCACCCCGGTGCCGAAGGCCGGGAACGCGAGGCTCTGGAGCTTCATCTCCTCCGCGCGCCGGAGCACCGCCAGGGTGGCCCGGCTGACCAGCTCGGGAGCGGAACGGAGGTCCTGCCCCATGACGGCCGCGTGGATCACGTAGCTCGCGGGAAGGTTCCCCGCCGTCGTCACCACCACGTCCCCGACCTCGATCGGACCCTGCCGGACGGCATCCTCCTCGATGATGGTGCCACCTTTGCGTTTGATCGCGCTGGCCACGCCAGCCCCCATCACCAGGTGGTTGTTCGCCGCGTTGACGACGGCGTCGACCTCGTACTCGGTGATGTCGCCGCGTTCGAGGACGATGTCGGTGTGGCCGACCCTGACCTTCATCGCGCCCTCTCCCTAGAGACTCTCGCCCCCCGCCCGCCTGAAGCCGTCCGCCGTCGCGACGCCCGTCAGCGCCCGGGCTGCTGGGACTTGGCCTCCACCCAGAGACGCTCCATTTCTTCGAGGGTGAGCGCGCGGAGTTCGCGGCCATGCTCGTCGGCAGCGTCCTCCATCCGCTGGAACCGCTCGCGAAACCGCTCGATCGCGCCCTGGAGCGCGGCCTCGGGGTCCGTCCCGGCCAACCGCGCGACGTTGACGACGGCGAAGAGGAGGTCGCCAATCTCGGCGCTGATCTCCTCCTCGGCGCCGGCGCGGAGCGCTGCCTCGACCTCCGCCACCTCCTCTCGCACCTTGTCGAGGGCGGCGAGGGGATCCTGCCAGTCGAAGCCCACGCGCGCCGCCCGGTGCTGGACGCGCTGGGCGCGAAGGAGACCGGGGAGGCTCCGGGGGATGCCATGGAGGGCGGAGCGCCGTGGGCCGGTCCCCTCCGCTTGCTTGAGCGCCTCCCATTGGGCGAGCGCTTCGGCCGGGGTCCGGATCACGCGGTCGGCGAAGACGTGGGGATGGCGCCGGACCATCTTGTCCACCAGGGCGGCCAGGAGGTCGTCCATCGAGAACTCGCCGCGTTCCCGCGCGATCTCGACATGGAACACCACCTGGAAGAGGAGATCCCCGAGCTCCTCCATGATCGACGCGGGGTCGCCGCGCTCGAGGGCCTCGAGCACCTCGTACGCCTCCTCGACGAGGAAGGGCCGGAGGCTCGCGCGGGTCTGCTCGCGGTCCCAGGGGCAACCCCCATCACCACGCAGGCGGGCCATCACGGAGAGCAGCTCCAGAAACCGCTGGCCGGTGTCCGGGCTCCGCATGCGTGCCTCATTATACTCGGCCGCCCGGTCAGCCTCTAGTCTAGGAGCGTGCGTTCGCCGAAGGGCGAACGCCCCGGCTTTGCCCGGAGGGGGGCAGAGCCCCCCTCCGAAGATCTAGCAGCCTCCTGGGTCCGCCGCGCCCGGTGACCGACCCGCCGGGGGTCTCGGCCGGTTCCTTGCCGCACCCGACCCCCCGTGCTACCGTGAACTCGGGGCGCAGGTCAGCGCCGGACCTGGCCGAGGAGGGGGGCCCGTGCTCGATCCCGACAAGGACAGCGACCCGGGCTTCACCGTCGTCGACCGGCGGCGGCGTGGTGAGGAGGCGCCCGAGGCGCGGCCGGAGGGCCCCCCACCGCGGTCCCCCGCAGCCTCGCCGGGCCCCGATCTCCCGGGTCCGCCCTCGGGGGCTCCGCGGCCGGATTTCGCCTCCTTCTGCGTCATGCTCTACAGTGACGCCCTCATCCAGCTCGGCCAGGCCCCGGACCCCGTGACGGGCGAGCGGCGGCAAGACCTCGACCAGGCCCGCTTCACCATTGATCTGGTCGCCATGATTCGCGAAAAGACCGAAGGGAACCGGACGCCCGAGGAGTCGGCCGTCCTCGACGAGATCCTGACCAACCTCCGCATGGCCTTCGTCCGCGCGAGCCGCCTCCGGTAGGCGCGCTGGCGCGACGGGTCAGCCACCCCCGGGACGCGTGTGGACGACCACGCGGCCGCGCTGGACCTCGATGCGCTCCACGACCCGCGGAACCCGCCAGCGGAGGATCTCGCGCGGGTCGACCCCGAGGAGGCCCCAGAGCCAGCCGGGCGGCACCGGTTGGCGGCCGACCCGGGCCTGTTCCACGGCGAGCTCGGCCTGCCCGTCGTGGACGAACAATCGACCACGCACTGAGAGCCACACCTCAGCGTCGAGCGGTGCGCCGGGGAGGAGATCGATGAGGCTCTCCCCCGCGGACCCTGAGAGGAGCTCGCGCACCGACGTCCGGCCCCCGATTTCGAGCTGACCATCCCCTCCCCGGACGACCACGGGCCTCAGACCGAGGCGGCGACTCTCGAGGTGGCGCGAGAGGAACGCGTTGAGCTCCGTGGTCTCGAGCACCACAGGATCGACCCGGCGGGAGGCTCCCCCCTGGCGCAGGAGGATCTCGCCCAGGCTCTGTTGAGCCCGGAAGCCGGCCCCGGGGTCGGAGGGCCCGCCCGTGGGGACGAAGTCGGGACGGGCGAAGAGCCGGACTCCCAGAGCGGCGCCCCCCAGTCCTGCCAGGAGGATCAGGCCTCCGGCGACGAGCCGTGACCAGCCCATAGCCCAACCATAGGCGCCTTCCGGTGACGGGTTCAAGATCGGTCTCCGGCCGACCAGAGGCGATCTCTTGACAGATCCGATATCAGATGTTATGAGTATGCATGACTCAAGCTAACCACCGTCGCGGGGGCCGGACCGCGCGGACCGCGCGGTCCGGCCCCGGCGCGCGGCGACTGACCGGACGAACACGGAGGAGAGCACCCGACATGGCCAAGGTGATCGGCATCGACCTGGGGACGACCAACTCCGTGGTGGCGATCGTCGAGGGTGGGAACCCCGTCGTCATCCCGAACGCGGAGGGCAGCCGCCTGACCCCGTCCGTCGTGGGATTCACCAAAGAGGGGGAGATCCTCGTGGGCCAGGTGGCCAAGCGGCAGGCCACCACGAACCCCGAGAACACGGTCTTCTCGATCAAGCGCTTCATGGGCCGCCGCTACGACGAGATCCTCCACGAGATCAAGCTGGTGCCCTACAAGGTCGTCAAGGCCCCGAACACCGACGCCCGCGTGGAGATCCGCGGCAAGGTCTACTCGCCCCCCGAGATCTCGGCCGCCATCCTCCGGAAGCTGAAGGAGGCGGCCGAGGCATACCTGGGCGAGAAGGTCACGAAGGCCGTCATCACGGTGCCCGCCTACTTCAACGACAGCCAGCGCCAGGCGACCAAGGACGCCGGCACCATCGCCGGCCTCGAGGTGCTGCGGATCATCAACGAGCCGACCGCCGCGTCGCTCGCGTACGGCCTGGACAAGAAAAAGGACGAGGTCATCGCCGTCTACGACCTGGGGGGCGGGACGTTCGACATCTCGATCCTGGAGATCGGGGACGGCGTCTTCGAGGTGAAGGCCACCAATGGGGACACGCACCTCGGGGGCGACGACTTCGACCAGCGGATCATCGACTGGATCGCCGACGAGTTCCGCAGGGAGCACGGCATCGACCTCCGGAAGGACCGGATGGCCCTCCAGCGGCTGAAGGAGGCCTCGGAGAAGGCCAAGTGCGAGCTGTCGACGACGCTCCAGACGGAGCTCAATCTCCCGTTCATCACGGCGGACGCGAGCGGGCCCAAGCACCTCGTGATGACGCTGACACGCGCCAAGCTCGAGTCACTCGTCGCGGACCTCGTCGAGCGGACGGCCGAGCCGTGCCGTCAGGCGATGAAGGACGCGGGCGTCACGCCGAAGGACATCGACGAGGTCGTCCTGGTGGGCGGGCAAACCCGGATGCCGAAGGTGCAGGAGCTCGTCCGCGAGCTGTTCGCCAAGGAGCCGCACAAGGGCGTGAACCCCGACGAGGTCGTCGCGGTCGGGGCCGCCATCCAGGCCGCGGTCCTGGCGGGCGAGGTCAAGGACGTCGTGCTGCTCGACGTCACCCCGCTCTCGCTCGGCATCGAGACCCTGGGCGGCGTCATGACCGTCCTGATCACGCGCAACACGACCATCCCGAGCCGCAAGTCGGAGATCTTCACGACCGCCGCGGACAGCCAGACCTCGGTCGAGGTCCACGTCCTCCAGGGGGAGCGCCCGATGGCCCGTGACAATCGGACCCTGGGCAAGTTCCACCTCGTCGGGATCCCGCCGGCACCGCGCGGCGTGCCGCAGATCGAGGTCGCGTTCGACATCGACGCCAACGGCATCCTCAACGTCGCCGCGAAGGACCAGGCGACGGGCAAGCAGCAGGCGATCACGATCACCGCGTCCTCGGGCCTCACGAAGGACGACATCGAGAAGATGGTGGGAGAGGCCGCGGCGCACGCCGAAGAGGACAAGACGCGGCGCCAGGAGATCGAGATCCGGAACCAGGCGGACTCGCTCGTCTACACGACGGAGCGGACCCTCGGCGAGCACGGCGACAAGATCCCGGCCTCCGACAAGAGCGCCATCGAGGACGCGCTGAAGGAGGTCCGCGAGGCCCTCCAGGGGGACGACATCGATCGGATCAAGCGTGCCTCGGAGGCGCTCACGCGGGCCTCGCACAAGCTCGCGGAAGTGCTCTACCGCGACGCCCAGGCGAAGGCCCAGGGGGGGGCGACCACGGGCGCCGGCTCGGCGCAGGGGAAGGCGAAGACGGCGGAGGGTGAGGTCGTCGACGCGGAGTTCGAGGACCTCGGCGGGAAGCAGTAGGAGCCGCACCCGGGAGGCCGGGAGCCAGGCATGTCGAAGCGGGACTACTACGACGTTCTCGAGGTCTCGCGGCAAGCCACGCTGCAGGAGATCCGTCGGGCCTACCGGCGCCTCGCGCGCCAGTACTCCCCGGACATCAACCTCTGGGATGTGCGCGCCGCGGGCCTGTTCGACGAGATCGCCGAGGCCTATCGCGTCCTGACCGACCCCCCGGCGCGGGTGCTGTACGACCGGCTGGGACACCGCGCGTTCGACCCGGGCATCGCGGATGCGGGGGCGCAGACCGGCCGGGGCGACGACCTTCACGTCCCGATCGAAATCGACTTCGAGGAAGCGCTCCGCGGCGTCTCGACGAGGCTCGAGGTCACGCGCCAGGAGCCGTGCGGGGCGTGCAGCGGGACCGGGGGGGCCGGGGGCCGCTTCGCGACCCGCTGTCCCGCCTGCGGGGGTCGGCCGCTCCGCATCGTGGTGGACGGCGACGTGCCGGTGCCCGTGCGGTGCGAGGCGTGCGGCGCCAGCGGCTGGCACCTGCCCGAGCCGTGTCCGGGGTGCGCGGGACGCGGCACCCTGCCGCGCCGCGTCCGCATCGCGGTGGAGGTGCCGCCCGGCGTCGACACGGGCGCCCAGATCCGGCTCCCCGGCGAAGGCGACGCGGCGCCGGCCCCCGGGCGGCGCGGCGACCTCGTCGTCATCACGCGGGTCCGGCCGCACCGCTTCTTCACCCGCAAGGGGGACAACCTGTACTGTGAGGTCCCCCTCACGGTGCCGGAGGCGGCGCTCGGCGCGCGCATCCAGGTCCCGACGCCGGACGGCCCGGCCGTGGTGACCATCCCCGCGGGCACCCAGAGCGGGCAGGTCTTCCGGATCCGCGGGAAGGGCTGCCCGCGGCTCGACCGCGACGGGCGGGGTGATCTGTTCGTCGTCGCGCGCGTGACGATCCCGCGGAACGCGGACCCGACCCTCGAGGAAGTGCTGCGGGCCCTGCAGCGGCTCTGGCCCGAGAACCCGCGGGCCGAGCTGTGGGGGGCGTCCGGGGGTCAGGCGTGACGGACCCCGGCAAGCCCTTGTACCTGATCGGGGTGGTGGCGGACATCCTGAAGATCCACCCGCAGACGCTTCGTCTGTACGAGCGGAAGGGGCTCATCCGCCCGAGCCGCACGGTGGGGCGCACGCGGATGTACTCGGCCGAGGACGTGGACGAGATCCGCCGCATCCTCCGCCTGACGCGGGACCTCGGCGTGAATCTCGCGGGCGTGGAGATCCTTCTGAAGATGAGACGCCAGATGCTGGCGATGCAGCAGGAAGTGGAAGAGCTCGCGGCGCACGTGCGGCGCGAGCCCGGCCCGACGGGCCGCGACGGCGAGACCGCCGAGGCGGCGCTCGTCCGTGTGGCCGACCGTCGGCTCCGCAAGGCGGATGTCTTCTGACGAGGAGAAGTCAGATGCCACGGACACGTTCGGTGAAGCGTGCAGCCCCGATGCATGCCCGGCTCAAGGCGATGCTGCTCGAGAAGCGGGTCGAGCTCGTGAGCAAGCTCCGCGAGGAGTGGGAAGGCCGACGCGGGACCGCCCCTCAGCACGAGAAGATCGAGGGGACGCCCTTCGGCGACCGGCCGGGGCTGAGCCCCGACGACGAGATGGGCTTCGTGGTCGCCGATCGCCGCGCCGCGACGCTGGCCCAGATCGACTTCGCGCTGAAGAAGATGGACGAGGGGACCTACGGCCGCTGCGAGACGTGCGACGAGGAGATCGCGCTCGCGCGACTCCGCGTGCAGCCCTTCGCGGTCCGCTGCACCGGGTGCCAGGAGGCCTGGGAGCGCGACCGGTCACGCCTCGAGACCACGGGGATCCGGGGTCGCGGCGCACCCGACGACGCCGTATGAGCGCCAGAATGGCGGCCATCGAGGCCAAGGGCCCGGAGGATCTCGCGCGGCCGGCCGTGCCAGGGGAACTCCCCATCCTCCCGCTGCGCGAGGCCGTGCTCTTCCCGCAAGCCGTCCTCCCGCTGGCCGTGGCGCGTCCCTCGTCCGTCCGGCTCGTCGACGAGGCGGTCCTCGGCGCCCGCCTCGTCGGCGTCGTGACGCAGCGGGACGCGGCAGAGGAGAACCCCGCGCCCCACGACCTCCACCCGATCGGGACGGTCGCTGTCATCCACAAGATGCTCAAGCAGGCGGACGGCACGATCCGCCTGGGCGTCCAGGGGCTCGAGCGGTTCCGCGTCGTCGAGTTCACCCGGACGACGCCCTACTTCAAGGCGCGCGTGGAGCGCCTCGCCGACGTCCTGCCGGCGGCCGACGACCTCGAGGCGGAGGCGCTCGAGCGGCAGGCCGTGACGCTGTTCCAGCGCATCGTCGAGCTGTCCCCGATGCTCGGCGACGAGCTGGTCGCGCTCGTGGCGAGCGCGGGAGACAGCGGTCGCATGACCGACCTCATGGCCGCCACGCTCCCGTCGCTCCCGGCCGAGACGAAGCAGACGCTCCTCCAGACCCGCGAGGTCAAGGGGCGGCTCCGGACGCTCGTCGCCGCCCTGACGAAGGAGGCGGAGGTCCTCGAGCTCGGCTCGAAGATCCAGTCGGAGATGCAGAGTGAGATGACCAAGACCCAGCGGGAGTTCTACCTCCGCGAGGAGATGAAGGCGATCCAGAAGGAGCTCGGGGAGGGCGACGAGCGGGGCCGGGAGATCGCCGAGCTGGGGCAGAAGATCGAGGCCGCCGGCATGTCGGAGGAGGCGCGTCGGGAGGCCCTTCGCGAGCTGGACCGTCTGGCCAAGATGCCACCCGCGGCGGCCGAGTACACCGTGGCGCGCACGTACCTCGAGTGGCTGGTCTCCCTGCCCTGGCAGAAGGAGAGCCGGGACGAGATCGACCTCGCGCGCGCTCGAGCGGTGCTCGACGAGGACCACTGGGGTCTGGAGAAGATCAAGGACCGCATCCTGGAGTACCTGGCCGTTCGCAAGATCCGGCCCGAGGGCAAGGATCCGATCCTCTGCTTCGTGGGGCCGCCCGGCGTGGGCAAGACGTCCCTCGGCCGCTCCATCGCCCGGGCGCTGGGCCGGACGTTCCACCGGATCTCGCTCGGCGGGATGCGCGACGAGGCCGAGATCCGGGGTCACCGCCGCACGTACATCGGGGCGCTGCCCGGCCAGATCATCCAGGGCCTGCGCCGGGCCGAGTCGAAGAACCCGGTGTTCATGCTCGACGAGGTGGACAAGCTCGGCCACGACTTCCGCGGGGACCCGGCGTCCGCGCTCCTCGAGGTGCTCGACCCGGAGCAGAACGCGACGTTCCGGGACCACTACCTCGACGTCGCCTTCGACCTCTCGCGGATCCTGTTCATCACGACCGCGAACCTGCTGGACCCGGTCCCGCCCGCGCTCCGCGATCGCATGGAGGTCATCCCCCTCGCCGGCTACACCGAGGACGAGAAGGTCGAGATCGCTCGGCGGCACCTCTGCCCCAAGCAGGCGATCGAGCACGGCCTCGTGCTGGATCGCGACATCGTCTTCCCGGAAGAGACCCTTCGCCTGCTCGTGCGGAGCTACACGCGGGAGGCCGGCATCCGGAACCTGGAGCGCGAGATCGCCTCACTCAACCGGAAGGTGGCGCGGCGCCGCGCGGAGGGAGACAGCGGGTCCGTGACCATCACGCCGGAGCGCGTCGTCGCGCTCCTCGGGGCACCCCGGTTCCTCGTGGAAGAGGAGGTCGAGGAGCGGACCCGTGTGCCCGGCGTGGCCGTGGGCCTCGCCTGGACGCCCGCCGGGGGCGACATCCTGTTCGTCGAGGCCTCGCAGATGCGGGGCGGGAAGTCCCTGACGCTCACGGGCCAGCTCGGCGACGTCATGAAGGAGTCCGCGCAGGCGGCGGTCTCGTGGGTCCGTGCGCACGCGGCCGGGCTCGGCATCGACCCCGGCTTCTGGAGCGAGTACGACATCCACCTGCACGTCCCGGCCGGCGCCATCCCCAAGGACGGCCCCTCGGCCGGCATCACGATGGCGACGGCGCTCGTCTCCCTCCTCACGGGGCGACCGGTACGGCCCCGGCTCGCGATGACGGGCGAGATCACGCTGAGCGGGCGCGTCCTCCCGGTCGGTGGGATCAAGGAGAAGGTGCTCGCCGCCCACCGCGCGGGGATCACGACGGTGATCCTCCCGCGCCTCAACGAGAAAGCCCTCGTCGAGGATGTCCCAGCCGAGGTCCGCGCGCGAATCTCGGTCCACCTCGTCTCCACGATCGACGAGGTGCTGCGGCTGGCCCTGGCGGACGCCCCCGCGTGGCCGGCCCGGGCGGGCGAGCTCGCGGGGCTCCTGGTCGGCCACAGCTCGTCCTGACGCGGAGATCCCGGAGATCCCGTGCAGCTTGACTTTCGGCGGCGCCGTTTCCTAAAATGGCGGCCCATGCTCGGAGCGGGCGTCGCGAGGGCGCGCTGGCTGGGGCTCCTGGGGAGCGTTCTGCTCGTCGCGTCGGCCGAGGCCGGCACGTACCGCTTCGTGGACGAGTCGGGCATCGTCCACTACACGAACGCGCCCTCCGATCCTCGCTACCGCCGCCTCGTCGGCTGGCCGGACCCCCCGCCCACGCCCTCGCGGGTGAGCCTGTCCCGCCTGCTCGCGCGATACGCCGACCTGATCCAGGCGGCCGCCGAGCGCCATCGCGTGGACCGGCGCCTCGTCGAGGCCGTCATCTGGGTCGAGTCGGGCGGTAACCCGACCGCCATCTCCCGCAAGGGCGCCCGCGGTCTCATGCAGCTGATGCCGCAGCGCTCGGCCCAGCTCGGCGTGCGCAACCCGTTCGACCCGCGGCAGAACGTGAGCGCGGGCGTGCGACACCTGCGCGCCCTGCTGGACCAGTTCGGCGACGTCACGCTCGCCCTGGCCGCGTACAACGCCGGCGCCGATGCCGTGCGCGCCCACGGGGGCGTCCCGCCCTACGCCGAGACCGAGGACTACGTGCGGCGCGTCCGCGCGCTCTACGACGGCGGGGAGCCCTTGAAGCGGTCGTGGGCCGCCGGGGAGGCCCCCCAGCGGATCTACCGCCGCGTCGCCGAAGACGGCACCGTGATCTACACGAACGTGCCGCCCCACCCCTCGGCGACGGTCACCGGCCGGTTCTAGCCCAACCCGAGAGAATCCGGACGCGGCGCGACTGAATTCGCCCCTCCCCCACTTGGGGGAGACGGACGCGGGGCTATTTGAGCAGCGGCGCCAGGGCCCGGAAGTCGTCGGTGTCCGCCTGACCCAGGAGCTGGAAGAGCACCGTTTCCGTCGTCGTCACGATCGCACCCTGGTCGCGCAGGAGATCGAGGCCGGACGCCCAGTTCTGGCGGCTCCGCGAGGCCGTGGCGTCCCCGGGCACATGGACGGCGAACCCCTCGGCGAGGAGATCGAGGGCCGTCATCAGGACACACACGTGTGCCTCGAGGCCCACGAGGACGACCGCCCGCACGGCGTGGCGCTTCAGGCGTTCCGTGAACCCCTCAGCGGCGCAGCAGCTGAAGGCCACCTTGCTGATCGGCTCGACGGCACCCAGCGCTTCCCGAACCTCGGGGAGGGTGTGCCCGAAGCCCTTCGGGTACTGCTCCGTCACGACGACCGGCAGGCCGAGACGGCGCGCGCCCGTCGCGAGGATCTTCAGGTTGCGGACCATCCCTTCGCGCTGCTCGGGGTCCATGGCCCCGAACAGCCGCTCCTGGACGTCCACGACGACCAGCGCCGTGTGCCGGCGGTCCAGCCGGGCGCCCTCGGGCATCACTCCCCCCGCCGCGCGCCTCCTCACGCGGGCGGTTTCGGCCGCCGGGGCCCCGTGCTCGGCGAGCCGAGCGCAAAGCGGTCTTGCAGGAGGTCGACCAGCTCGTCGGGCACGACGTCGGTCGCGCCGTCGCAGTACTGGCAGACGAGGCGGACCTTGCCGGCCTCGAAGTCCCGCCAGAGCGCGACCTTATGAAACATCTCCACCGTCCTGCTCGGCCGGTCCCAGGTGATGAGGTGGAGGTGGCAGCTCGGGCAGAAGTACTGGTTGGCGTCGAGCCTTCTGGGCGCCATCGGTCCTCCCCGGCGCCGCGACCGTGACTGGCGGCCGCGGGGCCCGTCCGCCCGCATTAGACCACACCGCGTGTTGCGGTGCACGCCCGCTTCCGGCCAGATCATCCCCGCATGCCCTATCCCGTCCAGCGATCCAGCCGCCGGTACCGCAACGCCTCGGCGAGATGCTCCACGGCGATCGCCTCCTGCCCCGCCAGATCCGCGATCGTGCGGGACACCTTGAGGACCCGGTCGTGGGCGCGCGCCGAGAGGCCGAGGCGGTCCACCGCCTGGCCGAGGAGCTGCCGGCCCTCCACGCCGAGGGCGCAGTGGCGGCCGACCTGGCGCGGGGTCATCCGCGCGTTCACGCGCACCCGGCCCCGCCCGAAGCGTACCCGCTGCCGCTGCCGCGCGGCGACCACCCGCCGGCGAATCTCGGCCGAGGCCTCGCCCCCCGGGCCGGCCGCCTCCAGCTCCCGGTACGCCACGGGCGGCACCTCCAGGAAGACGTCGATCCGGTCCAGCAGCGGGCCGGACAGCCGCGCCAGGTACCGCGCGCGCTCGCCCGGCGTGCAGGCGCACTCCTCCAACCCGCGACAGCCCCGGCGGCAGGGGTTCGTCGCCGCCACGAGCTGGAACTCCGCGGGAAACGTCACGCTCCCGCCGGCGCGCGCGACCACCACCTCGCCGTCCTCGAGGGGTTGGCGCAGCGTCTCGAGCACGTGCTGGTGGAACTCGGGCAGCTCGTCGAGGAAGAGGACCCCGAGGTGGGCCAGGCTCGCCTCTCCGGGGTGCGGCCCGCGGCCGCCGCCCACGAGGCCCGCGTCCGACGTCGTGTGGTGCGGCGCCCGGAACGGGCGCCGGAGCACGAGCCCGTGCGGCGGCAGGAGGCCGGCCACGCTCCAGACGGCGCTCACCTCGAGCGCCTCGGCGAGCGCGAGCGGCGGCAGGATCGTCGGGAGCCGCCGGGCGAGCATCGTCTTGCCGGTCCCCGGGGGCCCGAGCATGAGGACATTGTGACCGCCGGCGGCCGCGATTTCGAGGCCCCGCTTGGCGTGCGCCTGACCCCGGACGTCGGCGAAGTCCGCATCGTCCTCGCGGCCGGCGCCGAGCAGACGCTCGCCGTCCGCCGCGGCCGGCTCGACCACCCGCTCCCCGTTCAGGAACGCGGCCGCTTCGGCCAGCGAGGGCACCGGGTAGACGGCGAGCCCGTCCACGACCGCCGCCTCCGCGGCGTTCCCCGGGGCCAGGAGGCAGCCCGGGAGCCGCCCGCGCGCGGCGGCGAGCGCCATCGGCAGGACCCCGCGGACCGGGTGGATCGTCCCGTCGAGGGCGAGCTCCCCGGCGACCAGGAGCGCCGGCAGCCGGTCAGATCGGATCGCCCCGGAGGCGGCGAGCAGGCCGAGCGCGATCGCGAGGTCGAAGCTCACCCCCTCCTTCCGGAGATCCGCCGGGGCGAGGTTCACGGTGATGCGCTCCTGGGGGAAGGCGTAGCCGGAGTTCCGGATCGCGGCGCGAACGCGGTCCCGGCTCTCGCGGATCGCCGGGTCCGGGAGGCCCACCGTGGCGAAGCTCGGCAGGCCGTGACTGACGTCGACCTCGACGCGGACGAGGGCGGCCTCGATGCCCAGGAGGCACGCGCACACGACCCGCGCCAGCATCGGCGCCTCACCCCGGCCAGCCGTCGGCCGCGAACGCGCCCGGAAAGTATTCGACGCGGGGCGCCCCGCCATCGGCATCGAGCGTCACGGCGACGACGTCGAAGCGGCAGGCGAGGTCGCGCAGCCACTCGCGGGCGAGGTAGTCCAGCGCCAGGCGGGCCAACCGCGCCCGCTTCCGCACCCCGACGGCGGCCTGCGGCGGATCGCCGCCCGGCCCGAGGCGCGTCTTGACCTCGACGAAGACGAGCACCCCGCCGTCCCGCGCTACGAGGTCCAGCTCGCCGAGCCGGGAGCGGAGGTTGCGCGCCAGGATGCGGAGGCCGCGGGCCTCGAGGTACCGCGCCGCGATCGCCTCGCCGGCCTGGCCGAGCGGGCGCGTCGACCCGTGCCGCCCCGAGCGAGGCTCCCTCGCCGCCATCGCCCCCGGAGCCTGCAAGCAGGCCACCAACTCGCCGGAGCGCAGCCGGGGCTCGTCGCCGCACCGGGTTAGCGGTCGCGGCGACCCCTGGAGCCCGCGCGCGGCCGCTCGCGGCGAGATACGGGGCGTATCCCGCCGGAGAGGGAGAGGAGGAGTCGGGAGGCCATCCCCTCGACCGGCGCAAGGGCCGCCCCCCGCGGTCAGGACGGCGGGAGCGGGAGGAAGCCGGGGGGCCCGGGCTCCGCGGGACCGGCGAGGGCGACCGTGCGGAAGCTCCGCCGGTGGAGCGGGCACGGCCCGAGCCGGGCGAGCGCCTCGAGGTGCGCCGCCGTGGCGTAACCCTTGTGGCGGCGGAAGCCGTAGCCCGGGTACCGGCCGTCGGCGCGAACCATGAAGGCGTCCCGCGCGACCTTGGCGAGGATCGAGGCGGCGGCAATCGACGCGCAGCGGCGGTCGCCGCGGACGATCGCGCGCTGCGGCCACGGCAGCCCGGGCACCCTGAGGCGCCCGTCCACGAGCACGAGCCCGGGTGCGACGCGGAGCCGCCCGAGCGCGGCGCGCATGGCGCGCCAGGTCGCCTCGAGGATGTTCACCGTGTCGATCCGCCCCGAACCGACGCGGCCGGCGGCGCAGGCGAGCGCCTGGGCCCGGATCACCCGCGCCAGCCGCTGGCGCTGCCGCGGCGTGAGCTGTTTCGAGTCCCGCAGGCCCTCGATCGGGCGCGAGGGGTCGAGGACGACCGCGGCCGCCACGACGGGGCCGGCGAGGGGGCCGCGCCCGGCTTCGTCCACCCCCGCGACGTGGAGGCCGCGCGCCCAGGCGGCCTGCTCCTGGGCGTAGAGGCCCTCGGCGAGCGCGAAGAGCGCTTCCTGGACGGGCGCCGACGCCCTGGGGCGCACGCCGGGTCCGCGCCTACGCCTGGGGGATCCGCTTCTCCCGGAGCCGCGCCGCCTTCCCGGTCCGCTCGCGGAGGTAGTAGAGCTTGGAGCGGCGCACCTGTCCCGACTTCACCACCTGGATCCGCTCGACGCGGGGGGAGTGGAGCGGAAAGGTCCGCTCGACCCCGACCCCGTACGAGACTCGCCGGACGGTGAAGGTGGCCCGCGCCCCCTCGCCGCGCTTCCGGATCACGACGCCTTCGAATACCTGGGTCCGCTCCTTCTCGCCTTCGACGACCTTGACGTGGACCCGCACGGTGTCGCCGGGCCCGAACTGACCCCGGTCCCGCCTGATGATCCCGGCTTCGACGACCGAAATCGCATCCATGGCTGTCACTCCCTCGCTGGTCTTCGGCTCACGAACCGCTCGCACCGCGCCCCGCGGCGCGGACATCCTGTTCGAATTCCCTGAGCCACTCGCGCTCCTCCGCGGTGAGCACCGCCGCGTCCAGGAGGTCGGGCCGCCGCTCCGCCGTGCGCCGCAAGGCCTCCCGGCGCCGCCAGGCCGCGATCCGCCCGTGATCGCCGGAGAGCAGGATCTCCGGGACCGCGAGGCCCCGGTACTCGGCCGGCCGCGTGTACTGCGGGAAGTCCAGGCGGCCGGCGGCGAACGAGTCCTTGGCCGAGGCCTCGGCGTCGCCGAGGACGCCCGGCACGAGACGCACCACCGCGTCCATGACGACGAGCGCGGGCAGCTCGCCCCCGGTCAAGACGTAGTCCCCGATCGACAGCTCCTCGTCCGCGAGATGCGAGCGCACCCGCTCGTCCACGCCCTCGTAGTGCCCGCAGAGGAGGACGAGGTGCGGGAGCGCGGCGAGCCGCGCCGCCGTCGCCTGCGTGAAGGCGGCGCCCTGGGGGCAAAGCAGGACGACGCGCGTCCCGGGACGCCGAAGCGCCTCGACCACGCGGAAGAGCGGCTCGGGTTTCAGGATCATCCCGCCGCCCCCGCCGAAGGGGTAGTCGTCGGTGACGCGGTGCCGCCCCTCCGCGTAGTCCCGCAAGTTGACGACGCGGATCTCGACGAGGCCCCGGTCCTGCGCGAGCCGCAGCATCGACTCCGACAGGGGGCCGTCGAGCATCCGCGGGAAGAGCGTCACGACGTCGATGCGCATGCGTGCCTATGGTTCACCTGGTCGCGACGCCTCGGGCTCGCGCCCTCGGGACGTCGCTCCCTTCCTGTTCTACGCCTCCAGCTCCAGCAACCCTTCGGGGGGGCGGATCACGACGACACGGCCCGCCAGATCCACCCGCTCCACGATGGCGGACACGGCCGGGATCAGGCACTCGCGCCCGCCGGCCCGCAGGACCCAGAAGTCGTGGCCCGGGCCCGCCCACACGTCCGCGAGCTCGCCGAGCCGGGCGCCGTCCGGCGTCATCAGCGCGCACCCGACGAGATCGAACGCGTAGAAGCGGTCCGGGGGAAGCGGCCGCGCCGCGGCGCGCGGGATCGCGACGAGCCGTCCCACGACCGCCTCGGCCTCGCCGATGTTCTCGACCCCGCCCAGCTTCATCACGGGAACGCCGCCCTGGAACCAGACCCGCTCCACCACCCGCCGCTCCCCCGTCTCGGGCGGCACGAGGTGGCACTCGACCAGCTCCGCGAGGCGCCGCGGCTCGTCTGTCATCGGCTCGACCCGGACCTCGCCCCACCGGCCCTGCGGCCGCACGATCCGTCCGACGGCGATCAGATCCATGCGCCGGCCCGGCCTACTCGAGCATTTCCAGCACGGCGCGCTTGCGGAGCTTCGCCGCCGTCGCGTTCAGGCGCGTGCGAATGGCACGCGCCGTGCGTCGCTGCTTGCCGATCACCTTGCCGAGGTCGCCCGGCGCGACCCGGAGCTCGATCACCGGGACCTTCTCCCCGTCCACCTCGTTCACCCGCACCGCCTCGGGCTCGTCCACCAGCGCCTTCGCGATGACCTCCACCAGCTCCCTCATGCTGCACCCCCGAACGCCCGCCTCGGGGCCCTGCGGATCAGCCGGCGCGCACCCCCGCCTGCGCGAGCAGGTGCCGCACCGTGTTGGAGGGGAGCGCCCCCTTCCGGAGCCACGCCGCGGCTTTTTCCGCGTCGATGCGGATCACGGGCGGATCCGCCAGCGGGTTGTAGTAGCCGATGATCTCGATAAAGCGGCCGTCGCGCGCGGCGCGCGAGTCCGCCACCACCACGCGATAGCTCGGCCGCTTCGTCGTGCCCGTCCGTCGCAACCGGATTCGAGCCGCCATCTACCCGGTCCCTCCTCTCTCAGCCATCGAGAAACGGGAGCGCGCGGCGGAGCTGTTTCGGCCCGAGCCGCCCGCCCATCCCCTTGAGCCCCTTCATCATCTTCCGCACCTGCGCGAACTGCTTGAGGAGCCGGTTCACGTCCTGCACGGTGGTCCCGCTGCCGCGCGCGATCCGGAGCCGCCGGTCGCCGTTGACGATCGCCGGCGTCCGCCGCTCCTCGGGCGTCATCGAGCCGATGATCGCCTCGAACTTCCGGAGCTGGCGGCTCTCGGCGTCGAGCTCCCCCGCGTCGAGCCTGGCGCCGCGGAAGAGCGGCACCATCTCGAGGAGCTCCCCGAGCGAGCCCATCCCACGGACCTGCCGGAGCTGCTCGGCGAAGTCCTCGAGGGTGAAGCTCTCCTCCCGGATCTTGCGCGCCAGCTCCTCGGCCTTCGCCGCGTCCACGGTCGCCTGCGCCTTCTCGACCAGCGACAGGACGTCGCCCATCCCGAGGATGCGCGAGGCCATGCGATCGGGGTGGAACGACTCGAGCGCGTCCACGCGCTCCCCGATCCCGCAGTAGACGATCGGCCTCCCCGTCACCGCGCGGATCGACAACGCCGCCCCGCCCCGCGCGTCGCCGTCCAGCTTCGTCAGGATCACGCCGTCGTAGCCGACCTCCTTGTCGAACCGCTCCGCCATCGTCACCGCGTCCTGCCCAGTCATGGCGTCCACGACCAGGAGGACGTGGTGCGGCTTCAGCTCGCGCTTGAGCACGCGGAGCTCCTCGACCATCGCCGCGTCGATGTGCAGACGCCCCGCCGTGTCGAGCAGGACGGGGTTCCACCCCTCCGCCGCCGCCCGCTCGACGGCCTCGCGCGCGAGGTCGCCCGGCCGGCGCCGCTCGGCGCCGTGCACCGGCAGCCCGAGCTCGGCCCCCAGCACGCGGAGTTGCTCGATCGCCGCGGGTCGCTGGACGTCGGCCGCGACGAGCAGCGGCCGGAACCCTTCTCGCTGGAAGTGCCGGCCGAGCTTCGCGACCGTCGTCGTCTTGCCGGAGCCCTGCAGCCCGATCGCCATGACCACCGTCGGCGGCCGGGCGGCCATGGTCAGCCGGTGCGCGCTGCTCCCGAGGAGCTCGACCAGCCCCCCGTGGACGACCTTGACCACCTGCTGGCCGGGCGTCAGGCTCCGCAGCACGTCCTGCCCCATCGCGCGCTCGCGGACGCGCTCGACGAACCCCTTCACCACGCGGAAGTTGACGTCCGCCTCGAGCAGCGCCACGCGGACCTCGCGCAGCGCCTCCTGGATGTTCTCCTCGGTGAGGCGGCCGGCTCCGCGGAGGCGGTCGAAGATGGCTTCGAGGCGGCGCGTCAGGGTTTCGAACATCTCGGCACGCTCAGGGCTCGGGCGCCCGGAAACGCTGAAAGCACCCTAGATTATCGGTGATCGGGCCCCTCGTCAACCGCCGAGCCTCGGCAGGAGCTAGGCCCCGAGGGCTGCCGCGCGCAGCCGCCGGACCTCCGCGGCGGGGTCGAGGGCGCCGAAGATCGCGGAGCCCGCGACGAGGGTCGTCGCGCCCGCCTCGACCAGCGGCCGGCAGTGCTCCACCTTCACCCCGCCGTCCACCGAGACCTCGAGCGCGCGCGCCCCGAGCCGCCCCTTGAGATCGCGGAGCTTCGCGTAGGTCGAGGGGATGAACGCCTGGCCGCCGAACCCGGGGTTGACCGACATGACGAGGACCAGGTCCGCCCGGTCGAGGGCGTACTCGAGCGTCGCGGCCGGGGTCGCGGGGTTCAGCGCCACGCCCGGCCGAGCGCCGAGCTCGCGGATCCGGCCGAGCGTCCGGTCGAGGTGCGGGCACGCCTCCACGTGCACCGTGAGCGCGTCGCCGCCGGCCCTGACGAACGCCTCGAGGTAGAGGTCTGCGTTCGCGATCATCAGGTGCAGGTCGAGCGGCAGGCGCGTACGCTTGCGGATCGCCTCGACGACGGGGACGCCGATCGTGATGTTGGGGACGAAGTGCCCGTCCATGACGTCCACGTGAATCTGATCGGCGCCGCCGGCCTCGACGCGGGCGATCTCCTCGGCGAGGATGGCGTAGTCGGCGGCGAGGATGGACGGGGCGATCTTGATCATGCGCGCCTCCTCAGGCGGATGGCGGTGAAGCCGTCGGTGTCGTGGCGGTGCGGGAAGACCCGGAGCATCTCCGGTGCCGCCAGGCACCCCCGGGGCACGCTGGCCGGGATCGGGTCCGGCACGAACTCCGGGTGGCGCGCCCGGTGGCCCGCCACCACGGCCTCGTTCTCCTCGGGCTCGAGCGAGCACGTGGCGTAGACGAGGACGCCACCCGCCCGCACGAGGCCGGCGGCCGCGTCGAGGATCGCCGCCTGCGCGACCCCGAGCGGCGCGAGGTCGGCCTCGCCCCGCCGCCACTTCCCGTCCGGGTTGCGCCGGAGCACTCCGAGGTTCGAGCAAGGAGCGTCCACGAGCACCCGGTCGCAGCGCGGCCCCACCTCGCGGGCGAGCCTCTCCACCCCGGTCTCGCGCGCCTCGACGATCGTGGCGCCGAGGCGCCGACACGCCTCCCGGAGCAGGCCGAGCCGGCCCGGGTGGGGGTCCGCGGCCAGGACCCGGCCGCGGTTGCCCATGAGCTGGGCGAGATGCGTCGTCTTCGTCCCAGGCGCCGCGCACACGTCTGCCACGGTCTCCCCGGGCTCGGGGGCGAGGACGTGTCCCACGAGGATCGCCGCCTCGTCCTGGACCGCGCACCAGCCCTCGCGGAGCGGGCCGAGCGCGCGGGGGTCGCCGGCTCCGGTCACGACCAGGCCTTCCGGGGCGAACCGGCAGGGGGTGACCGCCGCGCCGTGGCGCCGGAGGGCCTCGGCCACCGCCTCGGGTGTCGAGCGGAGCGAGTTCACGCGGACGGTGAACGGCGGCCGCTCGTTCATCGCGCGCGCGAGCGCCTCGGCCTCCGCCGCGCCATGCCGGGCGACCCAGCGGCGCACGAGCCAGGTGGGATGGGAGGTCCGGAGCGCCAGCGCCTCGTCGGGATCATCGTGCGTCGGCGGCGGCCACGGGCGCCGCGTGGCGGCCAGAGCCCGGAGGACGCCATTGACGAACTCGGCCGCGCCGCGAGGCCGGCGTCGCTTCGCCAGCTCGACGGCCTCGTGGACGACCGCCCGCGCGGGAATCCGGTCGAGGAACGCGAGCTGATAGGCCGACAGGCGCAGGAGCGCCCGGACCCACCCCGCCAACTCGGCGAGCGGCCGGTGCGAGACCCGGGCGAGGTGCCAGTCGAGGAGCCGCTGCCAGCGGAGCGAGCCGAGAACCACCTCCGTGACGAGGGCCCGATCCCGGGCATCGAGGCCAGCCTGGCGGGGCAGGTGCTCGAGCAGCCGGTCGGCGTACGCGGCGCGCGCCTCGACCCGGCCGAGGATCTCCAGCGCGACCGCGCGCGCCGGGGTCCGGGCCGGGCCGGCGGGGCGACTCGGGGCGGCCTCAGCGGACCGGGGCATGGGCCGCGAGCGCGGTCCCCGGCGCGAGACGCGCCCCCCGGAGGAATGCCTCCCAGCTCACCGCCCGGCGGTTCTCCGGCTGCACCTCGAGCGGCCGGAGGAGCCCTTCGCCCGTGCCGACGGCGAGCGTCCCCGCCGCGGCCGTCAGGATTCCGGGCTCGCCGGAGCCGGCCACGGCGCGGGCGCGCCAGACGAGGAGCCGGCCGACCGGGCTCGGCGTCGTCGCGCCCGGCCACGGATTCACGCCGCGGACGCGCGCCGCCAGCTCGACGGCCGGCCGCCGCCAGTCCAGGATGCCATCGGTTTTCGCGAGCCGCGGGGCGCGCGTCGCCAGGCGCTCGTCCTGCGGCTGGGGCGTGAGCGCATCGAGGCGCTCGAGCGTGTCCAGGAGGAGCCGGGCGCCGAGGTCGGCGAGTCGCGCCCCGAGCTCGCCCGCCGTCTCCTCGGGCCCGATCGGCGTCGCCTGCTGGAGGAGGATGGGCCCCGTGTCCATGCCCTCGTCCATGAGGAACGTCGTGATCCCGCTCTCGCGCTCGCCCCGGATGATCGCCCAGGCCACGGGCGCCGCGCCCCGATAGCGGGGAAGGAGCGAGGCGTGGACGTTGATCGAGCCGCGTCGCGGCACGGCCAGGACCTCGCGCGGGAGGATCTGGCCGAAGGCGACGACCACCGCGACATCGGGATCGAACGGGCGCAGCCGCTCGGCCCACCCCGCGTCCCGGACGCGCTCGGGCTGGAGGATGGGCAGCTCGCGGTCGGCGGCGAGCCGCTTCACCGGGGAGGCATGGGGATGCTGACCGCGGCCCGCGGGGCGGTCGGGCTGGGTGACGACGGCGACGACGGTGTGGCGCTCGACGAGGGCGCGCAGCGTGGGAAGCGCGAACGCGGGGCTCCCGTAGAAGAGGACGCGCATCCGACGACCGGCGGAGGCGGCGCGCAGCCTAGAGCGCGAGGGCGCCTGCGGGCGCGCCTTCCGGAAAGCCTTCTTTCCTGATCCGGCGTTTGATCCGGTCGCGGGTCACCTTGTCGAGTCGGTCGATGAAGAGGATCCCGTCCAGGTGGTCGATCTCGTGCTGGAAGACGCGCGCGAGCAGACCGCTCGCCCGCTCGCGGATGGGCGCCCCGCGCCGATCCTGCGCTTCGACGACGACCCACTCCGCCCGCTCGACCTCGGCAAAGATCCCGGGGAGCGAGAGGCACCCCTCCTCCTCGACCGCGCGCCCCCCCTGCTCCACGATGACCGGGTTCACGTGGGCGCGCGCAACGCCCTTGCCCTCGTCCACCACGAGCAGGCGCAGGGGAGCGCCGACCTGCGGAGCCGCGAGCCCGATCCCCACCTGGTCGTACATCGTCTCGACCATGTCGTCGAGCAGCGTCTCCATCTCCGGCGTCACGGCGGCCACCGGCTCCGCCCGCCGGCGAAGGATGGGGTCGCCGTAGAGTCGCACGTCGCGGATCGCCATGCCGGCCTCCTTCGGTCCCCTATTCTACCCCGCGTGGCAGGTCAGAGCAGGTCCAGCGGGTCGACGTCCACCGTCAGCCGAACGCCGCCGACGCGCCGGCGGCCCCGGGAGGGTTCGAGCACGTCGGCCAGCGCCCGCGGCAACTCGCTCCCACCCTGCAGGATGAGCTGGACCCGCGCGCCGGGCAGCGCGCTCGGCCCAAGGACCGCGATCCCTGCGGCGCGGCAACGGCCCGCGACGTCCGCGATGACGCGGCTCGCCGCCCGCCCCGCAGCCAGGAGACGCGCCAGCCGCCGCGCCGGCGGGTAGCCGAGCTCCTGGCGCTCCGCCCACTCCCGACGGTAGAAGGGCTCTCGCGCACCCAGCGCGACCGCCTCGAGCGCCGGGTGGTCCGGGTAAAAGGACTGGAGCCAGAGGCTCCCGCCGGGCGCGACCCCCTCGGCCAGGTGCCAGGCGAGCTGGAACGTCCGCTCCGCGGCGCGGAAGTCGGGCAGGTTGAGGGTCGCGTCGGCGAGCACGAGCGCGGCGAGGCCGACGCGGGTCTCCCCGGTGAGCCTGAGCGCCATCTGGGTGCCGACGACGACGCGCACCCCGCCCGCGCGGAACGCCTCCCGAACGGCCGCCGCGCGGCGCGGCGGCACCTCGCCGTCGTACCGTCCGACCCGCGCCTCCGGGAAGGCGGCCGCCGCCTCCGCTTCCAATCGCTCCGTCCCCCAGCCGAGTGGCGCCAGCCGTCGCCCGCGGCAGCGGCCGCAGAGGCTCGACGCGGGCTGGCGGGTCCCGCAGAGGCGGCAGGCCAGCACCCGCGCCCGGAGGTGGTACGTCAGCGCGACCCGGCAGGTCGCGCAGCGGCGCACCGCGCCACACTCGGCGCAGCCGAGCGCCCGGCCGTAGCCGAGACGGTTGACGACGAGCAGGGCCGACTGACCGCCGGCGAGCGCCGCGCGCACGGCCTCACGCAGGGCTGGCGAGAGGCCGGCATCCGGGGCCGCCGCCCGGAGGTCGACCCGGTGGACCGCGGGCCAGCCGTCGCCCTTGGCCTCCTCCGCGGTGGCCTGCCCCGACTGCGCCCGCACCCAACTCTCGAGGCTCGGCGTCGCGCTCGCGAGCAGGCAGCTCCCGCCCTCGAGCCCGACTCGCCTGAGCGCGACGTCGCGGGCGTGCCAGCGCGGCGCGTCGGGCGCCTTGTGGGCCGGGTCGTGCTCGTCCACGATGATCGCCGCGCCGAGCGGCGCGACGGGGGCGAAGGCGGCCGCGCGGGTTCCCACGACGAGCCGCGTCGCGCCGCGGCGACAGGCCCACCATGCCTCCCAGCGCTCGCGCGGGCTCTCCTCGCTCGTGAGCAGGGCGACCGGCTCGCCCACAAGCTGCCCGAGCCGCGCGGCCCACCCGCGCGCCGTCTCGATCTCCGGCGCGAGGAGGAGGACGCCCCCCGCGGCCCGGGCCGCCACCGCCTCGACGAGCCGCGCGCGCGCCGCGCCGTACCCGACGACGACGGTGCCGGGTGGCGCAGGGGGCGGCGCCGGGGGCAGGGTCGCCGGCGCGGCGACCCGGCTGGCCGGCGGGAGCGCCCGCGCCACGGCTTCTCCCCAGGCGCTGACGGTTTCCTCCGCCGCCCAGCGCGCGAGCTGGAGGAGCGCCGGGCTCAGCGCGGGCACGGGGTCGATCGGGGCCTCGACGGCTCGGAGCCCGACGACCGGCGCGCTCGCGAGCGCGACGACCACGCCCTCGCGCGGACGACCGCGGAACGACACGCGCACCCGCTGGCCCGGCGCGAGCCGGCCCACGAGCGCGGGCGGGACGGCGTAGCTGAAGACGCGAGGGACCGGGAGGCCGACGACCACCTCGGCGACGGGGCCCTCGACCGGGCGGGCTCCCGCCGGGCTCGCCTCCGCGGTCGCGACCCGCTCGCTCACCCCTCGGCCGCGCCCCGTGCCGCACGGGTCCGGTCGTACTCGCGCCGGATGAGCTTCAGGTCCTCCCAGGCGAGCCGCCGGTAGGTCGGCCCCGGATTCCGGAGGAGGAACGCGGGATGGAAGGTCGGGATGAGGACGGCCGCCCCGTAGGCGTGGATCTGGCCCCGCAGTCGGCCGATCGGATCCCGGGTGCGGAGCAGCGTCTGGGCCGCGAAGGTCCCGAGGGCCCCGATGACGCCGGGCCGGATCGCGGCGAGCTGCCCCTCGAGGAACGGGGCGCACGCGGCGATCTCGTCCGGCTCGGGGTTGCGGTTGCCGGGGGGGCGGCACTTGACGATGTTGCAGATGTAGACCTCGTCCCGGCTGATGCCGACCGACTCGAGCATCTTCGTCAGGAGCTGGCCCGCCCGCCCCACGAAGGGCTTGCCCTGCCGGTCCTCCTCCTCGCCCGGTCCCTCCCCGATGAGCACGAGCCGCGCGCCCGGGCTGCCGCTGCCGAAGACGATGGTCGTGCGCCCTCGCGAGAGCTTGCAGCGGGTGCAGCCCTCGATGGCGGCCTCGAGGCGGCGGAGCCCCGCTGCCGGGCCGGCCAGGTGCTCACCCCGGAGCGGGAGATCGCGCACGCCGAGAGCCTGGTGGAAGCGCAGGTGCTCGGCGAGGGCCCGCGCGGCGTCGGCGAGCAGGTGGGCCGGCTGCTCCACGGACTACGTCTTCGGCGCGAGCGACGCGGCCCGGCGGAGGGCTTGGACGCGGTCGAGGATCGCGTCGGCGACCTCGAGCTTCGGCCGGCGCGAGACCTCCACGACGCCACCCCAGCGATCCAGGAGGAGGACCTCGTTCTCCTCGGCGTCGAAGCCGATGTCCCCCCGACTCACGTCGTTGGCGACCATCAGGTCCACGCCCTTGGCTTCGAGCTTGGCCCGGGCGCCCGCCGGGGCATCCGCGGTCTCGGCGGCGAAGCCGACGAGGAAGCGCGCGCCCTTCGCCCGCCCGAGCTCGCCGAGGATGTCCGGGGTCGGCTCGAGGTCGAGCGCGAGACGCGGCTGCTTCGAGCGGATCTTCTCCGGGGCCGGACGCGCCACGCGATAGTCGGCGACGGCCGCGGCCTTGACGACGACCGTCGCCGGCCCGACCACCTGCCGCACCGCCTCGCGCATCTCCTCGGCGGTCTCGACGGGGATCACGCGCACGCCGTACGGCGGTGCGAGATGCGTGGGTCCCGTCACGAGCGTGACCTGGGCCCCCCGGCGGGCCGCCGCCGTCGCGAGCGCGTAGCCCATGCGACCGGAGGAGCGGTTCGTGAGGTAGCGGACGGGATCGACCGACTCCCGCGTGGGCCCGGCAGTGACCAGGACGTGGTCCCCGCCGAGGTCGCGCCTGCCCCAGAGGAGCCGGGTCGCCACCTCGACGATGTCGGCCACTTCGGGAAAGCGGCCCGGGCCGACGAGCCCGGAGGCGAGCTCCCCGTGGCCCGGCTCCATCACCGTCGCCCCCCGCGCACGCAGGGTCGCGACGTGCCCCTGGACGGTCGGGTGCTGCCACATCTCCCCGTCCATCGCCGGGGCGAACAGGAGGGGCGCGCGCGTCGCGAGCAGAAGCGTCCCCAGGAAGTCGTCGGCGAGCCCGAGGGCCGCCCGGGCGAGCGCGTTGGCCGTGGCGGGCGCGACCAGGAGGAGATCGGCGCGCTCGGCCAGCGCCACGTGCTCCACGGCCGCCGGCTCCTGGGGATCGAAGAGGTCGGAGAGGACCGGACGGCCCGAGAGCGTCCGGAAGGTCAGCGGCCCCACGAACTCGCGAGCGTGCGCCGTCATGACGACGGTGACGGACGCCCCGAGCCTCCGGAGCTCGCGCAGGAGATACGCGGCCTTGTATGCGGCGATGCTGCCGGTGACGCCGAGGACGAGCTCGCGCCCGGCCAGCATCCGTCTACCCGCTCGATGCGCGCCGCATGGATGGGTCAGCGGCTACCGCACTCGCCACCCGGCTAGGCCCCGGGACCGGGACCGGGCGCGGGAGGCGGCGTCTCCCCGGCGCGCTTCGCGTACGTCTTCCCGGCGATGACTTCTTCGAGCGCCGCGCTCGTCCACTTCTTGCGCTTCGTCTCCACCTGCGGCGCAGCTCCGCGGTTGAGCTGGCGGCTGCGCTTGGCCGCGAGCACGACGAGCAGGTAGCGGTTCGAGATCTTCTCCAGACAGTCCTCCAGCAGCGGGAACGACATCAGCCACTCCTTTCTCGCCGCCTCTCGGCCGGCAGATCCGCTATCGTCAGGCCGAGCCGCGAGGTGCGGCAACGCTCCGCCTCGATGATGCAATGGAGCTGCCGTACGGCTTCGTCGAGGTGGCGGTTGACGATGAGGTAGTCGTACTCCCGCCACGCGGCGATCTCCTCGACGGCCCGCGTCATCCGCCGCGCGATCTCGTGCGGCGCGTCGGACTTCCGCTCGCGCAGCCGGGACTCCAGCTCCTTCATCGAGGGCGCCACCACGAACACGAAGAGGCCGTGCGGGTATCGCGGGCGGAGCTGCCGCGCACCCTGTGTGTCGATATCGAGCAGCATGTCCTCGCCGCGCTCGAGCGCCTCCTCGAGCGTGCGTGTGCTGGTCCCGTAGAGGTTCCCGTGGACGCGGGCCCACTCGGCGAACTCGCCCCGCTCGACCATGCGCTGGAACGTTGCTTCCGAAACGAAGTGGAAGTCGCGGCCCTCGACCTCGCCCAGCCGCGGTGCCCGCGTCGTGAACGACACGGAGTACGCCACGTTGGGAACGACCTTCCGGATCTCGCGGCACAGCGAGGTCTTGCCGGCGCCCGAAGGCGCCGAGACCACGATGAGCATGCCGCGCCGCTGCTCCACCGCGCCCGCCGCTGATCTAGGCCGAACCCACCTGCTCCCGGGCCCCGCTCACTCGACGTTCTGCGCCTGTTCCCGGAGGCGCTCGACCACCGTTCGGCCGTCCAGCACGCGGGCGACGATCTCCCCGTCATCCGCCTTCGAGGCGATCGTGTTCACCTCGCGGTGCATCTCCTGCGCGAGGAAGTCCAGCTGCCGCCCCACGGCCCCCCCCGTCGAGAGCAGCTCCCCAAGCTGCCGGCAGTGCGACCCGAGGCGCGCCAGCTCCTCGGCGACGTCGCTCCGGGCCGCCCAGACAGCCGCCTCCTGCGCGACGCGGGCCGGGTCCACCGGCGCCTCTCCGAGGAGGTCGTGGATCCGGGTACGCACGCGCGCCTCGGTGCGCTCCAGGGCCCCGGGCAGGAACCGCCCCAGCCCTTCGGCCCACCCCTCCAGGGCCCCGAGGTGCGCCGCGAGGTCGGCCGCCAGCGCCGCCCCCTCGGCCTGCCGCATCCGGACGAGCTCGTCCAGGGCCTGCTCCGTGGCGTCCTTGAGGAGCGGCCCGGTTTCGGCCTCCTCGGGCTCCCCCTCCTCGAGACTCAGGACCCCCGGCAGCCGGACGAGGTCGCTGACGGCCAGGTCACCCGAGAGCCCCAGCTTCGCCGCGAGCGCCCGGGCACCCGCGAGGTAGTCGGCGCCCAGCGCGACGTCGATCCGCACGACGCTGGGGCTCCCCGCGATCCGCCGCGCCGTCACCGTCACGTCCACGCGGCCCCGCGCCAAGCGTCCCTGGACGAGCCGCCGGAGATCCGGCTCATGGGAGGCGAAGCCCCGGGGGAGCTTGACCCCGACCTCGAGGAAGCGGTGGTTGAGGGAGCGGGCCTCCACCAGCACGGCCAGCCGCGCGCCCCGGGCCTCCGCTCGGCCGTACCCCGTCATGCTGGCGATCAGACCCATGGTCGTTCACCCATGCTAGCCGATGCCCGGAGGGCCTGTCAACGCGGCGCCGGTCTCCGGAGAGTTCCCAGAATGTTCGAAACGACAAGGGGATGGGGGACACTGCTCCGACACGGCCCCCCGGGCCTCCCACCCGGGAGTCCAGACGGGCGCGCTCGCGCTCCCCAGACTTGACAGTACACGGATTATGTTATATTTAGTTTGCAGACAATGGTTACAGATGCTCAGACCCCAGGGCCCAGAGCGCCAGAGCGCGGCATCCGGCCGCTGGCTGGCGGAAAGGAGGGCGCCATGGTTCCCGAAGCCCCCCGGCGCGGCGACCGGCCGAACCACTACGTGTGCCCGTGCTGCCACCTCTACCTGCTGTCATGGGATCCCCCGACGCAGACTGTCGACATGTTCCACAAGGTCGGCCTGTGGGAGGATTCGTTCACGCACGAAGTGCGCCTGATCTGCCAGTACTGCCTCGGCGCGACGGGCGTGCTGCCCGACGCCCTCGTCCAGCTCCTGCGGGTGCGCTTCGGCCTCAGCGCGCTCACGACCGGCCCCTTCCGCCCGACGGCGCGCCGGTAGCGCAACCCGGTCGCCCGGCCATTCGCCGAATCCCGCCGCGGGGTTAGCCCTCCCCCGCGGCGGCGTCGGGCCGCCGTTGACACGCCCGCGGCGCTCCAGGTATAGTCCTCGCGACTTCGGCCGTCGCCCACCGTCGGCCACCGAAGACTTTCCACACGCCAGAGGAGGTACGCCCCATGTCTCACGGTCTGAGCCGCCGGGAGCTCCTGATCGCGGCGGGAGCGCTCGGGACCGCCGTGGCCCTGCCCCGCCGCGGACGGGCTCAGGCCCGCCGCCCCATCACGGCGTCCCACAGCGTCTCCACGTTCATCTACGCCCCGCACCTGGTCGCCCGCGAGAAAAAGCTCTTCGAGGAGGAAGGCGTCCCGCTGAAGGAGTTCATCGTGCCGGGGGGCGGTGCGAAGGCGGCGCAGGTGGTCCCGGCCGGCCAGGCGCAGTTCGCCCTCGGTGACGCGAGCCACCCGCTCAAGATCGCCGAGAAGGGCAAGGACGCGGTGATCCTCTTCGCGACCGACACGCGCTGCTCGTACGCCAACATCGTCGCCCGCAAGGAGCTCTACGACGCCGGGCTGACCGGCGTCGAGAAGCTCGGGACCATGAAGCGGCCCGGCGGGGGCAAATGGGTCATTGCCGCGACCGCCATCGGCTCCGGGACGTACGTCTACGGGACCTACATCCTGGAGCAGCACAAGGGGCCCGACGGCAAGTCGCTCAACAACGTCGTCGAGTGGGTCGGCGGCGGCGGCTCGACGACCATGCTGGGCGGGCTCAAGGCCGGCAAGTTCGACGCCATCATGGCGGTGCCGGAGTGGATTTCGGCGGCCGAGGAGCAAGGCTTCGGCAAGACGATGTACAGCGTCCTCGACGAGAAGGTCTGGACCCAGGTCTTCGGGGGCAACCTCCCGGTCACGGTGGGCTACTGCCTGAAGGAGACCATCGAGCGCGAGCCGGCCACCGTCCAGGGCTACGTGACCGCCTGCTATCGCGCGCAGAAGTGGGTGCAGAAGGCACCGGAGGGGGAGATCCTCGAGCTCCTCCACAAGCCCTACATGGACACCTTCTCACGCGAGGACGTGTTGAAATCGATCCGCTACTACCGCGGGATCTTCGACTGGGACTTCCTCGTCGAGGAGAAAGAGTACAACCAGCTCCTCAAGATCTTCCTCGCGACCAAGGCCCTCGAGAAGGAGATCCCCTTCGCGAAAGCCGTGGACATGTCCTTCGTGCGGAAGGCGCACCAGAAGGCCTGACGCGGAGGCGAGGCCCGGCCCGTGAGTCGAGTCCGGGTCGAGGTCCGCGAGCTCACCAAGACGTTTCTGACGGGCGGCCGCGAAGTCGCGGCCGTCACGGCCGTCTCCTTCGACGTCCGCGACAAGGAGTTCGTCGCGCTCGTCGGCCCCTCGGGGTGCGGCAAGTCCACGGTGCTCAACATGATCGCGGGCCTCGTCCCACCCACGGCCGGCGAGATCCGCCTGGACGGCCGGCCGGCCGCGGGCGTCCTGCCGCAGGTCGGCTACGTCTTCCAGAAGGACACGGTCTTCCCCTGGCGCACCGTCCACCGGAACATCGGGCTGGGGCTCGAGTACCGCCGCCTGCCCCGAGCCGAGCGCGAGAACCGGGTGCGGGAGGCCGTCCGCCTGGTCGGCCTCGAGGGCTTCGAGGAGGCCTTCCCGGCCACCCTGTCGGGCGGCATGCGGCAGCGGGTGGCGCTCATGCGGACGCTGATCGTGGACCCCGAGATCCTCCTCATGGACGAGCCCTTCGGGGCGCTGGACACCCATACGAAGCTCCGGCTCCAGGCCAAGCTCCTCGAGCTCTGGTTCGCCAAGCGCCAGACGGTGGTCTTCGTCACCCACGATCTCGCCGAGGCGATCACGCTCTCGGACCGGGTGATCGTCATGACCAGCCGGCCGGGGCGCGTGAAGCTGATCCACGAGGTGAAGCTCCCGCGCCCGCGGGACGTGATCCGCATCCGCGAGACGGACGAGTACGCGCGCGAGTTCAGCACCCTCTGGCACGTCCTGGGTGAGGAGTTCGCCAAGGCCGAGGCCGTCGGCTGAGGAGGGGCGCCCGTGACGGAGCGGACGCGCGTCAACTTCTGGCGGCTCGCGATCCTCGTGGTCACGGTCGGGCTCTGGGAGGGCCTCACCCATCCCGCCGTCACGAAGCGCGTCTCGCGGGTCGTCTACTTCGTCGACCCGTTCTTCATCAGCCGGCCCTCCGCGATCTGGACGCGCTTCTGGTACCTCAACTCGTCGGCCGTCCGGGTCCCGCTCTGGCAGCTCCTTATCTCGACGCTCGAGTCCACGGCGCTCGGGTTCGCGGTCGGCGTCGCCACCGGATTCGCCGCGGGGCTGATCCTCGGCCGGAACGACCGGCTGGCGCTGATCTTGGGGCCGTACATCGTGGCGGTGAACTCGCTCCCCCGCATCGCCCTGGTGCCGCTCGTGACCATGATCTTCGGCTTCGGCATCGTGGCGAAGGTCGTCCTCGCCTGGCTCATCGTCTTCTTCATCGTCTTCTTCAACACGTTCCAGGGCGCCCGCGGGGTGGACCCCGACGTGATCCACTCGGCGCGCTTCCTGGGCGCCTCGGAGCGCCAGGTGATGCGCACCGTCGTGATCCCCTCGGCGCTCGCGTGGACGTTCGCCTCCCTGACGCCGTCCGTATCCTTCGCGCTGATCGGCGTCGTGATCGGCGAGTTCATCGGCGGCGAGTCGGGAGGCGGGATCGGCTACCTGATCATCGCCTCGCTCGGCACCCTGAACGCCGCCGACATGATGGTCGCGCTGATCGTCCTCGCGGTGATGGGCATCGTGCTGGCGATCGGGATCCGCCAGGTCGAGGCGCGCCTGCTCCGCTGGCGGCCGGAGTACCAGGCTCGGGCCTGAGCCGTCTCGGTCCCCCGCCCCTCACGGCCGGCCGCCGGGAGGCTCGTAGGGCTCGAGGGCGCTCGAGGAGGCCACCGCGGCGCGGGGGCGCAGCACCCAGATCGTCAGGTGGCGGTAGGCATCAGGGTCGTTCGGGACCAGGCCACCCGCATCGTCGAGCGGGACGCGCCCCCGGGCGCGCCGTGAGGGCTGGCTCCGGTCGCTGATCCCCCAGATGATGGGCCCCGCGCCCCGCTCGTAGAGATCGAGATTGGCGTGGGCCAGAGGGAGGCCGCGGACGCCCGGGGAAGACCGACCGGACGCGCCCGGTGGGGGCCCGGCGTGGCGCCGCTCAGCCCGCCGCTCCGGCCCCGGCGGCCTGCTCGAACTCGGCCAGGATCGCGGCGGCCGCGGCCGCGGGGTCCGGGGCGGCCGTGACCGGGCGCCCCACGACGATGCAGTCCGCGCCGGCGCGCCGCGCCCCCGCCGGGGTCGCCACGCGGGCCTGATCGCCCCTGTCCGCGCCCGCGGGACGGACGCCGGGCGTGACGATCAGCCAGTCCCGGCCGAGCGTGGCCCGGAGCCGTGCCGCCTCGTGAGGCGAGGCGACGGCCCCGTCACATCCGGCCTCGCGCGCGAGCGCAGCCAGGTGGACCGCGTGCCCCTCGACGGCGATCGGCACCTGGAGCTCGCGCTGGAGCGTCGCGCGGTCCAGACTCGTCAGCACGGTCACGGCGAGGACGCGCGGGCGATCGCCGCCCGCCGCCCGCGCCGCCTCGGCGGCGGCCCGGAGCATCGCGCCCCCGCCGGACGCGTGGACCGTCAGGAGGGCGACCCCGAGGCGCGCGGCCTCGCGGACCGCTCCACCGACCTGGGCGGGGATGTCGTGGTACTTGAGGTCCAGGAAGACGCGGCCGCCGCGCTTTCGGACCAGCTCCACGGCCGCCGGCCCCGCCGCCGTGAAGAGCTGGGCGCCGACCTTGAACGTGGAGACCACCCCGGCGAGCCGCTCGAGCAGCGCCTCGGCGTCGGCGAGGCCGGGCACGTCGAGGGCGACAATCAGCCGGTCGCGCGCGGCAAGGCTCACCGGACTGCCCTCGTACAGACGCCCAACGGCCCGACCCGCCGGGTCCCCGGGCCGAGACCCGAGCAGATCAAGGACGCAGGGAGGAGGCGCCCCGAGGCGTACTCCGCGTACGTTGAGGGGCGCCGACGACCCCACCGGAGGGGCGGGACGCCCGCGAGGCCGCAGGCCGAGCGCGTCCCGGCGAGCTGGAGGACGCCGAGATGCGACGGGGATCGGCCCGGGGCAAGGCTCACCGGACCCCCCCGACGAGTATCCCGGCCGCGCGCCTCACCGGGTCCCGGCGTAGTAGGCCTGGAGCGGCCGGACCTCGAGCGCCCCCGCCCGCTGGGCCTCGATCGCCTCGAGCGCCGCCTGGGCGCCGTCGATGGTGGTGTAGTAGGGGATGCTCTGCACCACGGCCGTGCGGCGGATGAGGTAGGAGTCCTTCCGCGCGCGCCCGTCCTCGGGCGTGTTGATCACGAGGCAGATCTCCCCCTGCTTCATGAGGTCGATGATGTTCGGCCGCCACCCCTCCGCGACCTTGTTGATCACCTCCACGCGCATCCCGTGGCGCTCGAGCACCCGGGCGGTCCCCTGCGTGGCGACCAGCCGGAAGCCCATCTCGTAGAGGCTCCGCGCGACCGGGACCAGCGCACGCTTGTCGCGGTTCCGCACGGAGAGGAACGCCTTGCCGGCGCGCGGGAGTGGGGAGCCCGCCGCGATCTGCGCCTTGAGGTACGCGACGCGGAACTCGGGGGCGAGCCCCATCACCTCCCCGGTCGAGCGCATCTCGGGGCCGAGGACGACGTCCACCCCCGGGAACTTCGCGAAGGGGAAGACGGCCTCCTTCACGGCGACGTGCGGCAGCTCGGGCATCTCCGCGAAGCCCAGCTCGGCGAGTCGGGTCCCGAGCATGACGCGGGTGGCGAGCTTCGCCAGGGGAACCCCGATCGCCTTCGAGACAAAGGGCACGGTCCGCGACGCCCGCGGGTTGACCTCGAGGACGTAGATGACGTCGTTCTTGATGGCAAACTGGACGTTCAGGAGCCCGACCACGCCCAGCTCGAGGGCCAGGGCGCGCGTCTGGGCCCGCAGGCGCTCGACCTGGTCGTCGCCGATCGAGTAGGGCGGGAGCGCGCAGGCGGAGTCCCCCGAGTGGATCCCCGCCTTCTCGATGTGCTCCATCACGCCGCCGATCAGCACGTCCCGGCCATCCGCGAGCGCGTCCACGTCGAGCTCGAGGGCGTCCTCGAGGAACTTGTCGACCAGGATCGGGTGCTCGGGCGAGACGCGGACCGCCTCCCGCATCCAGACGCGCAGCTGCTCCTCGTCGTAGACGATCTCCATGGCGCGGCCGCCGAGCACGTAGGAGGGCCGCACCAGGATCGGGTAGCCGAGCGTCTCCGCGATGCGCGCGGCCTCCCCGGCCGAGCGCGCCGAGCCGTTCGGCGCCTGGTTGAGCCCGAGCGTCCGGAGGAGGGTCGCGAAGCGGGCCCGGTCCTCCGCGCGGTCGATGGCGTCGGGGAGCGTCCCCAGGATCCGCACCCCGGCGCGCTCGAGGGGCACGGCGAGCTTGAGCGGCGTCTGCCCGCCGAACTGGACGACGACCCCGAGCGGCCGCTCTTTCTCGACGACGTTCAGCACGTCCTCGAGGGCGAGCGGCTCGAAGTAGAGACGATCGGAGGTGTCGTAGTCGGTCGAGACCGTCTCGGGGTTGCAGTTGACCATGATCGCCTCCACGCCCGCCTCGCGGAGCGCGAACGCGGCGTGGACGCAACAGTAGTCGAACTCGATCCCCTGCCCGATGCGGTTCGGGCCCGACCCCAGGATGACGACCTTCGGCCGGTCCGTCGGCGGGACCTCGTCCTCCTCCTCGTAGGTCGAGTAGAGGTAGGGGGTGTAGGCGACGAACTCGGCGGCGCACGTGTCCACGACCTTGAACGTGGCGCGGATCCCGTGCGCCTGGCGGACCAGCCGGATCTCCCCCTCGGTCCGCCCGGCGAGCTCGGCGAGCCGCCGGTCGGCGAACCCCAGGCGCTTGGCCTGCCGGAGCGTCTCGGCCGAGAGGTCCGGCGCGCGCTTGAAGGCCCCCTCGAAGGCCACGAGCTCGTGGATCTGCTCGAGGAACCAGGGATCGATCCGCGTCAGGGCGGCGATCTCGTCCGTCGTGAGCCCCTGGCGGTAGGCCTCGGCGAGGTAGAGGACGCGGTCGGCGTTGGGGATCCGCAGGCGGTCCCGCAAGGTGTCGGGATCCGGGCTCGCGCCCGCCCACTCGAGGCCGTAGCGGTCCTGCTCGAGCGAGCGGATCGCCTTCTGCAGCGCCTCCTTGAACGTCCGCCCGATCGCCATCACCTCGCCGACCGACTTCATCTGGGTCGTCAGCGTCTGGTCGGCCTCCGGGAACTTCTCGAAGGCCCAGCGGGGAACCTTCACGACGCAGTAGTCGAGCGTCGGCTCGAAGGAGGCCGGCGTCTCGCGGGTGATGTCGTTCCGCAGCTCGTCCAGCGTGTAGCCGACCGCCAGCTTGGCCGCGATCTTCGCGATCGGGAACCCCGTCGCCTTCGAGGCCAGGGCGGAGGAGCGGCTCACGCGCGGGTTCATCTCGATGACGACCAGGCGGCCGTCGGCCGGGTTCACGGCGAACTGGATGTTGGAGCCGCCCGTCTCGACGCCGATCTCGCGGATGATCGCGAGCGCGGCGTCGCGCATGAGCTGGTACTCCTTGTCGGTGAGCGTCTGGGCGGGCGCCACGGTGATCGAGTCCCCGGTGTGGATCCCCATCGGGTCGACGTTCTCGATCGAGCAGATGATGACGACGTTGTCGGCGAGGTCCCGCATGACCTCGAGCTCGAACTCCTTCCAGCCGATGACCGACTCCTCGACCAGCACCCGGCCGACCGGGCTCTGCTGGAGCCCCCAGCGGACCGCCCCGTCCAGCTCCTCGGGGTTCCACGCGATCGACCCGCCCGTGCCGCCGAGCGTGAAGGAGGGGCGGATGATGACGGGGTAGCCGACCTCGCGGACGATCTCCCGCGCCTCCTCGACGGAGCGCGCGTAGCCCGACCGCGGGAGCGCGAGCCCGATCTTCTGCATCGCCCCCTTGAAGAGCTCCCGGTCATCCGCCTTGCGGATCGCAGCGAGCTTCGCCCCGATAAGCTCGACCCCGTGGCGCTCGAGCACCCCCTCTTCGGCGAGGGCGACGGCGAGGTTGAGGCCCGTCTGGCCGCCCAGGGTCGGGAGGAGCGCGTCCGGCCGCTCCCGCGCGATGACCGCGGCGAGGACCTCCGCGGTCAGCGGCTCGACGTACGTCCGGTCCGCCATCTCCGGGTCGGTCATGATCGTGGCCGGGTTCGAGTTGACCAGGACCACCTCGAACCCTTCCTCGCGGAGGGCCTTGCACGCCTGTGTGCCCGCGTAGTCGAACTCGCAGGCCTGCCCGATCACGATCGGGCCCGACCCGATCAGGAGGATCTTGCGGAGGTCCGTCCGCTTGGGCATGCTAATCCCCTGCCCGCAGCTTCTGAACGAGTTCGTCCTTAGGGATTCCGTTCCACACGCTCACGCTCGCCAGAATGTCGTTCAGCGTCCCCTTGGCGACAACCCGATGGTCCGGCACGGTCAGGTTGTGCTCCCCGGACGCCGTCATCTTCTTGAGGCTCACGTGGCTCCCTTTGCGCCGAACCGTCACGTATCCAAGCCGCTCCAGAAACCGGATCAGCCGCCGGCCGCTAACCTGCGGCAGCCTTGCCACGCCGGACCTCCGTTTCCGACATGACGAGGAGGTTGAGCGTCTCACCCCGCTTGAGTGCCTCGTCGAAGTGCAGCGAAGCAGCCTCCTTGACGTTCCTCATCAACTCGTCGAGCGTTTTCCCCTGTGTAAAGAAGTCGGCTCCTATGCCCCGCGCACACCAGAACTTTCCGTCGCGATAGGCCTCGACCTTCACGAGCATTTCCCATGCTCCTTGACCGCTTGCACACCCGCGTGGTCGAACTCGCAGGCCGGCCCGATACTCATTTGCTTCGGCGACGCCTTCATGTCACCGGTCCTCCAGCAGGCCATACACGATGGAGACCTCGGGGGGCGCTTCCTCGCGCTGGACGATGAACTCGACGAGCCGGCTCGTGCCGAGCCAGAGCACCTCCCCGGCGCCCGTGAGCTGCTCGCCGAAGAGCGCGAGCCGCTTCTCGACGCGCTCCCGGATCGCGTGCGCCTCGAGCGCGACCTCCGACTCCGTCGTGAAGGAGGCCCATTCGGGCTTCTGGCCGGGCTCCTCGGTCTTCCGATAGGCGACGAAGTAGCGGGGCATCGGCTCACCTGCCTTTCGCCTGATCCATCAGGTCCACGAACCGCCGGAAGAGATAGTGCGCGTCGTGCGGCCCGGGCGAGGCCTCCGGGTGGTACTGGACGGAGAAGACGGGGAGGCTCCGGTGCCGCATCCCCTCGCACGTCGTGTCGTTCAGGTTGACGTGCGTCACCTCCAGGCCGTGAGGCCCCACCGACTCCGGATCGACGGCGAAGCCGTGGTTCTGCGAGGTGATCTCCACCCGCCCCGTGGCGAGGTCCTTCACCGGGTGGTTGGCGCCGTGGTGGCCGAACTTGAGCTTGTAGGTCCGCGCGCCGAGCGCGAGCGCCAGGACCTGGTGGCCGAGGCAGATCCCGAAGACCGGGAGCCGACCGACGAGCCGGCGCACGGACTCGGCGAGGTAGGGCACCCCCTCGGGATCGCCCGGGCCGTTGGCGAGGAACAGCCCGTCGGGTTTCAGGGCGAGCACCTCATCCGGGGGGGCGAAGGCCGGGAGCACCGTGACCCGGCAGCCCAGCGAGACGAGCTGGCGGAGGATGTTCCGCTTGACCCCGCTGTCGTAGGCGACGACGTGGTAGCGCGACGCCGGCACCTGGCCGTAACCCTCGCCGAGGCGCCAGACGGATTCGGCCCACTCGTAGCCCGCCTGGCACGTCACCTCCTTGACGAGGTCGCGCCCCACGAGCCCGGGCGAGGCCTTCGCCTCGGCGACGAGGCTGCGCGCATCCAGGTTCTCGGTCGAGATGACGCCCTGCTGGGCGCCGTGGTCCCGGAGGTGGCGTGTCAAGGCCCGCGTGTCGATGCCCTGGATCCCGACGATCCCGTGGCTCGCGAGGTAGGCGTCGAGCGTGGCGGTCGCGCGCCACGACGAGGCGATCGGCGAGGCCTCGCGGACGATGAACCCCTCGACCCACGGCCGGTGGGACTCGACGTCCTCCGGGTTCACCCCGGTGTTGCCGATGAGCGGGTACGTCATGCAGACGAGCTGGCCCTTGTAGGAGGGGTCCGTCAGCACCTCCTGGTAGCCGGTCATGGCGGTGTTGAAAACCACCTCGCCCCCCGCCTCCCCGCAGGCGCCGAGCGCCTGCCCTTCGAAGACGCGGCCATCGGCGAGCGCCAGGATCGCTCGCTGCGTCATGCGAGCGTCCCCTCCCGCATCACGATCCGACCACCGACCACGGTCATCCAGGGGGCGCCGACGCAGGCCCGGCCGCCGAACGGCGTGTTCCGGCTCCGCGAGTAGAACCGCGCGGGATCGATCGTGTGCGCGCGCTCGAGGTCGAGGATCGTCACGTCGCCCGGCGCCCCCGGGGTGAGGCTGCCGCCGGGGAGGTCGAGGACGCGCGCGGGTCCGACGGTCAGGCGCGTGATCAGGGTTGGAAGATCCAGCACGCCCTCGCGCACGAGATGGGTCAGGCAGAGCGCGGCGGCGGTTTCGAGCCCGATGACGCCGTTGGCCGCCTGGTCCAGCTCGACTTCCTTGTCGGTCAGCGCGTGGGGCGCGTGGTCGGTCGCGATCGCGTCGAGCGTCCCGTCGGCGAGCGCCTCCCGGCACGCTTCGACGTCCCGCTTCGGTCGGAGCGCAGGCGCCATCTTGGCGTTCGCGTCGTAGCTCCGCATCGCCTCGTCGGTGAGGAGGAGGTGGTGCGGCGTGACCTCGCCCGTCACCGGCACGCCCCGCGCCTTGGCATCACGAAGCAGGCGCACGGCTGCCGTCGTCGAGACGTGGGCGATGTGGACGCGGTGCCCGGTGAGCTCGGCGAGGGCGATGTCGCGCGCGACCAGGATCTCCTCGGCCGCCGCGGGGATCCCCCGCAGCCCGAGGTCGGTCGAGATGGAGCCCTCGTGCATCACCCCACCCTCGGCGAGGGTCGCGTCCTCGGCGTGGGAGATGATGGGCTTCCCGAAGGTCTGGGCGTACTCGAGCGCGCGCCGCAGCAGCGCCGAGTTCATGACCGGCCGCCCGTCGTCCGAGTAGGCGACGCACCCCGCCTCGGCCAGCTCCCCGAGCTCGGCGAGCTCCGTCCCCTTGAGGCCACGCGTCACGGCCCCGATCGGGTAGACGCGGACCAGGCCCCCGGCGCGGGCCTGAGCCAGGATGTAGTCCGTCACGGCCCGGGTGTCGTTGACGGGGCTCGTGTTCGCCATGCAGGCGACGGCGGTGAAGCCTCCGGCGGCGGCCGCGCGCGTCCCCGAGGCGATCGTCTCCTTGTACTCGTGGCCCGGCTCGCGGAGGTGGACGTGGATGTCGATGAGCCCGGGCGTGACCACCCGGCCGCCCGCGTCCACGGTCGGCGTGGCAGCCGGGGCCTGGAGCTTCGGCCCCACGCGGCTCACGAGGCCGTCCAGGATCAGGACGTCCCCCGGCGCGTCCAGCCCGTTCGCCGGGTCGATCACGCGGCCGTTCCGGACCACCAGGTTCATGCCGGCACCCCCCCGGGCTCGCCGGCCTCGCCGCCCCGCCCGACGAGGAGGTAGAGGAGCGCCATCCGCACGGCCACCCCGTTCGCGACCTGGTCGAGGATCACCGAGTAGGGACCGTCCGCCACCTCGGGGCTCAGCTCGATGCCGCGGTTCACGGGGCCCGGATGCATGATCAGCACGTCGTCCCGCGCCGCGCGCAGCTTGTCGAGCGAGAGCCCCCACAGCCGCGCGTACTCCCGGAGCGACGGGATGTAGCCCCCGGTCATCCGCTCCTGCTGGAGGCGCAGCATCATGACGATGTCCACGTCGCGGATCGCGTCCTCGAGCCGGTAGGTGACCTTCACCCCCAGCTCCTCGATCCCCGGCGGGATCAAGGTCGGCGGCCCGGCGACCGTCACGCTCATCCCCGTCTTCCGCATCCCCCAGATGTTCGAGCGCGCCACCCGGCTGTGGCGGATGTCCCCGACGATCGCGACCGACAGGCCATCCAGGTGCCCGCGCTTCTCCCGGATCGTCAGGAGGTCCAGGAGCGCCTGGGTCGGGTGCTCGTGCATCCCGTCCCCCGCGTTGATGATCGAGCACCGCAGCGCGCGGGCGAGCATGTGGGGGGCCCCCGAGGCCGAGTGCCGGATCACCACGCAGTCGGGGCTCATCGCCTCGAGGTTCTTCGCCGTGTCCATGAGCGTCTCGCCCTTCACGACGCTCGAGGAGGAACCCGAGACGTTGACGACGTCCGCCGAGAGCCACTTCCCCGCGATCTCGAACGAGGTGCGCGTCCGGGTCGAGGGCTCGAGGAAGAGGTTCACGACGGTCTTTCCGCGGAGCGCCGGGACCTTCTTGATCTCCCGGCTCGCGATCTCCTTCATGGAGGCCGCCGTGTCCAGGATCGTCACGATCTCGGCCGGCTCGAGCGTGCGGATCTCGAGGAGGTCCTTCCGCTTGAGACCCATGCGGTCCTCCTACCCCTCCGGTTCCTGGATGACCACGCGGTCCTGCCCGTCGTGCTCGCGCAGCAGCACCTGGACGATCTCGCGGCGCGCGGTCGGCAGGTTCTTCCCGACGTAGTCCGGCCGGATCGGCAGCTCGCGGTGGCCGCGGTCGATGAGCACCGCGAGCTGGATCAGCCGCGGCCGCCCCAGGTCGATGATCGCGTCGAGCGCCGCCCGGATCGTCCGGCCGGTGTAGAGGACGTCGTCCACGAGGACGACCGTCTTGCCCGCGACGGGAAACGGGATGTCGGTCCCGCGCAGGACGGGCATCTCCGCCTTCAACCCGAGGTCGTCGCGGTAGAGCGTGATGTCGAGGACGCCGACGGGGATCTTCACCCCCTCGATCGCCTGGAGGCGCTCGGCGATCCGGCGGGCGAGGGAGACCCCGCGCGTGCGGATCCCGACGAGGGCGAGGGCGTCGGCGCCGCCGGCCCGCTCGAGGATCTCGTGGGCGATCCGGGTGAGGGCGCGGTCGATCCCCTGGTCGTCGAGGACCTGCGCCTTCTCCCGGGGCAGCATGGCCTAGAGATCCTCGGAGGGGGGCTCCGCCCCCCTTCCGAACCTCCCCCCAAACGGTTGCGCGGGCAAAGCCCGCGCTCGGAGCGCTTCGATCAGGCCGCGCGGACGGGCAGCTCGCTGCGACACTTTTCGGCGCCCCTAGAGACCAAAAAACCCTCTCCGGGGACCCGGAGAGGGGGCTCGATGCGACCCGCGCTTCGTCATCGCTTCTCCTTATGGACCTCGCAGGGTCCACTTAAAGGAGCCATCGTGCCTCACACTACGCGGGAGCCCTCCCGTTGTCAAGGGGGGGGCGCGTCACGACGCATCGCTGGCCAGTCGCGCGAGACTCGTCCCCCGCCGCTCCCACCGCGTCAGCGCCTGCTGGGCCCAGCGGTATTCCCCGTTCCGGCTCTGACCGGTTTCCACCGTGACCCGGTACCAGTCGGAGGCGTCGGCGTACCGGCGCTCGGCCTCACTCCGCAGGCCCACGTAGTAGGCGATCTCGCACCGCTTCTTGGCGTCGGTCGCCAACTTCAGCACCGTTTGCTCGGTCTCCAGCCCCAGGAGGAACCGGCCGAGCGCGTGATAGTGTCCGGGGACGGGATCCTGATAATGGTCGGCCAGAGCGCGCCGACGGACGTCGTCGCGCGCACCCTGGCGGACCCACGCGGCCGCCCGCATGAGCCACGCGAAGTCCGCGTCCTCCCCCCGCCCGGGATCCCCACCCAGCTCCCACACGAGGTCGAACTCCTCCTGGTCGTAGGCGATCATGCCCGACGCGTCGATCAGCTGTCGCGACACGGTTGTTCGCAGCCAGTCGAGAGCCTCCGCCCTACCCTTCCACGCCCTGAGGTTCCGATAGGCGTCGAGCCGGAGGACGAGGTCGTTGAACCCGGTCGCCCGCAGCGCGGACGCCAGCTTGAAAGCCAGTTCGTGATTGCCGCCCTCGGCAATGGCCGGCACGAGCTCCCGCAGCTCGAAGGGGCCCACGCCCTGGCCGAGCAGCGCCGAGAACGCTGCCAGGGCGTCCGGCGCGGAGCCTCGTCCGAAGACCTCGCCGAAGGCGGGTGCGATGGTCCAGCGCCAATCGCTGAACCCGATCCGCTGGGGCGCGGCCTTGAGCACCCGCGCCGCTTGCTCGTGCCGGCCCCGGCGCCAGTACAGCTCGGCCAGCACGCGCCGCGCCCAGACGTGATCGGGATACCGCTCGACGAGCGCCCGCCCCAGCTTCTCGGCTTCATCCGCCCGTCCGAGTCGGTCCAGGATGAGGGCCGCGCGCCCCATGGCGCCGGCCTGCCCGCTCTCGACGACGTCCTCGACGGCGGTCCAGGCCTCCTCATACCGTCCAGCCAGGTAGTGCATCCGCGCCAGCGCGGTCCGCGCGTAGATGTAGTCGAACCCCGCGGACCGGTCGTGCCGCTCCAGCCACCCCGTGATGACCGGAACCGCCTCGTCGTACGACTTGGCCCGCTCGAGGTAGTCCACGTACTTCGAGCGCACCGCCCAGCTGTCGGGGACATCCGCGATCAGCCGCTCGTACCCGCGCCGGAGCAGCTCGGGTCCCAGGTGCCCCTCGAGACGACCGAGGATCTCCGCCCGGGTCTCCACCGGCCAGACCGCGGACTGCAGCAGCCTGTCGAGGAGCTCGAACTGCCCCCTGAACTTCAGATACCAGGTCTCAACGAAGGGGTATTCCGCCGGCGCCGCCTCGACGATGCTCCCGTGCAGCCACTCCGACAACCGGAGATCGCGCAGGACCGTGTGGGCGAGGTGGCCCAGGTGGACCCGGTGGCTCATGCGGGTGTCCATGCGTGAGACGAGTCGCTGGACACCGACCAACAGCGTCGGCGCGCCGACGTGCCGTTCCAGCTCCTCGAGCGTGCGCATGAGGGGACGGGCCCCGAGGGCGGAAAGCCCGTCGAGGTCCTCGAGCAGCCGTCGGGGGTCGGGCTGGCCCGCCTTGAAGTCCACCAGATCGCGGTACCAGCGCTCGAAGTCGGCGGACGGGCGGCCGCCAGGCTTTCCGGGCTTGCCGGCGAACTCCCGGGCGGCCTCGACCGAGGAGAGGCCGTCGAGATAGTGGAGACCCAATGTGTACCACCCCGAGTAGTAGGAGCGCCGGTAGTGGGCCCGAACGGTCTCCGCGTCCCAGAACGGTGCCGCGTGCCCGCGGGCCACCGTCTCCAGGTCCGCCTCGAACTGCGCCCCCAGACCCCCCGTTCTCAGGAGCCTTCCCAGCAGTGCCCGCGCGATGCGGCGTGCCTCGGAGAGAACCCGCCGGACCTCCTGCCAGACCCTCCGGACCTCCCCCTCCTGGGGACTCGAGGCCGTCCCGTGACGGTCCAGCTCCCGGAAGACAGCGGCCATGACGGTCTCCGAAAACTCCCGGTCAGCGTCAAACCGCTGCAAGGCCAGGCCCGCCGTGCTCACTGGCAGAACGGCGTCCTGGCCACGGAAGTGGGCCTGCGCCCAGACGGACCACGCCTTCTCGTTCCCCCGCTGGGCGAGGCGGAGGAGGTAGAGGTAGCGGGCCTCGGGCCCAGCACCGCGCTTCTCCGCGACGCTTTCGAGCTCCGCGTCGTCCCGGGTGACGTAGAGCCGCACCGGGTCGTCCGGCGCGAGCGAGGTCACCAGCCGCCTGGCGTGCGCCCCGTGTCCCGTGAGTTGGGCCAGCAGGCCCTCCTCGCGGACCATGGGGTCCGGGGCCAAATTCTTGGTCAGCGCCAGCAGGGCGGCGGCCCTCGCCGGCAGGGCGTCCCCCACCTCGGCGGCGTCCACGCTCTGCAGGGTGAGGAGCGTGAGCGCGCGGGTTGCCCGCGGCAGCAGGCCCGGGTCGCGGCTGCCGCGCCGCCAAAGCCCATCGAGCCGACCCAGGGCGCTCACCACGTGGGGCGCGAAAACCCGATCGAGCTCCCGGTCGACCTCGGCGAGCTGGCTCGAGGCCGCGCCGTCGGCGGCGAGTCCGAGGGGGTGCGTCGCGTGGAGTCGGTTCACCCAGTTGGTGAGCAGACCCATGAAATCGCCGAACTCCGGCAACTCCGGCAGGGTGCCCACGTCCTCGCCCCGATAACGCAGGCGCCACCGTCCTTCGCGGAACGTGACCGCCACCGGCTGCCGCTCCTGCCCGGTGAGGAGGTGGTGGACGTCCGCGACCGCCCAGAGAAAACGCCGGTCGGGACGCAGCCGGTAGGCCTCCACGACCGCCTCCCGCATGCGCTCGGGAGGGACTTCGAGCGCCGAAGCGCTCCTGGTGGCTCCGCCGGGCTCCCGCGATCGGTCGACGACATCACGCGCCTCGCACCCGGCAACCAGCACGAGGAGGAGCAGCGCCGCGACGGCGCCGCGCTTCGACGAAGGAGCACGGCGATGCTGGGGGCGCGCGGCGCCCGGGGAGGGGGACGAGAGCCGGCCGGCCAGAGGTGCCATCCGAGACCCCGCGTTCTCAGCTACTAGCCCGAAGTTCCATACCATCACCCCAGATAAGTCAGCATCACCGCATCGAAAACTGCCGGTTCCGGGTCCCTATGTGTAGCCAAGAGTAATCAGGATTAAGACGTTTTATAGCTGCAGTA